>JABLTS010047387.1_pt1 | contig 14306 bp, 15 predicted proteins | sample 7160081 | NCBI WGS metagenome assembly JABLTS01 (sample SAMN14651231, study PRJNA627086) | human gut metagenome | isolation source: feces | host: Homo sapiens | reverse complement strand
TAATATACAATGCCGGATACATCAAGAATTCCCTGCATCAGCATATCCATGCGTTTTGTCAAATCATAACAGCCTAAAATCTTTGTAATAATATTTCCATTCTGTGAAATCAGATTGGTAATTCCGGTCATCAGATATCCCACAAAGAGAAATACAAAGGTTAATACTGCAGAAATTACAATACTTTCTGTCAGTGAAGATACAAAGGTTCCAATGGCAATACAGGTCATACCATATAACCAGAAACCCAGTACTCCCACATAGCTCTTTGCAAAAGCAACGGTTCCATATGCTGACATAATTAACGGTGCCAGACACATAACCGCTACACTGATGGTAAATACGGTTCCGGTGGCGAGATATTTTGCCAGAACCACTTTTTCTACTGATACCGGAGAAGTTAAAATCAGCTGGTCTGTCTTATTCTTCCGCTCCTCTGCCAGGGTACGCATCGTAAGAATCGGCACAGTAACCAGAAATAGAAACGTTACTGCTGATAAAGTACTGCTGATATCTGTCGAACCATAATACATATTGTATACATAAAAATAAAGGCCAAACAGTGCCAGTGTTGCTGCAATAAAAAGCCATCCGGTCACCGTCTGAAAATAAGATTTTAATTCTCTTTTCCATATTGCACGCATTATTCTTCCTCCTTTGATGTAAGTTCAAGAAAGATATCTTCCAGTGATTTACCACCGTTTATCATTTCCAAAATCGGCATATCACTTTCTGCACAAATATGAAAAATCTCTTCTCTGACATCTTTATTTTTTTCTGCCGTTACAGTCACCTCAGTAACTCCATCCTCCGGCAGTTCTTTCGTCTCTACTGCAGTAATATGTTCTGCATCTGCAAAAACTTCTTTTACTTTTTCTTCTTCAGCTTTTAACTTAAGCTCTATTACCTGTCCACCGGACATCCGCTCTACCAGTTCTTCTGTTTCTTCCGATGCAACTAATTTTCCATGGGAAATAATAAATATGTAATCACATACTGCCCGGACTTCCGAAAGAATATGGGAACTTAAAATTACAGTATGCTTCTTGCCAAGACTCTGAATCAGATCACGGATTTCAATAATCTGTTTCGGGTCTAAACCTACTGTAGGCTCATCTAATATAATAACTTCCGGATAACCTAAGACTGCCTGCGCCAGTCCGACTCTCTGCCGGTATCCTTTGGACAGATTTTTAATCAGTCTGCCTCTCATATCAGTAATCTTTGTGGTTGCCATGGCATCTTCTACATAGGGTTTCCGTTTCTCCTTTGGAATCTTCTTAAGTTCTGCTGCAAACAAAAGATATTCTTCCACCGTCATATCCATGTATAAAGGTGGCAGCTCCGGCAAATAGCCAATACATTTCTTTGCATCCTCCGGCTGTGCCAAAATATCAAATCCATTGATTTTAATGGTTCCCTCTGTTGCCCCCAGATATCCGGTAAGCATGTTCATTGTAGTTGATTTGCCTGCACCATTCGGTCCTAAGAAGCCATAAATTCTTCCCGGCTCAATGGTAAGATTCAAATCATCTACCGCTACATGCGTCCCGTATTTTTTCGTCAAATGACTAATCTCTATCACGTCTCTTCCTCCTTATAACATCTTACCTCAGAAAGTTTATGAGAAAGTTGTGTTAAAAAGACGATGATTTTGTGATAAAAATGCGGTCAAACTGTGTTTTTTGTGTAACGGAATTAATCTAATAATTCTTCAAAGCTTAGGATATAGCGGTCAGATAGCTGCATGATTTCATTTTTCTCATAGGAGGAATGGATATCTTCCACACCTACCACATAGAAATCATCCATCTTTGCACCTTCCACACCCTTTAAAATATCTTCATATACCACACACTGCTCCGGTTTCAAAGAAAGCTTTTCTGCTGCAAGCTGGTACACATCCGGGAATCCTTTTCCCCGCTTCACTTCCTGCGTCACTGTAAATGCATCAAAATATTTCATGATGCCGCAATGGGTAAGACAGGGACGAAACAGCCTCTCATCGGAAGAAGTTGCTGCTGCAATCTTAATTCCTTCTGCCTTTAATTGCTTCAGGTAATCTATAACACCGGCTTTCAACTTTACTTCATTGGTATAAGCTTCAATCGCCATATCAAACCATTCTTTGATAATCTCTTCTTCGGACTCCGGCAGATTGAAACGCTCTTTGGTATATTCTGCTGCCGCGTCAAAGTTCTTTGAAGTAATTGCTACCAGATAATCATCCGGCACAACAAATCCTCTTTTGCCAAGAAAATCCTCATCAATTTTCCGCCATACTCCCATGGAGTCTAAAAGAGTGCCATCTAAATCAAAGATGGCACCCATTCTATTGTCAATCATATATTTTCCTTTACATTCTGTCTGGTGCAGAGAAACCTAATACATCGATACAAACCTCTAATGTCCGCCTGGTCAGTGTTAATAAACGAACATAGGAAGCCTGTACTGCCTCGTCTTCTTCTGCCATAATCTTTGTCTCATGATAAAAATGATTCAATGCATTTGCCAGGTCATAGATATAAGAACATACCTTATGCGGTGCTGTCTCTTCGTAGGCATTTTCCATCATGGCATTGAAACGGGTCAGCTCTAACATCAATGCCTTCTCGCTTTCGGAATGTGCCGGAAGAATTGCTGCTGTTCCTGCTTCTTTTCCTGCTTCTTTATATTTGTTCAGAATGGATTTGATCCGGACAATCGTATAAAGAATATATGGGCCTGTATTTCCTTCAAATGAAGTAAAACGGTCGATATCAAAAATATAATCCTTGGAAGCCTGATTGGAAAGGTCTCCGTATTTTACTGCGGAAAGTGCAACTACTTTTGCGGTTGCCTTTGCTTCCGCTTCTTCTACCGTACGGTTCTCTGTAATCTTGCGGTACATCTCATCATTGATGCTGGAAAGCAGTGTCTCTAACCGCATGACACCACCCTCTCTGGTCTTAAATGGTTTACCGTCTTTTCCATTCATGGTACCAAAACCTAAAAACTGAAGCTCTGTATCATCATCCACAAGATGTGTCTTTCTGGCACAACGGAACACCTGTGTAAAATACAGTTCCTGACGTTTATCCACTACATAGATAATTTTATCCGGATGATAGTCTTTCATACGCCATACAATCGTCGCAAGGTCTGTTGTGTTATAAAGAGAAGCCCCATCGGATTTTAAAATCATACATGGCGGGATTTCTTTCGTATCAGTCTCTTCTTTGACATCTACTACCAGTGCACCATCACTGATATATGCATAACCGTCATCCTTCATCTTCTGTACCATGTCCGGGATATATGGCTGTGCGTCAGACTCACCCTTCCATAATTCAAAAGATACATTTAAATTAGCATAATTCTTCTTTAAATCCGTTACAGATACATTTAAAATATGGGAAAGTAATGCCTGATAGCCTCTTCTTCCATGCTGCAGTTCATAGGTTGCCTGCATGGCAGCTTCTTTATAAGCTGCATCCTCTTTGGATTTTCCGCTGGCTGTCGGATAAATTTCTTCCAGCTCGGAAATGGTAAATGGAGGCTCAACCGGATATTCTCCTTCATAATTTTCATCAAAATAGCAAAGTTCCGGTTTACGGAGCTTTAATTCAGTAATAATCAGTCCCATCTGAAGACCCCAGTCACCCAGATGCACATCACCAATCATATTGTGTCCCATGAATTTACCAATACGTTTGATGCTTTCACCGATAATAGCAGAACGTAAATGTCCTACATGAAGTGGTTTTGCAACGTTTGGTCCGCCATAGTCAATCATGATGGTCTTTGGATTTTCCACCTTATCACAGCCTAAACGCTCTGTATCCTCCTGCATCTTACTGATATAGGAAGCCACAAATTCATTATTCAGCTTTAAGTTAAGGAAGCCAGGTTTTACAGCTTCTACGGATTCAAACATTGCGTTATCCTTAAGCTGTGCTACTACTTCCTCCGCAATCATAATCGGTGCTTTCTTATATTCTTTTGCAGCAGCCATAGCGCCGTTGCACTGATATTCACATAAGTCCGGTCTGTTTGAAACAGTTACTTTTGCATATTTTGCATCAAGTCCGGCTGCTTCAAATGCTTTCACCATCTCATCTGTTATTAAATCCAGTATCTTTCTCATTCTTTCTCATGTTCCTTTCTGAGCATTCTATTTTTCCATTTTATACTCAAAGGCAAGCAGTTGTCAACTACGCCAGAAAGTGTTCTGCCATCAGAATTGTTCCGATTTTCTGCACCTCTCCGGTAAGGAACACACTGCCATCCTCTCCGATTTCTATCAGTAACTGCCCACCCGGCATCGTGACTTCAATTCTGTCATCTACCAGTCCCAGCTTATGGGATGCTGCCGCTGCTGCACAGGCTCCGGTTCCGGAAGCTAAGGTATATCCGGCTCCCCGCTCATAGATTTCCACCCGGATATGACCTCTATCCATTACTTTACAAAGCTGCATATTAATCCGGTTTGGAAAATAAGATGCATTTTCCACATAAGGTCCTAATTCCATTGCCTTTTCTTTACTGATTTCATCTAAATGAATCACGCAGTTCGGATTTCCCATGGAAACACAGGTTGCCCGGTAAGGATGGCCATGAAAAACCAGAGGCCTGTTTATAATTTCCGGAGGCGTACCTACATAAGCAAGTACCCCTCCGGTAAATTGTGGTATTCCCATATTTACTTTCATAAGACTTCCGTCTTCATTTAAAAAATCAATCCTTACTTCGCCTGCCTTGGTATAAAGGCTAAACGGTCTGTGTCTGATATATCCGGCATCTAATAAATATTTTGCAAAAATCCGAACACCATTTCCGCTGCGCTCTGCTTCACTTCCATCCGGGTTAAATATCTTTACATAAAGCTTCTCATCCTGCCATATCGGTCCATATAAAATGCCATCAGCTCCTGCACCAATATTTCTTCTGCACAGCTTTACAATATGACGTTCCAATAAATGTATCTTATTCTTATTCGGGTCAAGTACAAGATAATCATTTCCTAATCCATGATACTTCTGTAACAGCAAGGCATCATCCATACTTATGCTCCAGTTTCACTTCTTATTACAATATATGAATGAGATATTGTCCGTTAGAACCCGACTTATTCCTGTTCTGTTTCAACGGTCGCTTCTATGACCTCAGACACTTGTTCTCCACTGTCTGTCTGTTTCTCCACCACCTGCGGTGTTTCCACCTCCTGTGACACTTCCGCTGCCTGCGGTGTTTCTTTTCGTTCAGGACTCTTTTCTCCTAAAATAGCAGATAACTTATCATCTGAAATCGTTTCATCTGCTTCTTCTTTCTGTAAACGTGCTCTTTCTTCCTCAATCTTCTGCCTTACTGCCGCATCAATCTCACGCTGCTTTTTTTCTTCTTCCTCTGCAGCCACTCTTGCAAGACGATCAAGAATCTCCTGTGCCTGCTGTTCATCCTGCTGTTTCTTGCGTGCGGCTAAAATCTCTTCTTCCGACATGTAATGAACATTCCAGCGTTTCACAATACTATGAGCAATTCGCTCTCTTTCATTTCTCTTATCTATTGCATCCTGCATATTATTCCACTTCCATTTTTTTCTTTATGTATATCATAGCTTTCACCCATTCGTTTTTCAAGATGAAAAATTATTAAATTTTTATTGTTTCCGGCATATTTTTATGTAAATAAGGACATCCTTTCTGTATCAGCCAATGGCTGCAAAAACATTTTAACCCGGAGGTACGCATCATGTCCGTCTACAAAGTTGAAATCTGCGGCGTAAATACCGCAAAGCTTCCAATCCTAAAGGAAGAAGAAAAGGCTGCTCTATTTGCCAGAATCAAACAGGGGGATATGACTGCAAGGGAAACATATATCAAAGGAAATCTTCGTCTGGTCTTAAGTGTGATTAAACGTTTTTCCGGAAATCAGGAAAATATTGATGACCTCTTTCAGATTGGATGTATCGGACTGATTAAGTCCATTGACAATTTTGATGATACACTGGGGGTAAAATTTTCCACCTATGCCGTCCCTATGATTATTGGCGAAATCCGCCGCTATCTGCGGGATAACAACAGCATCCGTGTCAGCCGTTCCCTGCGGGATACTGCCTATAAAGCCATTCATGCCAAAGAAATCCTGATGAAAAATTCCATGCAGGAGCCTACTTTACAGGAAATTGCAAAAGAAGCCGGACTTACCAAAGAAGAAATCGTCTATGCCCTAGATGCCATTCAAAGTCCGGTCAGTCTTTATGACCCGGTCTATACGGATGGTGGTGATACACTCTATGTGATGGATCAGATTAGTGATAAAAAAAATAAAGAAGATAACTGGGTGGAAGGGCTTGCCCTCTCCGATGCAATGAACCGGCTCAACGACAGAGAAAATCATATCGTTAAGCTACGGTTCTTTGAAGGCAAAACCCAGATGGAGATTGCTGATGAGATTCATATTTCCCAGGCTCAGGTCAGCCGTCTGGAAAAAACTGCTCTAAAGACTATGAAAAATTATCTTGCCCTGCATACCTGAGCTCTGATTTTTGGTGCAATTAAAATTGCCAGTGCCATTTTCACCAGGTCACCAGGAATAAAAGGAATTACACCAGCCCATAATGCTGCCATCATGTCCATCTTTGCTTCATAAGCAAGCCATGCTGTTCCTAATGCATAGCAGACAATCGTTCCAACAATCATTGCCAGCAGACATAAGAGCCATTTCTCAGTATATTTATCAATTACAATACCGGCAATGATTGCCATTGGAATAAATCCGATTAAATATCCACCGGTTGGACCAAAAAGTTTCGCCGGTCCTGCGGTAAATCCTGAAAATACCGGTACTCCAACCAGTCCAATCAGAAGGTAAATGACGTAGCTTAACGTTCCAAGCTTCCAACCCAGTAAATACAATGAGAAGTAAATAACCAGATTGGTAAGGGAAATTGGTACCGGACCAATCGGCAATGAAAATGGTGCCAGGATACAGGTCAGTGCTGTCATGATTGCTACCAGTGCCATCTGCTGGGTTGTGATTTTTCTTTTTTCTGTTGTTGTGTTCTGCATAATTTTCTCCTAACGTTTGTTGTTATTGGGTGATTGAAAAATAAATATATTTTCAGTAAATTTAACTATTCAAAGGATATTGGCTTTTCTGCTCTGAAATACCGAAGTTCTAAGATGCATGTTTTTCTTTTTTTTATTAAAACCGTCTTTCCAATGTTTAACCGGATATCAGAACTGTTCGTTGAAGTGCGGATGCATTTATGTAACTGTTAGGGGCACTTAGAATTTCGTCTGTTTCAGGCAACGCTGGCACATGGACGTGCCAGCGAGGTGCATATGAGCACGGATGCGAATTTGCACCGGTTGCCGGATATTGTGATATTTTATCCGAAATTCTTAGTGCCCCTTACAGGTATCATACAGCATCCGTACCCAACGGACAGTTCCGATATCCGGTTAAAGCAACGGAAAGACAGTTTCTATGCAAGAAAAACATGCACCTAAGAACTTCTAGTATTTCATATCCATCAAAAGCCAATATCCTTTAAATATGCAAAATTTAAAAAGAATACTATATTTATTTTTCAATCACCCATCAAAAATACCCTATAGATTTTTATCCATAGGGTATTATAGGGTATGCGCCGTCCAATTGTCAACCTGTATTTTATATAAGGTTGACAATTAACAATACTATGTACTTTACCTCACTTCGCTTTCCGAAGTTTTTTGTTTCTGTTACTCATCTGTTTTTTCAGTGTTTTGTTTCTTCTACGCTTCGTTTGATACCTTCACCAGCTCCGCTAACTTCCCTGCTGCTTTCCCGCTGTCGATTGCTTCTTTTGCAAGGGTGATTCCATCTTCAATGGTGGATGCTGCTCCACCAACATACAGGGTTGCTCCGGCATTCAGTAATACGATGTCGCGTTTTGCGCCTTTTTCTTCTCCGGAGAGAATTTTCTTTGTGATAACGGCGTTTTCTGTTCCATCGCCACCACGCAGTTCTTCTAAGGAAGCACGTTTTAAACCAAACTGCTCCGGTGTTATGGTAAATGTATTTACTTTTCCATCCTTGATTTCAGATATTACGGTCTCGGTTGTTGTTGTGATTTCATCCATATTGTCTTTGCCGCTTACTACAAAGGCACGTTCAACGCCAAGCCTGCTCATGGCAAGGGCAATTTTTTCTGTCAGGGCTGCATCATAAACACCTACCACCATATTTTTTGCTCTGGAAGGATTGGCAAGAGGTCCTAAAATATTGAACACAGTACGCACACCCATTTCCTTTCTTGCCTGACCTACATATTTCATGGATTTGTTAAAGAGCTGTGCAAACATAAATCCGATTCCGGCTTTCTCCACGCAGGCTTCTACTTTTGCAGACTCTGCTATAATATTTACGCCCAGTGCCTCTAATACATCACCGGCTCCGCTCTTTGAAGAAATGGAACGATTGCCATGCTTTGCTACCGGGAGTCCGGCTGCTGCAACGACAAATGCAGAAGTGGTAGACACATTAAAAGTATAAGTACAGTCTCCACCGGTTCCAACCAGATCCACATAATTAGAAACCTTCGGTGAAATAGTATCTGCCTTATCCCGGAGTACTCCTGCAAACCCGGTTAATTCATCTAAGGTCTCACCTTTCATACGAAGTCCCATTAAAAAAGCACCAATCTGTGCCTGGGATGCTTCCCCGCTTAATAAGATTTCCATTGCTGCTTTTGCCTGTTCTTCTGTTAAATCTTTTCCTTCTGCAACCAGTTCAATATATTCTTTCATCGTAAATTCCTCCTTTACTGATTCAGTTCTTTTTTAAATGTGCCACAATAAGTTCCAATTGCCTGTAAATCATAATCATTTTCTTCCATCAGTCTGATGAAATGTGAGCCTACAATTGCTCCGTCGATAATATTTTTCATCGGTGCAACATCCTCTGCCGTACGGATACCAAAGCCCATCATAACAGGAATCTTTGATACTTCTTTTACACTGCCAAGATAATCAATTACACTCTTATGGAAAGTTGCTTCCTGTCCGGTTACACCCATGGAAGATACGCAGTAAATAAATCCTCTTGCATCCTTTAAAATCTCAGGGATTCTGTCTTTCGAAACCGGAGATACCAGCTGGATAAGAATCGGTGCATTTTCCTTCTGCAAAAATTCCTTTATCTCATCCTGTTCCTCTAATGGCAGATCCGGAATAATCAGTCCGTCTACTCCGCTTTCGATACATGCATTCACAAAGGCTTCCACACCATAGTGAAGTATAGTATTGTAATACATCATAAATACGATTGGAATCTCAATTTTTGCACTGCGAAGCTTTTTCATGGCTTCTAATACTTTCTTTAAATTCACACCTTTTAAGATGGCATGATAGGAAGCATCCTGGATAACCGGGCCGTCTGCTACCGGGTCTGAAAATGGAATTCCAAGCTCGATGATGTCTGTTCCCGCCTGCTCCTGTGTGCGGATAATCTCCTGCATTTTATCAAAGTCCGGCATTCCTGCTGTCATATATGTAATAAATGCTTTTTTGTTCTGTTCTTTTAACTGTGCTAATTTTTCTTCGATTCTGTTCATGCTGCACCTCCTAGTTTAAATAACCCTTTCCTGCAAGATAATCTGCAATTGTATTTACATCCTTGTCGCCTCTTCCGGAAAGACAAACCACCATAATATCATCCGGTTTCATTTTCTTCGCCTGCTTCTTTGCATATGCCACTGCATGGGCACTTTCGATTGCCGGTATGATACCCTCTAATTTACAAAGCTCCATTAATGCATCCATGGCTTCATCATCCTTGATTGCAACATATTCTGCTCTGCCGCTGTCCTTAAGATAGGCATGCTCCGGTCCAACCCCCGGATAATCCAGTCCTGCGGAAATGGAATGGGCAAGCTGTACATTTCCATCCTCATCCTGTAATAAATAAGAACGCATACCATGTAATACGCCAGGCTCGCCCAATGCCATGGCACTGGCATGCTCCCCTGTCTCAATTCCCTTTCCGGCAGCTTCTACACCAATCAGTTTTACATCCTTTTCTTCAATAAAATCTGCAAACATTCCGATAGAATTAGAACCTCCGCCAACACATGCCATAACCACATCAGGCAGTCTTCCTTCCTGCTCTAAAATCTGTTTCTTTGCTTCTTTGCTGATGACGCTCTGGAAATATTTTACCATCTTCGGATAAGGATACGGTCCAACAGCGGAACCGATTACATAAAAGGTATCCTCTGCGGTTTTTGCCCAGGTACGAATTGCCTCATTCGTAGCATCCTTTAAGGTATTACTTCCGGATGTAACCGGCACTACTTTAGCTCCCAGCATTTCCATACGCATTACATTCAGCGACTGACGTTTCATATCCTCCGCTCCCATATATACGGTACATTCCATATTAAAAAGAGCTGCTCCGGTTGCAGTTGCCACACCATGCTGACCGGCTCCGGTTTCTGCGATTACCTTGGTTTTTCCCATTCTCTTTGCCAGAAGAATCTGACCGATTACGTTGTTAATCTTATGGGCTCCGGTATGGTTTAAATCCTCTCTTTTTAAATAAATCTTAGTTCCATAAGCCTCACTCAGACGGCTGGCAAAATAAAGTGGTGTCTCTCTTCCTACATATTGTTTAAGATAATAGTCCACTTCCTTTAAAAATTCTTCATCCTTTGTATACTTTTCAAAAGCATCATCCAACTCTTTTAAAGTATTCATCAATGATTCTGCTACATACTGTCCACCAAATGCTCCATAATAACTCTTCTTATTCATGTTCTCTCACCTTTCTTACAAATGCTTCTACTTTTTTATGATCTTTTCCATGTTCTCCTTCTACCGAAGAACTGACATCTACTACATCAGGTTCAAATAACCGGATACCTTCTTCTACATTTTCACTGCTTAAGCCGCCGGCTAAAATAAATGGTATCCTTCTTTCCTGCCATTCCCTTCTTTTTTTCATTGGAAAATCCTGCCAGGAAAAAGTCTTTCCACTGCCATATTCCGGTGCGTCTAACAAAATGCCGGAAATACCATCCGGAACATTTATTTCTTCCGCTTCTTCCCTGCTTCGCACCTGACATGCTACCCAGACCGGAATTTTAAGATTTTCAGGGAATTCCTGCATCTTATGAATCTGCAGAATATCAAAACCTGCTTCTATGATTTCATCTATCAAATCCAGTGCCGGATTTACGGTAACTGCTACAGTTTTAATAGAAGGCTTCAAATGTTTCTTAATTTCTTTTGCCTGCTCTATCGAAACGTTTCGTTTGCTTTTTTCAAAGAATACAAAGCCTGCATAATCTACCTGCATCCGGTTCAGCACTTCTGTCTCAGATTCTCTTGTGATGCCACAAATCTTAATCTTTGCCATGCCATTTCTCCTTACTTTCCAGCTTCCTTATAAACCTGTTTCCAGTGGGCTGCCAGTGCCTTTGGATTTTCATGTTCCATAAATGCTCTTCCAATTAAAAATCCACTGACACCGCAATCTGCAAGATATGCCACATCATCATCTCTTACAATTCCGCTTTCTGCAATTAAAAGTTTATCCTTTGGCACCATCTTAGAAAGTGTTTTGGTTCGTTCCAGTGAAATCGTAAAATCCTTAAGATTTCGGTTGTTGATTCCAATGATGTCTGCATCCAGCTTCAATGCCCGCTCCATTTCCCATTCATCATGGGTTTCCACCAGTACATCTAACTTTAATTCCTTTGCCAGCTGATAAAAGTCATACATTTCCTTGTCATCTAAGATTGCTGCTATCAGTAATACTGCATCTGCATCAATGGCTTTTGCTTCATAAAACTGATATTCTTCAATCATGAAATCCTTCCGTAACATTGGAAGCGGAGTCAGATTTCTTACTTTCCGGAAATAATCAGTATTTCCAAGGAAATGCTTCTCTTCTGTCAGGCAGGATACCGCATCCACAGAAGCGGTATAATCTTCCATCCGCTCTTCCAATGTAATCCTGCTTTCTATCTTTCCAAGGCTTGGGGATGCATTTTTAAATTCTCCGATAATGGAAAGTCCATCTTTGGCAAGATTCTGATAAAAGCTTCTTATCTTTTCTTTCTTTGCCGCCTCTTCTCTTAACTTGTCTTCCGCTAATGTCCGCATCACGGTCAGATCTGTTTTCTGCTTATCCCGAAAAAGCTGCTCTCTTTTATCTGCAACAATTTCATCTAATATCATGTTCTATATCCTCCCGTTTAAGAAATTCTCTATCATACGCTTCCCATGCTGTGTATAAATGGATTCCGGATGGAACTGTAATCCAGCTACCGGATAATCTTTATGGCGCATTGCCATGATTTCGCCATCCTCTGTCTCCGCCGTTACCGCAAGGCACTCCGGAAGACTATCTTTCTGAACAGCCAGGGAATGATATCTTGCCACCTGAATCGGACTTTCAATTCCCTGAAAGATTCCTGTGCCGTCATGGGCAATCAGGGACTGTTTTCCATGATATAATTCCTTTGCATAGCTCACCACACCGCCAAAGGCTTCCCCGATACACTGATGTCCTAAGCAGATGCCAAGGATTGGAATTGTCTTATAAAATTCCTTCACCACATCCATACAGATGCCGGCATCCTTCGGTGCTTTTGGTCCCGGAGAAAGAATGATGCGTTCCGGGTTCATGGTGCGGATTTCTTCTATTGTAATCTTGTCATTTCGTTTTATGATAATGTCCTTCGTAAAAGTTCCTATATACTGATACAGGTTATAGGTAAATGAATCGTAGTTATCAATCAGCAGTATCATAAGTTCTCCTCCTCACCCAAAGTCTTTGCCAATGCCATTACTTTATTGCAGCATTCATAATATTCATTTTCCGGTACGGAATCTGCTACGATTCCGGCTCCTGCCTGAAGGTATACCTCATTTCCTTTCTTTACCATGGTCCGGATTGTAATACAAAAATCCATGTCTCCACCGAAATCAATATATCCGGTTGCTCCACCATATAATCCTCTTCGTACACTTTCTAATTTATCAGTGGATTGCCATGCTGGCAGTCTTAGCCGGACTTATTTTATTAAATGAGTTTGCAAGAAGAACCAAGTTTGGTGGACTTATGATGTTTGGAATTATTCCGCTGGCACTTACCGTTTACTTTATTGTAATTGCAGTATGCGCAGGACAGGGTGTAGAATGGGCAGTAAATAACCAGACACATCTTTATATGAATGGATGGTTCCATTATGCAAAACTGTATGCAGCACTTGCCGGATGTATCGGCTTTATGATGATTAAGTATGAATGGGGGATTGGAAAGAAACAGTGGTTCCGCGCATTCCCATTTGTAATCGTAGCAATTAATATTTTGATTGCAGTAGCCAGCGATTTCGAATCCGCAATCAACGGCTGGTATTCCTGGTGGTTATCTTCCGAAGATGTATGGCTCTATGGTGGCTGGCACAACGTAATGAACGGAATCGCAGGAATCTTAAATATCCTTTGCATGACAGGCTGGTGGAAAGTATATTCCTCCAAAGACAAGAAGGATATGATCTGGCCGGATATGATCTGGGTTTACATTGTAGTATATGATATCTGGAACTTCGCTTATACCTACAATTGTCTGCCAACCCACTCCTGGTTCTGTGGTGTAGCACTGCTTTTAGCACCTACTATTGCAGCATTAATCTGGAACAAGGGTGGCTGGATTATGAACCGTGCAAATACACTGGCAATCTGGTGTATGTTTGCCCAGATTTTTCCACTGTTTCAGGAGACTACTGCCGATGGAACAACCTATTATCCATGGGCAACCGTTTCCAGACAGTATGCAGACGGAACGGTAAATGGCATTGTAGCAGGAACTTCGAACAACGCAGATCCGACCGCAATGACCATCGTCAGCGCACTGGCACTGATTGTAAATGCCATTGCATTAGGATACATCATTTACAAATCGGTAAAGAACAAGAAGAATCCGTATACCAACGAAGTATTTACAGACTTCAAGTATTATAAAGATGCACTGGCAAGAGCAGATGTAAAATAAGATATAATTGAGGAACTGGAAATGAAAGTAATTGAAGTAAAAAGAAGTATATTTGAAAATAATGATAAGGATGCTGCCAGCTTAAGAGAACAGTTAAAGGGAGAGAAAACATTTCTCTTAAATCTGATGTCTTCACCGGGAAGTGGCAAGACTTCTACCTTGGTGCCAACGGTCAATGAGCTATTAAAGGACTACCGGGTAGGAGTCATGGAAGCGGATATTGATTCCGATGTAGATGCATGGACGATTGCTGATAAGACAAAGGCAAAGGTTGTGCAGCT
>JABLTS010012063.1_pt1 | contig 14344 bp, 9 predicted proteins | sample 7160081 | NCBI WGS metagenome assembly JABLTS01 (sample SAMN14651231, study PRJNA627086) | human gut metagenome | isolation source: feces | host: Homo sapiens | reverse complement strand
GCAGGTGATACAGGATCTTCTTCTGATGTAGATTCTCGTAACGAGTATGACAAGGGTGCTTTTGATGCAGTAACAAGAGCAACAGCAAATCATGGATTGCATCGAGGCAGTTTCCAGTGTAGTGCAGTTATTGAAGATACAAATGGAAACAAATATGAGCTCGCATACTGGAATGCAGACGGAAAAGCTGTAATGTCAGACGGAAGTGTTTATACGAGATCAACCAATGAAGATAAAAAAGCAGTGTTTACTGCTGAGGACGGAAGCTCATTTATCCAGGCTGATTATAAAGTAACAGGTATCAAATATGTTCCGGTTAAAGTAAAAACAGCAGATCTGAATGCATTACAAGAAGAATATGCAGTTGTGGAAAACGGAGGCACATTAAGTGGAGGATTTTCTGAAAATCAGCTTCAGTCTTACACAGCAATTGCAGATGTAACCCCAAATACAAATGGCCTTAAGACCGCCGAAAAGCAGGATGATGGAAGCTTTACATTTTCTGAAAGAACAACAGGTTCCTATTCCGGATTAAAAGACACACAACTGGCAGTGGCAGCTGATATCACACCGAATGTCAGAGAGACAAAAGATGTGGGAAGTTTTGGAGAATTTATCCGTGTAGATTTAAATGGAAACTATGGTGGGCTTGGTTCTGCGATGCAGGCTGTTGAATGGACCTATTATGGAGATGATGCAAGCTATACAACACCGGTAAGAACATTTGGAACAAAATTTGCGGCAGATAACTGGATGCATAAATCTAATGGAATCCAGCTTGGACTGACAGACTCTCTCAGATGCCAGCTTCCGGAAGGAACGGATGGTACAGGTTACTGGAAACTGACAGTCTATGGACTTGGTTATGCAGATTACAGCTATAGTTTCAAGATCGGAACAGAAAATCTTGCGGCACCAAAAACTGCAACCAAAGAAGATATCAAAGCATTACAGGACAAAATTGATGAAGCAAGTGCATTAAACGAATCTGATTATACAAAAGACAGCTGGGATAAGATGATAAGTGAACTGGAAGAATCGAAAGAGCTTCTTGCACAGGAGAATCCGTTACAGTCAGCTGTGAAAGAGCAAACGCTCCATATGACAGCAGCAATTGAGGCACTTGTGAAAGCAGATAAATATGTTCTCATGAACATCCCATACGCAGAATTCTACAAAGCTGAAACAACAGGTAATGATACTAAGGTAGATGCATTTACTTCTGCGACAAAGAACAAGACCAGAACCAAAGGTCTTGCAGGTGGATCATACCATGAAAATGCAGATGGATCCAAGATTGATGGTATCACTTATGCTGTAAAAGTAGACCCTTCGGTAGATCTTTCAAAATACAAAGAAGTGAAAGACGATGATTCCGTAGAAATTACAGTTACAAACAGAGGACAGACAACTACCACAACACTGACTGGAAAAGACACATTATTTGAAAATGCATCTTATGCATACTATCCACTTACAGAAGCACCGGCAAACTATAAAGAAGTTTCTGTCGATGCAGATGGAAAACTTGTGTTCAGTGAAGTAAAAGGTCAGGAAGCAACGAAGGTAGAAGGAGTTACAGCAAAACTTTCAACCGAATCATCTTATGGAGATTACGAGCTTGATCTTGATGGACTTCCAGAAGAAATCAAATCAGACAATGTAAATGCAGTTGTAGTAAAGACAACCGACGGAACCGCTTATGGTATGCGTCATTTAGAAAATATCTGGTTAGGTACGAAACTCGCATGGAGTATCGGATTTACAAGTCAAGTACATGGTTGCCCGACATCATCTGGACATTACAAATCTATGATGGGCAAGACCATTGACAGCATTGAGTATTATACAACAAATGGTGTGTATACAATGGATATCGCAGATATCTATGTTCCTGTAAAATCAGAGATTACAAAAGTGAAAGTCGCCGATGCAGACATTACAGCAGGCAAGACTAAAATCAATGTACAGCTTCCAGATGAATTTAAACCGGAATACAGTGTGGATGGACTGGATGTGTCGGTAGAAGGTAATGTACTGACTTTTAAAGCAGCGACAGAGAGCAGAGCAGCAGCTTCTGTAAAACCTGGAAAATATACCCTCACAATTAAAGATAAGAACAAGAAATATGCAGATGTTGTTACAACATTTACATTGACAACAAAAGATATGCCTGCAGCATATGATGAAGAGAATAAGAAACTTGTAGAGGCAGAAGGATTTGACACAGATGCGCTTAAAGCTTATCTTGGAAATATTACTTCTGTAAATGTAAATGGTAAAGATTATGCAGCAAGTGGAAGAGGCTCCGTAGTTATTATCAATAAGGATGGTACGATCAAGACAGATGCAGATCCGTTTAAGGATGCGGTAGCTGGAACGGAATTCCAGATTACAGTAGCTTCAACAGGTTATACAACTCCTCTTACATTTACTTACAAGATAGCAGAGACTCCGGCACCGGCAGAGGTTGATACAACAGCACTGGAAGCTGCAATTGCAGAAGCTGATAACCTTAAAGAAGCAGATTACACAGCAGACAGCTGGAGTGTATACCAGGCAGCACTGCAGAGCGCACGTACTGCACTGGAAGCAAAGGAAAGTCAGGATGCAGTTGATCAGGCACTTGCTGCTTTAAATGCAGCAAAAGATGCACTGGTTAAAGCTGAAGAAGAACCGGTTGCAATCAATACTGCTTCTCTTGAAAAAGCAATTGCAGATGCAAAAGCGCTTAAAGAAGCAGATTACACAGCAGATAGCTGGAAAGCACTGCAGAGCGCACTTTCAGATGCCCAGAAAGCACTGGAAGCAAAAGAAAGCCAGGAAGCAGTAGATAATGCAACAAACAGCCTGAACAAAGCGATCAAAGCACTTGTAAAGAAAGGCAGCTCATCTGTAAAGAAGACAGATGGTACAACCAATGGATCCAAGACAAGCGGAAACGATTCTGTAAAAACAGGAGATCCGGCAAGTGTACTTGGCTGGCTTGGACTTGCAGTTTCTTCGCTCGGAGCAGGTATGGGCGGCTTTGCCTGGAAACGCAGAAAAAGAAAATAAGACTATACGATAATTTGTAACAAAGAATCAAATTAGAATAAGAATTAGAAAGCTGACAGACAGATGAGAAAAAATACATTTGTCTGCCAGCTTTTTTTATAGGAGATTCCGAAGGAACTGCAGATTATGTAATTTCTATTACAGAAAGCTGGATGACACCGACGATCCTTATGACATTGACTTTTGTAGTATCTGCTTTTATTGCATTCTTTACAGGAACTTCATGGGGAACCTATGCGATTGTTACACCAATCTGTGTACAGATGGCTCTGAATATATCTGGTGGAGCTTTAACACCGGTCGTATATGCTACAATAGCAGCTGTAATGGGTGGAGGATGCTTTGGTGATCATTGTTCACCGCTTTCTGATACCACGATTTTATCATCACTTGCAACCGGATCTGATCATATCGATCATGTAACGACTTTTTTTAATTTCTTGCTATTTATTTTTCTGAAATGTATAATTTTTGGTAAAAGTATGATTTTTTGCATCAAAAGTATAGTTTTTGATAAATTCTTTATCATGTCTTATCTAAAATAAGAAGTAGGAAGATTATCAGGAATGGGGAAAATGGTATGAAATTATTAAAACTTGTGATTGTAGATGACGAACCAATCCTTCTGCAGGGACTGGTTAAGACGTACAACTGGAATGAGATGGGATTTGAAGTTGCCGGTCAGGCACAGAGTGGGGAGCAGGCAATCGAAGTGATCAAAAAAGTGAAGCCCCATGTCGTACTGACGGATATCCGGATGAAACAGGTTTCCGGTCTGATGGTGATGGAAGAGATCCAGAAGACAGAGCTGGATCCGGTTTTTATTGTGCTCAGTGCATACCGTGATTTTAATTATGCACAGCAGGCGTGTGATCTTGGTGCATATGCATATCTGCTGAAACCAATCGAGGAAGATAAACTGCAGGAGACCATGCAGGGCGCATACCAGACCTGTATGGAGAAACTGGAGAGCGAAGAGCGTTATGAAAGCTGGGAAAATATGATCCGAAAAGATTCCACCAGTTTTCTCCAGGTTGTTGTACAGAAATATTTACAGAATAAAATTTCCTATGAAAAAATGCAGGAAGTATTTGCGATCTTGAAAGATGTGATCGAAGAGGGCGACCGTTTTATTGCAATGTGTGTGGATCTTGATCTTACATATAAGATTACGGATGCACTGAATTACGAAGCAGCCAGGCTGGAATTGATACAATCTCTGGAAGAAATGTTTTCAGAGCGGTATTTTTTCTGGCATTTTGAAAAGGCAGAAGGTTGTCATGTATTTCTGATCAAGACAAAGGAAAATGCGACAGTGCGCGAGATTGCGCAGATTCTGGAACAGGTTAAAAGGGAACAGAAAAGTCCGGTTACTGCATCGATTTCCAAACCGTATAAAGGACTGGATGGAATCCGCCGAAGTTACGAAGAGGCGCAGGGACTTTTCGAGCCAATCTGCAGCAGTGCCACAAATGAGAATACTTTTTCCATACCTGTGAAAAAGGAAGAAAAAGCGGAAAAAAGTGATTGTGAAGAGGCAGGACTTACGATCGTCAATGCTGTTCGGAAGAATGCGTTTAAAGAGTTAAAACAGGCTTTTATTGCGTTGATCTACGCACTTCCACATGAGGAAGAGTTACAGATCCGTTATATACATAAGGTTATGCTGCAAGCGGAGATGATGCTGAACGATACTTACGGAATGACGGAAAAACTGCAGAAACAGTTCCGGAATTATTATTCGAATATGGAGAGTCTGACAGCAGCACAGGCGGTAGATGTCAGTTATAAGATCCTCGGAGAAGCAATTGAGGAACGGGAAAAATACGCAGAAAGCGGAGAAAATAAATGTGCAAAGGAATATATGACAGTGGCACTTTCTTATATCGGTGAGCATTTGCAGGAGGAAGAACTTTCTATTGTTCAGGTGGCAACGCAGATTTATCTGAATCCGGTATATTTCGGGCGTGTATTTAAAAATACATTTCATATGACCTTTAAAAAGTATCTCTTACAGCAGAGAATGGAGAAAGCAAAGAGGCTGATCCAGGATGGATGTGAGAGTATAGGAACGGTATGTGAGCAGGTGGGAATCAGCAATGCATCCTATTTTTCACATTTATTTAAAGAATATACAGGAAAATTACCGAGTGAATACAAAAAGGATTACGAAGAATGAAGAAATGGGTGATTAAATCCGGAATACAGAGAAAATACCTTCGATATATAATGGGGCTGTTGTTGCTGGCAATTTTGCTGTCAAGCATCGGTGTTTGGATTTATGTAAGGCAGAGTCTGACCACAGAGGTTACAGATAAATATGAATTTTTAAATGAGAAGATGGGGCTGGCTCTGGATACACTGTCAAAAGAGGCGGATGAAGGGACAGCAGAATGTATTACTTACGATCAGGTTCAGGAAAGTCTGAAAAAAGCTTCATTTGCAGATGTGGAAAAGAACTCTCTTCAGAAATATTTTGCCTATATGAATCTGGATCATGTGGCAGAATACTGCTATGTGGATAATAAAAATAATGTTTATGCCAGATCCTACTCGCATATTGATTATGAAGATTTTTCAGACAGCCATCTGGAAGATTACATGGGAGATTCTTATGCGAAAACACAGTGGTTCTGGGCGAAGGATACTCTGTTTGGGACGGAGAAAGAAGCATTGTTTATCGGAAGGTATGTGCACAGTATGGAATACGCCAGCAAACCAGGGCTGTTGCTTATCAAGATGAATGACAGCTTTCTGGAAACGATACTTGGAAAGGATCGGAGTATGACAGATGACGTGCAGATCGGAATTCTGGATAAGGAGGGAAATTTATGCGCTGTCTGGTGTCCGAAAGGGACGAAGATTTCGGATGCGGTAAAACAGGAAGTCTATAAGATCAGCGCACAGAAAACGAGTGGTATTCTTGCAAAAAGCCGGAGAGTGAGCGGTGGTGTCTGCTCCATTTACAAAGAAAGCAGCTCTGAAATGACGGTGTTCACAGTCGTTCCGTCGAGTGTAATGACGCAGGGAACGATGAGGGTACTTACGGTGCTGATCGGGATTTATCTGTTTGTGGCAGTGGTAGCGGTTGTGCTCAGTATCTATTTTTCCAAGCGGTTCACCAGTCCGATCCGGGAGATCAGTGAAGAGATGACACAGTTTGACGGAAATGATTTCAGTCGCCTGATTGAACTGAATACCAATACAGAACTGGATCAGATCGGACATTCCTACAATAAGATGCTAAAAAATATTGAGAATCTTCTGGCAGAGATCAAAGAACAGGAAGGGGTGCTCAGACGGACGGAGTTGAACATGCTTCTGGCACAGATCAACCCACATTTCCTTTATAATACGCTGGATACAATTTACATGCTTGCGCGGATAAACGGAGAAGAGACGACCATGAAGATGATTCAGGCACTTTCCAAATATCTGCGTCTGTCACTCAGCAAGGGCAGTGATATCGTGACGGTGGAGGACGAACTGGAAAATGTAAAGAGTTATATGGAAATCCAACAGATCCGGAATGCAAATCTGTTCCGGTATGAGATTGAGTGTAAGGTGGAAGAGAAGAGTACGTGGATGCTGAAGCTGATCTTGCAGCCACTTGTCGAGAACGCGATCAAGCACGGATTCTGCGAAATTTATGAGAATGGTCTGATCCGGATTGAGATTGCGAGGGAGGATAGCCAGCTGAAAATCGTGGTATTCAATAATGGGAAGCCGATTGAACGGGAAATGATGGAAAAGATCAATGCCTTAAACGGGCATCCGATTCTGGAGGCGAAAAAATGCTTCCAGGATAAGGAACACGGATATGGAGTGGTGAATGTACTGACCAGACTGCGGCTGAAATATGGAGAGGATGTGCTGTTTTACTATGAGGCAGAAGAAAATGGAACCCGGTGTACAATCCAAATTCCGGATGACGGAAAGGAGAAACGTGATTTATAGAAAATATTTGCAATCGGTGTTTTGTATCGTACTGGTTCTGACAGTGCTGACCGGATGTGGTAAAAATACGGGGCAGACAAGCCGGAGCACAGAAAAAAAGGAGATTGATATTCCGATCATTCTGACGGTAGATCCGACTTCCGGCAAGAAAACGGAACAGGATGTCGTTGATGCATTTAATGAAGAATATGCCGGTACGTATCATATGCAAGTGGAATGGATCATGGAGACGGAAGAGGAATACCGAAAAAATCTGAAACGGTTAAATGTCACAGACGAGCTTCCGACTGTGATCTATGATGTGCGCACCCTGCCGTCCTTTTATCAGATGATGGTTGCGGATGGACGGATCGAGAATCTGAGTCCGTATCTGGAAGAGGATGAAGAGTGGAGGAATATGATCGAACCGGCGGTGATGGAAGGCTGTACGGATGAGGATGGCAATATCTATCTTGGACCGATCAGTACGGCGGCATTTGCGTGCGCCGGCATGTTTTGGAATCCGGAGCTTTTTGCGGAAGCAGGGATTGAGAAATTCCCGGAGACATGGGAAGAATTCTGGGACTGCTGTGACCGGCTGCAGGCAAACGGAATCACACCGCTTGGACTTCACACTGAAGGAACCGGCTGGGCGCCGATGCTGATTGCAACAGCAGAGGCAGCACACACGGAAGAAGGCTATGCATTTATGAAAGAGCTTCTCCCAGAAAGCTATTCCAATGATACCGGTCTAGAAATTGCAAAAACCTTCCAGAAATTGTTTCGGTATACAACAGAAGATGCAATTCATGCTGACTACGATGTGGCATACAATAATTTTGTCACAGGAAAGGTGGCAATGATCCCGAACGGATACTGGATGATCGATCAGTTGCCGGAAGAATGGAAAGAAAAGGTAAGATTTTCCGCATTTCCGGGAAATAAACTGATCGCCTCACCGGAAACCTTTGGCTGGGCGGTGGTTTCCACTTACAGCGAGGAGGTCAAAGAAGGAGCGGTTGAATTTTTGAAATTTCGCACGAAATTTAATCTGGAAGAGAAGAAAGAGCTGATGGACAAGAACGGACGCACTGAAATCAGTCAGCTCCTTCAGGATTATGTAAATGCCTACAATAACAATCCGCAGATCGTTCCGAACTATCAGGTGAAATGGAACTCCATCCTTCAGGAAGAGACAATCGGGGAGTGCCTGCCACAGCTTGCCGCCGGGAAAATGCCGCCTGCGCAGATGGTGGAGACTGCCGATGAAAGTATCCGGGAGTATGAGAAAGAGAGATGATGGGAGGAGAAGGCTGTTGGTGCCATTTTATCAATAACAAATTTTTTACATTTCGAAAAGTATATTTTTTGTTAAAGGAGGTTTGCGATTTGTTACAGTCTTTGATTGGATTCTTGCTATTATTTAAGCATAGAAAAGAAATCCAGACGAGGAGGAACGGAAATTATGAAAAACAAAAAAAGATGGCTGGCACTGGGGCTGGTAGGAATCATGACACTTGGATGCTTTGCAGGATGTGGAAGCAAGAGCGATGGCAAGAGTGCAGACGGTAAAGGGGACAGCAGCAAAGGATCTGTATATTATCTGAACTTCAAACCGGAGCAGGATGAACAGTGGCAGCAGCTGGCAAAGGATTACACAAAAGAGACAGGTGTAGATGTAACGGTTGTTACAGCAGCTTCCGGAAACTATGAAACCACTCTGATGAGTGAAATGGGAAAGAGCGGAGCACCAACATTATTCCAGGTAAACGGACCTGTAGGACTTGCAAACTGGAAAGATTACTGCTACGACTTATCAGATTCTGATATTTACAAAGAACTCACAAGTGATGATTATGCACTGAAAGACGGAGATTCTGTAGCAGGTATCGGATATGTTATTGAAACATACGGAATTATCACAAATAAGACATTATTAAAAGAAGCAGGATATACACCGGATGACATCAAATCTTTTGCAGATCTGAAAAAAGTAGCAGAAGACATTACAAATAGAACTTCTGAACTTGGATTTTCTGCATTTACTTCAGCAGGTATGGACGGATCTTCTGACTGGAGATTCAAGACACACCTTGCAAACCTTCCGATCTACTTTGAATATCAGGATGAAGGAATTAACACAACAGATGCAATCAAAGGCACATATCTTGACAATTATCGCGATATGTGGGATCTGTACATCAACAACAGCACATGCGATCCAAAGGATCTTGCTGCAAAGACAGGTGACGATGCAAGAAATGAATTCCTGAATAAAAAAGCTGTATTCTATCAGAATGGTACATGGGAATATACACAGCTGATCGATGGTGGTCTGACAGATGATGACATGACCATGCTTCCGATTTACTTTGGTGTAGGCGATGAAGCAAACCAGGGACTCTGCACAGGTACAGAAAATTACTGGTGCGTAAATAAAGACGCAGACGAAGCTGATATTCAGGCTACATTAGATTTTATGGACTGGTGTGTAACTTCAGATGAAGGAACAAAATGTATGGCAGACGATATGGGATTCAACATTCCGTTTAAGAAAGCTCAGGAATCTAAGAATCTCTTTATCAAAGAAGACAAACAGATGACCGAAGACGGAAAGACTCCGGTAGCATGGAACTTCTCAACAATGCCTTCAGAAGAGTGGAAAAATGGTGTTGGATCTGCACTGACAGCTTATGCGGCAGATCAGACAGATGCTAACTGGGATGCAGTAGTAAGTGCATTCGTAGATGGATGGGCATCTGAATACAAGCTTGCAAATGAATAAATAAGTTGCATAAAAAGAACGGACCTAGGGGCAGGCGGCTTGCCTGCCCCTTTTAAGTGAGAGGAGAGCCTGTACGAAGCGGGTTTTCTGGATATGGGAACCTACGTTTTTCCATATAAAAATAAAAAGTGAAATGAGAGCCACCTGGTAGGAAGATCCTTCCGGGCAAAAGGAAAAGAGGAGGATTTCTATGGAAAAGGCACTGAAAAAACATGCACCAATATTTGTTCTCCCAACATTTCTTGCATTTGTGATCGGATTTATCATTCCGTTTGCACAGGGATTTTATCTTTCTTTTTGTAAGTTTACAACAGTAGGAAATGCAACATTTGTTGGAATATCAAATTATACCGCAGCAATCAAGGATACATCATTTACAAGTTCATTTAAATTTACAGTATTATTTGCGATTGTATCGATCTTACTGATCAACGTACTGGCATTTGGCCTGGCACTGCTTCTGACACAGAAGTTAAAGGGAACCAATATTTTCAGAACTATTTTCTTTATGCCGAACCTGATCGGTGGAATCGTACTTGGATATATGTGGCAGATCCTGATCAACTGTCTGCTTACGATCATCGGACAGCCGCTTCTGGCACTGAATTCTTCAGCCGGTTACTGGGGACTTATCATTTTGATGTGCTGGCAGCAGATCGGATATATGATGATTATTTACATCGCAGGTCTTCAGAATGTACCGGATGATCTGATCGAAGCAGCAGAGATTGACGGAGCAGCAAAGTGGGATATCCTCTGGAAGATCAGAGTTCCGATGGTAATGTCTTCCATCACGATCTGCGTCTTCCTGACACTTACCAATTCATTTAAATTGTTTGATCAGAACCTGGCTCTTACAGGTGGAGATCCAAACCATGCGACAGAAATGCTGGCACTGAATATTTACCAGACATTCTACGCACGTGCCGGAATGCAGTGGAAAGGTTATGGACAGGCAAAAGCAGTGATCTTCTGTGCTCTGGTTATCATTATTTCACTGGTACAGCTGAAAGCAACAAGATCTAAGGAGGTGCAGCAGTAATGAAAAAGAAGAAAAGTATTGCAAATACAATATGGATAGTTATATTAACAATTGCGGCACTCGCCTGGATTTATCCGATCATTATGATCCTGATGAACTCTTTGAAAAAAGAATCAGCGATCAGTACAGGAACTGCATTTAAACTTCCGACTGCAGATGCATTTGCAGGAATCGCAAACTATGTAGATGCCGTTGCTTCAAAAGGATTTTTGAGCAGTCTTGGATACAGTACATTTATTACGATTACTTCTGTAGTTGCTATTCTTGTATGTTGCTCCATGTGTGCATGGTATATAACCCGTGTAAATAGTCCGATTTCAAAGATTTTATATTATCTGTTTGTATTTTCCATGGTTGTTCCTTTCCAGATGGTTATGTTCACCTTGTCACAGACAGCAGATACCTTACATCTGAATATGCCATGGAATATCTGGGTGATCTATCTCGGATTTGGCGCAGGTCTTGCGGTATTTATGTTCTGCGGATTTGTAAAATCGATTCCTGTAGAAATCGAAGAAGCTGCCATGATCGACGGATGTAATCCGCTGCAGACCTTCTTTTTGATCGATATCCATATCCTGAAGCCTACCATGATATCCGTAGGTATTCTGGAAGCAATGTGGGTATGGAATGATTACCTGCTTCCAACTCTTGTACTTGATATTAAGAAGTATAAAACAATCCCAATGCTGATCCAGTATTTCCGCGGAAGTTACGGAAGAGTTGAAATGGGACCGATGATGGCAAGCATTATGCTTACAGTAATCCCAATCATCATTGTATATCTGGCAGGACAGAAGTACATCATCAAGGGTGTTGCTGCCGGAGCTGTAAAGGGATAGAAAAATATAGTATAAATTTGGCGGACAGGCGTTGCTTGTCCGCTTTTAAATAGAAAAAGCTTGCAAATTTTGAGAGTTTCCGTTAAGATATAGCGAAAATGGTAGAAAACATTGAGAAAGGAAAGAAGGTATGTTTCAGACGATTATTGGGGCGGTCAGTTCATTTATGTACAGCAAACTTCTGGTGATTATTCTGATCGGTGCAGGTTTATATTTTACAATCCGGACAAGATTTCCACAGGTGCGTTTATTTGAGAGAGCTTGTGAGTCCGTGATGGAGAAGCCGGACGACAAAGAGGCAATCTCATCATTCCAGGCGCTTATGGTTTCAACGGCATCGAGAGTAGGAACGGGAAATATTGTCGGGGTGTCATCGGCAATTTGTATTGGGGGATTTGGTTCTGTATTCTGGATGTGGGTGATTGCGATCATTGGAAGTGCGTCTGCACTGATTGAAAGTACGCTGGCACAGATTTACAAGAAAAAGGGAGAGGATGGGAAATGCTATGGTGGTCCGGCTTATTATATCGAGGCGGCGCTGCATTGCAGACCACTGGCGATCGTGTTTTGTATTGCCATGATCCTGACTTATGCATTTGGATTCAATATGCTGGCATCCTACAATCTGCAGTCTACATTTTCCGGATTTTCTTTTTATGATCCGAAGGTAAGCCCATGGATCATTGGTGGGATTCTGGCAGTTCTGACCGGATGGTGTCTGCTTGGCGGTGGAAGCCGTATTGTAAAGGTGACATCGACGCTTGTGCCGGTGATGGGACTTGCATATATCGGTATGGCGCTGATTGTGGTTATCATCAATATCCGCAATGTGCCGGAAATGTTCCTGCGTATTTTTGAGGAAGCGTTTGATTTCAAGGCGATTTTCGGAGCGTTTGCGGGTTCTGCTATGATGCAGGGTATCCGCCGTGGGCTTTATTCCAACGAAGCCGGAATCGGTTCGGCACCGAATGCATCTGCTTCTGCAAATGTCAGCCATCCGGTCAAACAGGGACTGGTTCAGATGCTGTCTGTCTTTATCGACACACTTCTTCTTTGCACGGCAACGGCGATGATGTGTATGTCGTCTGGCATTGATCCAACCAGGGAGATGCAGGGGGCACCGTGGGTTCAGGCATCTCTTCAGGAATCCCTGGGAGCATTTGGTCCGGTATTTATAACGGTGGCTATGGTATTTTTTGCGTTTACAACATTGCTTGGAAATTGTTTCTATTGCGACAATCTTCTGACCTATATCCATAAAAAGGAACCGGGAAAAAAATTTATGCGCGGATTCCGCCTGGTATCTGCATTTGTTGTATTTCTAGGGGCAGGTATGGAAATGTCGCTTTTGTGGGATCTTTCCGATGTACTGATGGGTGTGATGGCACTGATCAATATTCCGGTGATCCTGATTTTGTCCGGGACGGCATTTAAGGCAATCCGGGATTATGAGGATCAGTTGAAGCGGGGAGTTAATCCGGTGTTTAAAAGTGCAGATATTGAGCTGGAGCAGAAGACGGATTTCTGGAATTAGGGAATCTGCGAGAGTGGTTCGGAAAATGATGGAAGGCTGTGAATTGGATTTGACAAAAGTTGTTTTGTGATAATTTGGCGTGAAATCCGGCTTGACAAATTTTGAAGGATACGGTAGTATGACAAAAGAAGAGAAAATTACAGGCTATGAAGAGAACAAGTAGCAGATGACAAGGCTCAGACAGAAAGTAACCGGTTGATGAGAGGTGCACGAAGAGTCAGATGTGAATACATCTTGGAGTTTCACACCGAACGCGCGGAAGCGCAAGTAAGCTGTGACGGAGTGGCGGACGTTATACCTGCTACGGTAATGTTAGTTACTGACTGAGGCATTCGGTGCGAGCCGAATGTGAATTAAGGTGGTACCACGAGAGAATATACCTCGTCCTTAAAGGCTGATTGGCCGGAGGACGAGGTTTTTTTATTGGAAAAATTGAAGGGGTTCAGGACGGACGCTATCCGGAATCTATTTCTATTTGTCTGCGGGTTCGGCGGCTGATACTTCTAAGGTTTTGTAAATTTGTTAAGGGCATGATTGAAAATCCATAACTCGCTGCGCTCAGACAGATGGATTTTCAATCATAACACAAATTCCCAAAACCTAAGAAGTATGAGCATCCGCCTGCACATGCAGTCAAATAGAAATGGTTTCCGGATGGCTGACATCCTTGAAGACTTCAAAGAGTTCCAGACGGGACGCCTCCTTCTCCGGGGGAGAAGATTGGCTGTGACTAAGATATAGGTTTTGAAAAAAGAAAGGAAAGATTAGAAATGGGTATTTATGAAGAGCTTAAGGCCAGAGGATTGATTGCGCAGGTTACGGATGAGCCGCTTATCCGGGATCTGGTGAATAACGGGAAGGCTACGTTTTATATTGGGTTTGATCCGACGGCGGATAGTCTGCATGTTGGACATTTTATGGCACTGTGCCTGATGAAGAGACTGCAGGAGGCTGGCAATAAGCCGATTGCTTTGATCGGGGGCGGTACTGCTATGATCGGGGATCCGTCCGGTAGAACAGATATGCGTCAGATGATGACACCGGAGACAATCCAGCACAACTGTGACTGCTTTAAGAAGCAGATGAGCCGTTTTATTGATTTTTCAGACGGGAAAGCACTGATTGTTAATAATGCTGACTGGCTGATG
>JABLTS010109452.1_pt1 | contig 14368 bp, 11 predicted proteins | sample 7160081 | NCBI WGS metagenome assembly JABLTS01 (sample SAMN14651231, study PRJNA627086) | human gut metagenome | isolation source: feces | host: Homo sapiens | reverse complement strand
GCAAGTACATCTCTGGTGACCAGTGCCACTACTGGGCAGAGCTGGTGCGGGAAGCGGTGCAGGAAGTACGGCGCGAGGCCGCATTCGTCCATGATGTTCAGGACGAGCTGCTGCATACGGGCGTCCTTTTTCTTGATCATGTTGTGCGCCTGCATGCCCTCGCTGATGATCTGGCCGACGCTCATGCGCGGGTTCAGCGAGGAATACGGATCCTGGAAAATGAGCTGCATATCGCTGCGCAGGCGGCGCATCTCGTTGTACTCCAGTCGGGCAAGGTCGATACCGTCGTCGCGGTAGGCCTCATACTTCTGGAATTCGGGATCGCTGGCATACGGCTGGCGCAGCGCCTCGATCTCCTGGCGGCCGGCGTCCAGCTGCTGCCGCAGCGCGGCGATCTGATCGTCACACTGCTTGAGCTTTTCCTGTGCCTTTTCGAGCTGGCCGGACTTTTCGGACTTGCCCGCCTCTTCGGCGGTCTTCTTCGCGTACTGCGCGTCGTCGACGTCGACCTGCAGCGCCTGCCGCTTTTCCTCGAGCGCGGAGATCTTGCGCGCGATGCCGTAGTCCTTGGAATAGGCCGCGATCACGGGATCGAGATCATCGACCACGAGGAAGCCGCCGACGATCTTTGTGATGTCGAGCAGCGCGTCCTCGGCCAGCTTGCGCGCGGTGTCGAGCTCGGTGTGCTTGGCATACTGCTCCGTTTCGGAGAGCTTGGCGTACTCGGCCTCGAGCTTATCGCGCTTCTGCTCCAGCTCGTGGAGCTTGGCCCGGCGTGATTTGAGGTTTTTGACGGTGTCGATGACGTACTTCGGCGCCAGATCGTCCAGCGATCTTCCATAGTACATCGTGCGGCCGTAGGTCTGGTGGTAGAGCTGGAGGATGGTGCGGCCGAGGGTCGACTTGCCGCAGCCGGACTCGCCGACGAGACCGAAGGTCTCGCCCTCGTAGATATCCAGCGAAATGCCGTCATTGGCCTTGACGAAGCGGCCGCCCTTCAGCGGGAAATACTGCTTCAGGTTGCTGATGCGAAGCAGAACCTTCTTGTCGTTATTTTGCATGTCTGTCCTCCTTCTTCGCGTAGAAGCAGCGAACCTGCTGGGTGTCGGAGACGTGGATCAGCTCCGGCTCTTCCTCCTGGCAGCGTGCGGTCGCGTACTTACAGCGCGGGGCGAATTTGCAGCCCTTGGGCAGATCCAGCGGGTGCGGGACCGCGCCGGGGATCGCTTCGAGCCGTTCGTCGCTGGGGGTGTCCAGACGCGGGATGGAGAGCATCAGGCCCTCGGTATAGGGATGGGAATACACGCTCTTGTGGAAGATGGTCTCCGCGGGCGCGTATTCGACGACCTGGCCGCAGTACATGACCGCGACGTTGTCGGCCATCTGGTTGATGACGCCAAGATCGTGCGTGATGAACAGCACGGCGGTGCCGTTTTTCTCCCGCAGCTCGTTCATGAGCTTGAGGATCTGGGCCTGAATGGTCACGTCGAGCGCCGTGGTCGGCTCGTCGGCGATCAGGAGCTTCGGGCGGCAGGCCAGCGCCATGGCGATCATGACGCGCTGCCGCATACCGCCGGACAGCTGGTGCGGATACTGCTTGGCGACGACCTCGGGGTTCGGGATCTTGACGTCGGAGAGCAGCTCGATCGCTTTCACGGCGGCCTGCTTCTTGGTCATGCCCTGGTGGATCATCAGCGGCTCGGAGATCTGACGGCTGACGGTAAAGACCGGGTTCAGGCTCGTCATCGGTTCCTGGAAGATCACAGAGATCTCGTTGCCGCGGATCTTGTACATCTCGTTGATGGACAGCTTCGTCAGGTCCACGCCGTTGAAGAGGATCTCGCCGGAGTCGATATAGCCGTTGCCGTCGAGCAGACGGAGGATGCTCATGGCCGAGACGCTCTTGCCGGAGCCGGATTCGCCGACGACGCCGAGGACCTTACCGGCGTCGAGCGAATAGCTCACGCCGTTGACGGCCTTGACGGTGCCGCGCTTGGTCGCGAAGAAAGTCTTCAGGTTTTTCAGTTCAAGTAATGCCACAACGACCCCTCCTTATCGCTCAGCGGACTTGGGATCGACCGCATCACGCAGTGCGTCGCCCACAAGGTTGATGCAGATCGTGCAGATGCCGAAGATCGCTGCCGGGAAGACCCAGCGCCACCAGTACTGCTGGATGACGATGGAGTTGTTCGCGCCGGTGAGCATGTTGCCCCAGGTCGGCGTGGGAGGCGCGATGCCGAAGCCCATGTAGGACAGCGAGGACTCGGTGAGCATGCAGGTCGCAAAGCTCAGCGTCGCGTTGACCAGGATGAGGCTCATGACATTCGGGATGATGTGATGGAAGATGATGTTCTTCTCGCGCACGCCGAGCGCCTGTGCGGCGGTCACGTATTCCTGCTCGCGCTGCGAGAGGATCTGCGCGCGGATCAGATGGCAGATGCCCGGCCAGGACAGGACGCCCAGCACGACCATGATGAGGTACATACGCTGCTCGACCGTGATGCGCGTGCCGATGATGGCGGAGAGGATCATCGCGAACGGCAGGAACGGCAGACCGCCGACGACCTCGGAGATGCGCATGATGATATTATCGACCCAGCCGCCGAAATAACCGGCCAGACCGCCGAGGATGATGCCGATGACGAGCTGGATGATGACGGAGATCGCGCCGACCGTCATGGTGACCTTGCCGCCGTTGATGATGCGGTTGAAGACGTCGCGGCCGAGATCGTCGGTGCCGCAGACGTAGCCCTTCAGGCCCCAGGTCTCGACGTCGCCGTCGACCGTGACAGCGTAGTTCTGGTAGAAGCCCGCGTAGACGGTGACGATCTCCTTCTCATTGAAGGAGGCCGGAACGGAGGCCTGTCCGTGGGTGTTGTCGCCCCAGGAGATGACCTCGCCGTCGTCCATCAGGGCCGTGAAGTGGTAGCGGCCGCCGTAGAGCTCGACAGGCTTGCTCTCAAACGCGGGAACGTTGTTTTCGCCGTTGGTGCAGGTGCCCCAAACGACGACGGTGCCGTCTTCCTTGACCGCCGCGACCGCGTTGCTGGACGCTGCGATGTCAACGACGCCGGAATCGAGCCCCTCCGGGATGCGGACAAGGGCGTTGTCCTTCTGGAAGCCGGAATAGACGACTGCGCCGTCCTTGGTCAGCGCGACATACGCGCGGGCCGTCAGGGCGACCTTCTCGATGTTGCCCTGATATTCCTTCTTGATCTTGATGTCGGCCTGGTTGCCGTTGCCCCAGAGGAACAGCTCACCGTCTTCGGTGACTGCCGCGGAGAACTGGTTGCTGGCCTCGATCTGCTTGATGCCGAGGTTCTTGCCGTAGGCCGCAGCCATCTGGAGCTTGTCCGGAATGCTGTCCTGGCCGAGACGCTTGTTGCCCCAGACGTAGACCGCGCCGTTTTCGTCGAGCGCGACGATATGGTCATAGCCTGCGGCGACATTGACGATCTTTGCGTTCTGGACTTCCTCGGGAATGTTCTTCAGGTCGATCGTATCGGTGATGCGGGTATAGCCCCAGATGTAGACCTTGCCGTCGGTGTCGACGCCGACGCCGTAGGTCGTGCCGGGAGAGATATCGGCGACCTTGTGCTTCATGCCGTCCGGGATCTTCATCATGTTCATGCCGGGCGCGACATTCAGCTGGGTATTGTCCTGATAGGACAGGTCGAGCGTGTAGAACTTCGGGCCGATCATGACCAGCAGGAAGATCAGCAGGAACACGATCAGGCCGGTCATGCCGAGCCGGTTATGCAGGAAATTCTTGAGGATCAGACGGCCCGGGCTCTGCAGCTGTTCCTCGGTCATGAAGTCGGTGACCTTGTTGCGGTTGCCGAACAGACGGGTAAGGAGGGTCGATTTTTTCTTTTTAGCCATATTCGTGATCCTCCTTTACTTATTGACGCGCACACGCGGGTCGACGATGCCATAGCTGAGGTCGGTGATCAGCTGGCCGACGAGCGCAATGAGCACGTAGAACATCTGGATCGCCAGCGCGAGCTCAAAGTCGTTGTTCATAAGGCCCTGATAGTAGAGCTGGCCCATGCCGTTGAGCGCGAACATCTGCTCAATGATCAGCGAACCGGAGAAGATGCTGATGAACCAGCCGATCAGAACGGTGATGACCGGGAGCAGCGCGTTGCGCCACGCGTGGGAATAGATGACGACCTTTTCGCGCAGACCCTTGGCACGGGCGGTGCGGATATAGTCCATGCTGAGCGCCTCGATCATGGCGGCGCGGACATAGCGGGTCATGCCGCCGAGCGAGCCGACCGTCATGACGAGCACCGGCAGCGTCATGTAGTAGACCTTGTCAAGGAAGGCGCGGAAGCCGGTGAAGTTATTGCCCGGCGTCTGCATGCCGAAGACCGGCAGCCAGCGGAGCGTGACCGCGAACAGCCAGATAAAGATCAGCGCGATGATATAGACCGGGATGGAGTAGCCGACGATGGACAGGACCTGCACGGCATTGTCCGTCTTGCTGCGCTTATGGACGGCGCAGTAGATGCCGAGCGGGATCGTGATCGCCAGCGCGACGAGCGTGGAGAAAATATTGATATAGATCGTGTTGAGCATGCGCGAAGGCAGGACGTTGGCCACGTCGGTCTTGTAGATCTGGGAATAGCCGAAATTGCCCTGGAGCATGCCGTCAAGCTTGCCGTTTACGTCCGGCCAGAAGCCGATCCAGCGCAGATATCGAACGATCAGCGGATCGTTCAGACCCATCTGCTGCCGCAGCATCTGGTACCGCTGCTCATACTCGGCAGGTTTCAGCGTTGTTTTCATCGGTTCGAGCTGGGCTCTTGCCGGGTCGGTTGGGATCAGGTTGTAGATGGAATACATCAGAAGCGAGACGAGCAGGAACACGATCACCATGTACAGCAGTCGCTTGAGTACGTATTTGGTCATCCGCATACCCTCCTTTTCTTTCGTATTTGCTTCAAAATGAAGCGCAAAAACTCTATATCAAACCGAAAACGGTCATTATTCGCAGGAAAAATAGACGAAATATGGTACGCTAAAGGAAAAAAGAACCGCTAAAGATGCCGCAAGCGACGGGGCGGTTTGTGCCGCCCCGTCGCTGGGATACATGGGGAAGGGATCGATATTACTGTGCGCCGTCGATGGAAGCGTAGACGATCGCCTTCTGGAAGTCCCACAGGCTGGACTCGTTGTAGTTCTGCAGCCAGGACGGGAAGAAGGTGTGATAGTCGTTGCAGTACAGAGGAATCTCAGGCAGCAGCGCATTCCAGCGGACGATGAACTTCTGGAAGTAATCCAGGAAGGTCGCGTCGTCGCCAGGAGCGGACTTGTAGACCATGTCCATGGACAGGTCGTCGAGTTCCTTGTCGTAGATGTAGTTCTGGTTGTAGCCCATCTTGACATAGTCGGACTCGGGATCGGAAGCGAAGTTGTAGGCATAGTCATAGACATCGGCGAAACCGGTGGCCAGGTTGAACATGCCATAGGTGAACACGCCGTACTGATCGCCGACGGAAGTGTCGCGGTAGATCCAGTTCAGCAGCTCGGAGAAGGTCATGGTCGTCTGCTCGATCTGCATGCCGGCGTCAGTGGTCTGCTTGCCGTTGGAGAGCATGGTAGCCAGCAGGTCGGAGACGGGGTTGTTCTCGGAGGAAGCCCACATGATGTGCAGAGGCATCAGGATGCGGCCGTCAGCCAGCGTAACGTTCAGAGCATAGTCGCCGGCTTCTTCAGCGGTGACTTCCTTGTAACGCAGGCCGGTGCCGGAATACTCGTTGCCTTCGGCATCCAGCGTCCAGCCGTCAGCCTCGAGGACTTCAACAGCCTTAGCCGGGTCATAGGAGTAGGTGTTGAGGTTGTCGTTGAAGAATTCTTCGGAATCCTGATACATCCACTGTGCGGTGGAGTACGGGCCATGAACGACAGAGCCGTAGCCGCCGGTGAAGGTGGTAGCGAACTCTTCGCGGTCAAGCAGGTATGCAACAGCCTGACGGACAGCGGGGAACTGGGTGGGGCCGCCGTCGCACTGGAACATGATCTTGCCGTAGCCGTTACGGGTGTAGTGGCAGTAGTTGAAATCGCCGGTCTCAGCCAGGTCGAGGGCAGCGTTGATCTGGTCGCCGTCGGACAGCTGGGACAGGAAGTTAATTTCGCCCGTCTTGAAGGCGTCCATCATGGTGTCGTCTTCAGCCTTGACGACAACAATCGTCTGGATGGAAGGCTTCTGGCCCTCGAAGTTGCCGTTGTAGTTGGGGTTGATCTCGAGAGTAGCGGTCAGAGCGCCGGTGTCGAGGCTCTTGATCATGTACGGGCCGGCAGAAACGCGGTCAGCGTACACATAACGGGAAGCGTTGATCTCATCGGCAACCAGCTCGCCGCCGTCGAGGTATGCGCCGTTGCCGTCATCCTTAACGGTCAGAGCAGCGGAAGCGTACATCGGCAGGTACAGCGGAGACAGGGAAGCGTAGCTGAACGCATAGTAATAGTTGGCGTAGTCAGCTGCGATCTGGATGGAGTAGGTATAGGGATCCAGCAGGCGGACACCGGCCAGCTCCTTGGTCTCGCCGTTCTGGTACTCGGGACCGCCGAAAACGGAGTTGGCGGTGACGGTCGCGCCGGCTTCCTTCGTGGCCGGGGACAGCTGGACCAGAGCGTAGGCGACATAGTCAGCAGCGGTGATGGGCTCGCCGTTGTTGTAGGTCAGGCCTTCGTTGATCTTGACGGTGAAGGTGATGGTGCCGTCGTCGTTCTTGGTCTCGTCGATGGAGGCAGCCGTGGTCTGGTTCATGACCATCTGGCCGAACTGATCGAAAATGACGGTGTCATAGTCGTTGATCAGGTCGCGGACGGCCTTGTCGCTGGCGTTGTTGGTCCACCATGCGTTGCCGAGGTCACCGGAGATCTCGGTGGAGCTGCCGTAGATGACCTTGTTCTCACGGGTCTCGACGGGAGTCGCATCTTCAGCCGGGGTGTTGTCTTCGGCGGGAGTGTTGGTGTCTTCAGCGGGGGTGTTGGTGTCGCTGGGAGCGGTCTCAGCGGGCTTTTCGGCGTTGTTTGCGCAGCCGGCGAACATGGCAGCAACCATGACGACGACGAGAAGCAGCGCGAAGAGCTTCTTCAGATTCTTTTTCATCTTAATCCTCCTGTTTTAATTTTATAATTTACTGTGTTTGATCCACAGAAAATTATCGCTGTTTTTGATATTTGTCCGCCTCCGGCGGTCATCTGGCCGCGCGCCGGATACAATATAATATCTGTAACTTATTATAGCATATTCGTGGTCTGGAATCAACTAAAATGATTTTTTTCCACCTGAAAAATTGTCTTTTCCCGTACATTTCCCGACAGCGCCCGGTCCGCATCCCGCACCGCGCCTTTTTCCCGCGCGCGTTCCGATTTCGTCCAAAAACGTCGATCTTTCCGTGTCTTTTTGAACAAAAATCAGCATTTTTAACAGTTTTTACCGCTTGTTTTTGTGCGTTCATCCAGTCCTCCTCGCCAGTGCGCACAGAATTTCCTCTGTATTCTGTACAAAACAGCAGAAAATCCGCCTGCCATTTTTATTTGTGCACCGCCCTAAAGCCCTGCATTTTTCCATGCGCAGGCGCAGCAAAAAGGCTCCCCTTTGCGTGCAAAGAGGAGCCTTAGGCGAATTCGTACTGCTTCGCAGATTTTGAATGCAAAGCTGATTTACCGCAGCCATTCAAAGACAGCCGCTGTCAAGCTCGATGTCCCGTAACAGGCAGCCCCTGACAGATCCGATCAGAACGCCCAGGTTCCGTTGCGGAAGATAGCAGCCGTCTTTCCGTCCTCGCAGACCGCGTCGATCGAGAGATCTGCCGAGCCGATCATGAAATCCTCGTGGATCATGGAATCGTTCACGCCAAGCTTGCGGCATTCGTCCAGCGTCTTGTTCTGGAAGTCCCTGATGGTGTCCGCAAAGCCCATGCCGAGCGCCAGATGGCAGCAGGCGTTCTCATCGAACAGCGTGTTGTAGAACAGCAGGCCCGTCTGGTTGATGGGCGAATCGAACGGCACGAGCGCGCATTCGCCGAGATACCGGCTGCCCTCGTCCATTTCGATGAGCTTCGTCAGAAGCTCGTTGTTTTCCTCGGCGTGCCATTCGACGGCCTTGCCCTCATGGAAGCGGATCCAGAAGCCGCTTATCAGCTGGCCCTGATAGCTCAGCGGCTTCGTCGCGTAGACGATGCCCTCGGCCACGCCGCGCATCGGGGAGATGAAGCATTCCTCGGTGGGGATGTTGGGGTTGAAGAAAATGCCCTGCAGGCTCGTCTCGCCGCCGCCGCAGAACTGCGCCTCGGGGATCATGCCGACGGTGAAGTCGGTGCCGTTGGAGGATTTATAGCGCAGCTCGCGGATATGCAGCTTGTTGAGATATTCGCAGCGGTCATGCAGATCCCGGTTGTGGTCTTCCCACGCCTTGATGGGATCGTCGGTCACGCGGGAGGTCTTCAGAATGGCGTCCCACAGCTTTTCCACGGCCTGCGACGCGCGCAGCTCCGGGAAGAGCTTCTTGGCCCACTTTTCACCCGGCACAGCGGCGATGCACCACTGATATTTGTTCTCGATCTGGTCGCGGTAGCCCTTGATGATGGGGTACTTGGCCTGCTGGGACTTTGCCATCTTCTCCTGGTTCACGCCGCGCAGGCCGTCGGGGTCCTCGCTGATGAGATAAATGCGGCAGGGAATGGTGTCGACATAGTGCTGCCAGCGGGCCTCTTCATAGTTGTCGAGCGTGGACAGAGTCTTGACGGAGCGGTAGCGCACGTGCAGCTTCGTAAGCGGCTGATAGCTCCAGTCGACGACGACCTTCTTCGCCTTCAGCTTATAGCACTCGTCGACCACCATCGCGACGAATTCCGGCTGGTCAAGCTCGGCCGTGATAAAGACCTCCTGTCCCTTCTGGACATTCGCTCCGGCCTTGGCGATCAGCTTTGCGTATTCCCGCAGGACTGTTTTTTTCATAAAAAAAGCCTCCATTGCTTTATTTTTTCTATAGTTTAGCACAATTTCCCCGCATTGAAAAGAGCCGCGCGAAAATTCGCCCTTGCGGGTCTGCGCCGGGCGCGGTATACTGAAAGAAAACGACACATGGAGGGTTCTTTCATGCTTACCGAACAGCTTTTCGACTTTCTTGCCGCCAGCCCCAGCTGCTACCACGCCGTGCAGGCACTCGCGGAGCGGCTGGAAAGAAACGGCTATGCGCAGCTGCGGGAGCAGGACGCATGGGCGCTGACGCCGGGCGGGAAATACTTCGTCACGCGCAATGGCTCGTCGCTCCTGTCCTTCCGCATCCCGCAAAGTGCGCCCGCGGGCTTCCTGATGGCCGCCGCGCATACCGACTCCCCTACCTTCAAGATCAAGCACAACCCGGAGAAAAAGTCCGGCCCGTATGTGCAGCTGTCGACGGAGAAATACGGCGGTATGCTCATGGGCACATGGTTCGACCGGCCGCTTTCCGTCGCAGGCCGCGTCGTGACGGCGAAGGACGGAAAGATGGAAACGAAGCTGGTCGATGTAGACCGCGATCTGGCTGTGATCCCCTCCGTCGCCATCCACATGAACCGCGCCGCAAACGACGGCTTCAAGTTCATGGCAAACATTGACACACTCCCGCTCTACGGGATGCAGGAGGCCTCCGGCAGCTTCCGCAGCGTCGTGGCCAAGGCTGCAGGCGTGCAGGAGGACGAGGTGCTGGGCGAGGATCTGAGCCTGTATGTGCGCACGCGCGGCACGTGCTTCGGCGCAAAGAATGAGTTCATTCTCGCCCCGCGGCTGGACGATCTCGGCTGCGTGTTCGGTCTGCTCGAGGGCTTTCTGGCCGCGAAGGCCTCCGGCAGCGTGCCGGTCTTCTGCGCGTTCGACAATGAGGAGGTCGGCAGCGAGACGAAGCAGGGCGCAGCGGCGAGCCTGCTTTCCGATACGCTCCGGCGCATCGCGCTTGCGCTGGGGCTGAATGAGGAAGGGTATCTGCGAATGCTTGCGCAGAGCTTCCTTGTCTCGGCGGACAACGCCCACGGCGTCCACCCGAACCATCCGGAATACGCCGACATGACCAACACGCCGCGTCTGAACGGCGGCGTCGTCATCAAGTTCAACGCCAACCAGCGCTACACGACCGACGGCGTCTCCTGCGCGCTGTTCACGGCAGTCTGCCGCGAGGCGGGCGCGCCCGTGCAGGTCTACGCGAACCGCTCCGATATGCCGGGCGGCTCGACCCTTGGCTCCATCGCCACAACGAAGGTCTCCGTTCCAAGCGTAGACATCGGCCTTGCACAGCTGGCCATGCACTCCTGCGTAGAAACGGCAGGCGCGGAGGATCTCGACGCGCTGGTTAAAGCCATGACGTGCTATTACGGCAAGACACTGAAACGGGACGGGGAGCAGATCACGTTCTGAGTACGCCTAAAGGCTCCCTCTCATACGGGTGTAGGGGCCGATGCCCACATCGGCCCGGCAGAATGTACCGCTTTTTACGGAAATCTGTGGCGAATTCGTAACTTCCCAGTGGGCCGATGTGGGCATCGGCCCCTACAGGGCACTGTGCAGATTTGCAGCTGCCCAGCGGGCGGAGCAGGGCCCCGCCTCTACCAACCGCATTTGATTTTTTGTTACTATATAATAGAAAAAAAGGAGGCAGATCCATCATGGGAATGATCCTGACGGACGAACAGCAGGCCATTCTGGACGGCGCCAAGGGTGAAACCATGGCGAAGGTCATGAAAACGCTTGTCATGTTCGGCGAAGCATTCCACGCGGAGAAAATGGTTCCGGTCACGAGCCGGTACAACCATCTTGTCACATCCTTCGGCCTCGGCGTTCTGCAGCCGGTGTACGATCTCATGCAGCAGCTGATCGACGCGGGCGCCGTCTCCGGCCAGAAATTCTCGGCAGACCCCCGCCCGCTTGACCCCAATGTCCCGGCAAATCTCCTGCAGCAGCTCGTGTTCAAGAAGTTCATGTACAACAAGCAGGACTTTTATGAGGGCCAGCTGGAAAAGCTGGGACTTCTGAACAAGGACGCGTTCACCTGCACCTGTTACATGTCCGAGGTCGGCAACAAGCCCGAACAGGGTGAGGTGCTCTCATGGTCGGAATCCTCCGCCGTCGTGTACGCCAACTCCGTGCTCGGCGCACGCTGCAACCGCAACTCCGGCATCATGGACATCATGGGCTCCATTGTGGGCTATGTGCCGTATTTCGGACTGCTGACCGACGAGGGCCGCAAAGCGACCTGGATCGTGAAGATCGAGACAAGCAAAAAGCCCGAGGCACAGCTGCTTGGCTCGGCCATCGGCATGAAGGTCATGGAGGATGTGCCGTATGTGGTCGGCCTCGACAAATGGCTCGGCGCGGAGCTGGACGACGCGGCCTGCACCTATCTCAAGGACTTCGGCGCGGCCACCGCATCCAACGGCGCAGTGGGTCTTTATCACATTGCGAACCTCACGCCCGAGGCGAAGGCGCAGGGCGAAGCGCTGATCGCCGAGGGCGCGAGGGTCTATGTGATCGACGACGCGGAGCTTCAGCGCGTCAAGGACAGCTATCCCGTCGTCTGGAAGAACAGGGACGCGAAGCCGAAGCTCTGCTTCATGGGCTGCCCGCATATGTCGCTTGAGCAGCTGAAGACATGGACCGACCGCGTGGAGCAGGCGCTTGCAGAGGCAGGCCGCAGCAAGGTCTGCATCCCGACGGTCTTTACCGCCGCGCCCGCCGTTCTGAAGGAATTCGAGAAGACGCCGTATGCCGCCCGTCTCAAAAAGACCGGCGTGATCACATCCTATATCTGTCCGCTCATGTACATGAACAATCCGCTCTGCGGCAAGATGCCGGTCATTACGTCCTCCAACAAGCTGCGCACCTATACGACCGCGCGCTATTACACCGATGATGAGATCCTTGTCCAGATCACGAAAGGAGGCGCACGCGCATGAAGACCTTCCAGGGCCGCGTCGTTACGCCCGGCTGCGCGCAGGCTGAGGCGCTTGTGACGCACGGCGGGCTGAATACGCTCGCTTCGTTCCAGAAATCGCTACAATTCGGCGACAAAACCGCCAAATGCGGCGACCAGAATAACCCCGACCTCTACGGCAAGCCCATGGCGGGCAAGGCGCTCTGCCTGCCGCAGACCATCGGCTCGACCACAGGCGGACTGGTGCTCTACTGCGCCTGCGCCATGGACCGGCAGCCGGCGTGTATGCTGTTTGCCAACCCCATCGATTCTCTGGCAGCCGCCGGCGCGATCCTCGCCGACGTGTGGCTCCAGCCGGGCAAAATGCCGGTCGTCGACTCGCTGGGCGAGGAATTCCTGTCCTATGTCAAGGACGGCATGACCGTCACCATCGGCCCGAACGGCACTGTAACCGTTGAATAAACGCACCGAACGCCGTCCCCGGCGGGGAAGCCTTGGGCGCTCCCGCGCCGGTGCATCAATCAGGTCTTCACGAAAAAGAGGTCCCGCTGCCTGCGGGGCCTCTTTTCCTGGTTCTCAATCGATCTACCGGTTCGGGACGATCACGGCCAGGAAGCGCGTGACGGAACCGGTGTGGTTGCGGATGGAATGGGTGTGGCCGTCGGCACAGAACTCCGCGTCGCCGATGTGCAGCTCGCGGCTCTCGCCGTCCTCGGTGACGGTCGCCGCGCCCTCAAGGATGTAATACGCCTCGCCGTTCGTCTCATGCGGATGGACGCCGACGGATTCGCCGGGCCGGAGCGTGATGACAGCCATCATCTCCGCGCGGTTTCCAAGCTGCTCGGCAGAGAACAGATAGCGGAAGCTGGGGCTGCCGTCGCCGCCGCGGATGTTGTGCTTGACCGCGGTCTGCATTTCGTCCTTCATCTGAAACATGACAAATTCCTCCTGTTACTTGTGATATTTGCTGCCCGCCTGAATGGCCTCGGCGCGGTAAAGCTGCTCAAGGGCCATAACGCGGGCCAGATGGTGCGGAAAGGTCATTTTGCTCATGGAAAGCTGAAGGTCTGCGAGCTTTTTGATCTCCGGCGCGATACCGAACGACGAGCCGATCAGAAAGCAGGCGCTGGACCGCCCGCCGCTTTTCGCCTGCCGCAGCGTATCTGCCAGCTGCTCAGAGGACAAAAGCTTCCCCTCCGGCGTCAGGACGCAGAAAAAGCAGCCCTTCGGGAGCTTCGCGCGGATAAGCTCCGCTTCTTTTTGCAGACCCTGCGCGATCTGCGTGTCGTTCGGGTCCTCCGGCAGACGGCACTCCGGCAGCTCGATGAGCTGGAAATCGCAATAGGCCCGCAGGCGCTTGGCGTATTCCGCCGCAGCCTCGGTATAGAAGCGCTCCTTCAGCTTTCCCATACAGATGAGCGTGATGGAAAACATAAAAACCTCCGCAAATCCAAAAAGCCTGTCCGCAGCGGACAGGCTTTTTGGATGAAAAACTTAGTCTGCTACGTAGGGCAGCAGGGCGATCTGACGGGCGCGCTTGATGGCGACCGTGAGCTGACGCTGATGAGCGGCGCAGGTACCGGTTGTACGGCGGGGCAGGATCTTGCCGCGCTCGGACAGGTAACGGCGGAGCTTGACAGTGTCTTTGAAATCGATGTGCGTCACCTTATCAACGCAGAAGGAGCAAACCTTCTTGCGCTTACGAGGATGAACACGATCATTAGCCATTGCCATAGTGAATCCTCCTATCTTTGGTCTTGTGGAAAAATGTTAGAACGGGAGATCGGGATCGTCGTCAGAGAGCATGGAGAAATCAGACGGAGCGGCAGACACGTTCTGCGGCGCCTGATACGCCGGCTGCTGCTGCGGGACCTGATTGAAGCTCTGCGCGTAGCCCTGCGACTGGTTGAACGAGCCGCCGTCGGCATTGTCGCGCTTGCTGTCGCCGAAGTAGACGTTGTCGGCAACGACCTCCGCCGAGCGGCGCTTGTTGCCTTCCTTGTCCTGCCAGTTGCGGATCTGCAGCCGACCCGTCACGACAGCCATACGGCCCTTGGCAAAATACTTGCTGACGAACTCAGCGGTATTGCGCCATGCGACGATATCCACGAAATCTGTTTCCTTTTCCGCGCCCTGTGCCGCGTAATCACGGTCGACGGCGAGGGTAAAGGATGCGACCGCGACGCCGCTGCCGGTCCGGCGCAGCTCAGGGTCGCGAGTCAGTCGGCCCATGAGAACGATGTGGTTCAGCATGTGAGCGCCTCCTTACTCTTCAACAGCGACGATGATGGAACGCAGAATGCCGTCGGTGATCTTGAAGACACGATCAAGCTCAGCCGGCATTTCGGGCGTTACTTCGCAGGTCATGTAGACGTAGTAGCCCTCAACCAGATCGTTGATCGGGTACGCAAGACGGCGCTTGCCCCACTCGTCAACACTGGTCAGAGT
>JABLTS010060223.1_pt1 | contig 14375 bp, 15 predicted proteins | sample 7160081 | NCBI WGS metagenome assembly JABLTS01 (sample SAMN14651231, study PRJNA627086) | human gut metagenome | isolation source: feces | host: Homo sapiens | reverse complement strand
CTTGTGTTTATGGATCTGAAGTCTGATGTTTTAACTTTACAGAATCAATGTCCAAAAGTTAACCCCTCTGTGTCCAAAATAAGCTTACCACTTCAGATTCATCCGCACTGATTTCATCCCTGCAGATAAAAATCCACCTCCAGGGATGATTCTTCCTAGCTGATTTCATCCCTGCGGATAAAAATCCTCTCTCAGGGATGATTCTCCCCCGTTGATTTCATCCCTGCGGATAAAAATCCTCTCCCAGAGATGATTCTTCCCCGCTGATTTCATCCCTGCGGATAAAAATTGACGAGAGAGCAGGGAAAATGACATGAATGAGATTGTGGCCGCACTGATGGCACAATCTGAGATTCTGTCATGGACGAGCTATAGAGTTCTTCTGCAGGTGAAGGATGAGAGTGCACGCAATTGGTATGCAAGGGAAGCATATAGAGAAGCCTGGAGTAGGCTACGGATTATCATGAGTTTGATCTGGAAACGGCTATCATCAACAATTTGCATGAATTTCTTATGCAACTTGGAAGGGGTTATGCTTTCGTAGCGCGCCAGCAGCACCCATCAGGATGTTGGATAGATGGATATATATATCCGCATGTATGATGAAACTTGGTGGGGAAGAGGGCTTTTTGTTTGGTGGAGCACTCGTCTGGAAAAGAGAAACATACAAGAAAAAAGGCTGTTATGTGACCGGACAAGAGGGAAAGGAGAAAATCTAGATCTATCCGAATCAAAAAGATTAGATAATTCTTTAGAGCGGCGCACGGGGGTCGAACCCGCATCCCAACCTTGGGAAGGTCGTATTCTGCCGCTGAACTAGCGCCGCATGATAGATATACTATCACGACCAGAGCCAAAATCAAGAACTTTTTTTGTACAGCTTACACGTGTACTTTTTGCCGTGTACTTTTTGTACAACTTATACGTGCCATCAATACAAGACAGGGCGGCACCTTCAGTTTCGCTCGGAGCGTTTTCAGAATGTGCTACAATAGCGCCATGATGACTTTAACCATTTTACTGACAGTTACATATGAGAAAGCAATGCGGCTCCTCTTGGAGGTGGTCATACTTCTTTACAGCTGCTTCCAGAGCGGCCTTCTCTGGCAGGCGGCCGGAATGGGGCTTTTGACGGTGGTGATTTTCTTTCTGCCTGCCCTGTGGATTTCCTGGAGGATTGCAGGGAAACGCTGCCGCGGAGAGCGGGCGGGAGGCATCCGGAAGGGAATTTTGTCGGTGCTGCTTGTGCTGCCTCCGACTCTGTGCGGAGCACTTTTGATGCTTGCCTTCGGGACGGATGGAATTACAGGGCGTGCACTGGTCCATCGGATCGGATGGCAGGGAAGCTATCCCTGGCTGGGGGCCTTACTTGCCGGGCTTCTGGCGTCGGTGCCGGTGCTGCGCCTTTCGTTTCAGCGGGCACTTTCCGGAACGGATCCGCTTCTTCTTCAGACGGCGGAAACACTGGGGATCCGGAGAAAAAAGGCTTTCTGGAGCATTGCGGTGCCGGGAGCCATGAAGGGAATTGCAGAGGGAACGATTCTGGCCGCGGCAAGAGCTGTGGGAGAGTACGGAGCGTGCTCTCTGATGGCGACTTTCGGGAGTGGAACTGGATATGCGGCGGCCTGGATCTGGGATCTTGGCGCTCTTGCGGCAGGAGGAATTCTCTGCGCGGCGGCAGCCGGAATTTTTCATTGCAAAGAGAAAAGGAAGCACGGGAAGCATGAGTCTTGAAGTACAGATCCGGAAAAAGGAAGCAGACCGGACGCTGAAGATGAGTCTCCGCACAGAAGAACGGTTCCTTTCTGTGCTGGGAGAAGAGAGCGGCGGGAAAACAGCACTTTTGCACTGCCTTTCCGGCCTTGTGCTGCCGGATGAGGGGAGCATTTCCCTGAACGGGAGGGTGCTCTATGATTCGCTTCAGAAGATTTGCATTCCGCCAGCAGAGAGAAGGGCAGTTCTTCTGCCGGAGAACTATGCGCTTTTCCCCGGAATGACGGTGGAGGAAAATCTCCGGCTTGTTCTTCGGGAGACAGAGAGAAACGTACATCGAAAGGAAAGAAAGCTGATCACGACGGAAAAGACGGCGCAGCTTCTGAAGGAATACGGTCTGGATGGTCTTGGCGGCTGTTATCCGGGAGAGCTCTCGCGTGCGCAGCAGCTTCGTGCGGCAATGGCAAGAACAATGGCCGCTTCACCGGAGCTGGTGCTTCTGGACAATCCTTTCTCAAGGCTGGATCCGTATCTTCGGGCGGAGCTTCTTGCCGAAATTCGCGAGAAGCTTTCCGGAGAGAAAAAGGTGACCGTGGTCCTTGCGACCGCGGACCGGGATGAAGCGTATGCCATGGGCGGCGATATCGTTTCTCTGGAAAACGGGGTCACCGGCGAGGCAAAGTCAAGAGACTTCTTTTTCCGTGAGCCCTCGACGGTGGGAGCTGCACTTTTGTCGGGCTGCCATAACATTGCAGAAGCAAGAAGGCTGGATGCGTACCATGCGCTGGTGCCCGCCTGGGGTGCTGTTTTTGTTTTTGCAGGGAAGAAGGCTGCGGCGGAGCAGAAGGGCTGGGAGAAGCTTCCGGAGGATCTGGCAGCGATCGGAATCCGTGAAGAGGATTTCCGAAGGGAGCTGCCAAAGGATGCGGCTTTCGGGGAATACAGGTGTTTCACAATCCACGTGGAGAAAATCGAGGAGGAGCTTCAGAACTGGAAGGTCTGGTTTACGGCAGGACGTTTGTCGAAGCGGCGGAGTTTTGCGGGAAAGGCTTCCGGGGGAAGTGCTTCGGAAAAAGGGCAGGGCACCGATGAGAGGAGCGGACTTTTCCTCTGGAAGATTTCCAGGCGGGAAATTTCCAGAGAGGAGCTTCGGGGGATCCGGAGACTCTATGTAAAGAATCGTCAAATTATGCGTCTTTCCGATTCAAAACAGGGATAAAACCGTTTTTTTATCAGTTGTCGGAGTCTCTTCGCTGATATATGATGAAGGTGTCATGAGAGCGCAGCATCCGGCGTTTCTCTGACGGACAAATATACGTTTCATATTTCATGAGTAAGGAGACTGAATATGAGTGATACCAATCTCACGACTGCTGTCTGCGAGGAAAAGGGACCCATCACTGACGAGCTTCTCACAAAGATGAATGCTTACTGGCGTGCGGCCAATTACCTTTCTGCATGCCAGCTGTATCTTCTGGACAACCCGCTTCTTAAGAAGCCGCTGACCATGGATATGGTGAAGAAGAAAATTGTCGGACACTGGGGAACCGTTCCCGGACAGAACTTTGTATTTGTACATCTGAACCGCGCCATCAAGAGATACGATCTGGACCTGATCCTTCTTTCCGGTCCCGGACATGGCGGAAACTTCTATATTGCCAATGATTACCTTGACGGCTCCTACAGCGAGATCTATCCGAACATCTCTGAGGATGTTGACGGAATGCAGAAGCTGTTCAAGCAGTTCTCTTTCCCGGGCGGCGTTCCTTCTCACTGCGCACCGGAGACTCCCGGCTCCATCAACGAGGGCGGTGAGCTCGGCTATTCCATTGCACACGCATTCGGAGCTGTATTCGATAATCCGGATCTGATTGCCGCTGTTACCGTTGGTGACGGCGAGGCGGAGACCGGCCCTCTTGCCACCTCCTGGCAGAGCAATAAGTTCCTGAATCCTGTCAGCGACGGTGCAGTTCTTCCGATTCTGCACCTGAACGGATACAAGATTGCAAACCCGACCATCTTCGCACGCATGTCGCATGAAGAGATGGTGAATTTCTTCCATGGCTGCGGCTGGGAGCCGTATTTTGTCGAGGGTGACGACCCGATGACGATGCACCGCAAGATGGCGGAGACCATGGACGAAGTGATCGAGAAGATCCAGGCGATCCAGAAGAATGCAAGAGAGAACAATGACACGACTCGTCCGGTATGGCCGATGATCGTTCTTCGCACACCGAAGGGCTGGACCGGCCCGAAGGTAGTTGACGGACAGCGTATTGAAGGCAACTTCCTGGCTCATCAGGTTCCGATCATGATGGACAAGCCGGAGCACCTGCAGATGCTCTCGGACTGGCTCCACAGCTACAAGCCGGAAGAGCTGTTTACCGATGACGGTAAGCTGATTCCGGAGCTGAAGGCGCTGGCTCCTGTCGGCAATGCACGTATCGGTGCAAACCCGCACGGAAACGGCGGTAAGCTTCTTCGTGATCTGCGCATGCCTGATTTCCGCGACTATGCATTCGATATCGGAGACGGCCACGGAAGCAAGGACGGTCAGGATATGACCGAGATGGGCAAGTTCATCCGTGACGTCTTCAAGCTGAATGATGACGCGAAGAACTTCCGTATCTTCGGACCCGACGAGACAAACTCCAACCGTCTGAATGCAGTCTTTGATGTAGAGAACAGAGACTGGAATGCGGAGCATCTGGATACGGACGATCATCTTGCTGCAGATGGACGTGTTATGGACTCCATGCTCTCCGAGCATATGTGCGAAGGCTGGCTTGAGGGCTATCTTCTGACCGGCCGTCATGGCTTCTTCGCAACCTATGAGTCCTTTGCAAGAATTATAGACTCCATGGCCGCACAGCATGCGAAGTGGCTGAAGGTCTGCAACCAGCTGTCCTGGCGTGAGGAGATCGCTTCTCTGAACCTGATCATGTGCTCGACCGTATGGCAGCAGGATCATAACGGATTTACCCACCAGGATCCCGGCTTCATGGATCATATGGCAAACAAGAAGGCAGACGTTGTTCGCATTTATCTGCCGCCGGATACCAACTGCCTGCTGTCCACGATGGATCACTGCCTGCGTTCCAAGAACTATGTGAACGTAATTGTAGCTTCCAAGCATCCTCGTCCGCAGTGGCTGTCCATGCCGGAAGCAGTCAAGCACTGCACACAGGGCATCGGCATCTGGGAGTGGGCTTCCAACGATCAGGGTCAGGAGCCGGATATCGTCTTCGCCTGCGCAGGTGAGACACCGACCCTTGAGGCACTGGCAGCTGTCAGCATCCTGAATAAGGAGCTTCCGGACCTGAAGATCCGCTTCATCAACGTTGTGGACCTCTTCAAGCTTCAGCCCTCCAATGAGCACCCGCACGGTCTGACGGACGAAGAGTATGACATGCTGTTTACAAAGGACAAGCCGGTCATCTTCAACTTCCATGGATATGCAGGACTCATCCATGAGCTGACCTATCGCCGTCACAACAACCGCCTGATTCATGTTCGCGGCTACAAGGAGGAAGGCACCATCACGACTCCGTTTGATGTACGCGTACAGAACGACGTGGATCGTTTCCATCTGGTACAGACTGCTCTGCAGAATCTGCCTCAGCTTGGCAACAAGGGCGCTTATCTGTATCAGAAGATGAGCAACAAGCTTGTTGAGCATAAGCAGTACATCCATGAGTATGGCCAGGATCTGCCGGAAGTAGCAAACTGGAAGTGGGAAGACAGATAATCGGAAGCATCCCTCGAATACTTGTCAGCACTGACATGCAGAATACAAAGGAGCTTCGCCGCATGAACGGCGAAGCTCCTTTTTGACATCCGGCCATATGCACAGGCAGGAAAGATATGCTACACTAAAGTGTATTGTGAAAATACCAGAAAGCCCGGAGGAACGCTATGAGATGTCCATTCTGTGGAAAAGAAGACAACCGTGTGATCGACTCGAGGCCGGTGGAAGAGAACAATTCCATCCGGAGACGAAGAATCTGTGATACCTGCGGGAGACGCTTTACTACGTATGAGAAGGTAGAAACCATTCCGCTTGTTGTCATCAAAAAGGACAACAACAGAGAGCCGTATGACCGCTCCAAGATAGAGGGTGGTATTTTGCGCGCCTGCCATAAGAGACCGGTTTCCGTCAATCAGATCAAACACACCGTGGATGAGATTGAGGCGGAGATTTTTGACCGCGAGGAGAAGGAAATTTCGAGCCGCGAGATCGGTGAGCTGGTCATGGAGAAGGTGCATGATCTGGATCCGGTTGCTTATGTCCGTTTTGCTTCGGTGTATCGCGAATTTAAGGACGTTGAGACCTTTATGGATGAGCTGGAGAAGGTCCTGAAGACGGAGAATGGCAAGAAAGCACTGGGACTTGGGATGGATCGCCGATGAAAGATTTGTTTTTTCCGGACAGACGGGTGAAGTCTGCCTATGAGATCGACTATCGCGGCCTTTATGAAGAGGGAATCCGCGGGCTTATTTTTGATATTGACAATACGCTGGTGAATCCGAATGCGCCTGCGGATGACAGGGCAAAGAAGCTGTTTGCAAGGCTCCGGGACATGGGCTTTCAGACGGTCATTCTTTCCAACAATACCGGAACGCGTGCCAGTCTTTTTGCAAAGGATGTCGGAAGCACGGTTGTGACCCGGGCGATGAAGCCGCTTCCGCATAAATACCGGAAGGCGATGCAGCTTATGGGAACCGATGCGAAGACGACGGTGTTCATCGGAGATCAGGTATATACGGACATCTGGGGCGCCAACAATGCAGGGGTCATTTCCATTCTGACGGAGCCCTTGACGACGCAGGAGGAATTCTGGGTTCGCTGGAAGAGGAAGCTGGAAGCTCCGGTACGAGGGAACAAGAAATGGAAATAAATGGAAAAACAGCGGTATATGGACTGATCGGGAATCCGGTTGGTCATTCATTTTCCCCTCTCATCCATAATCTTCTGGCAGAAGGTCTGGGAGTGAATCTGGTTTACGAGACCTTTCCGGTGGCGGATGAGAGCATGATTCCCGATGCGGTGAAGGGCGCGTATGCGCTTGGAGTACAGGGAATGAATGTGACGGTGCCGTACAAAAGCGCAGTCATTCCGAATCTTCCGGAGGTGGATCCGATTGCGAGAGCGATTGGCGCCGTCAATACTCTGGTCCGGCAGGAGCCGGGAACAGCGGAAGACGGAAGCGTGATTCCGGGCGGATACAAGGGCTACAATACGGATTATCCCGGTCTTTTTCGGGCGCTTACGGAAATGGGAATTGTTCTGAAGGAAATGTCGGTGATTCTGATCGGCGCCGGCGGCGCGGCAAGAGCGGCTGGCTTTATGTGCGGAGATGCAGGGGTAAGAAAGCTCTGCATTCTGAACCGGACTCTGGAAAAGGCGCAGCATCTTGCGGGAGATCTGACGGAAGAGTTTCCGGACATGGCAGCCTCGGCGCAGCTTCTTTCGGAGGCCGCTGCGGTGTCGCTGAAGATGAAATCCGAGGGCGAACAGGTTCTTGCCATTCAGTGCACGAACGTCGGCCTTGCTCCGAAGGTGGAGAATGTACCGGTGGAGGATCCTGCTTTTTATGAGCATCTGGATGCTGCCTATGACTGCATCTACAATCCGGAGGAAACCCGTTTCCTTTCCATGGTAAAGGCGGCAGGCAAGCCGGGGAGAAACGGCATGGATATGCTGCTGTGGCAGGGGATTTTATCCTTTGAACACTGGACCGGGAAGAGACCGGACCGGGAGCTTGTTGAAAAGATCCGCCACAGTCTGTATGCGTTTTTCAAGTCAAACGGGGGCGGCAGATGAACAATTATGTCCTGATTGGTTTTATGGGCTGCGGCAAGACCACCATCGGCAGAGAGCTTGCCGGGAAAACGGGCATGAAGCAGCTTGACACGGATGCACTCATTGTGCAAAGGGCCGGCATGCCGGTTGCGGAAATTTTTCATAAAGAAGGAGAACAGGGATTTCGTCTTCGGGAGACGGAGCTTCTGAAGGAGCTTACGTCAAATGGACGGGAGAATGTGATCTATTCGACAGGAGGAGGAATTGTCCTTCAGGAAGAAAACAGAGAGCTTCTTCGAAGGCTGGGAACGGTGATCCTTCTGGAGATTACGCCGGATGAAGTGATCCGGCGCCTTGGAAAGGATACCACGCGGCCGCTTTTGCAGGGACCGGACCGTATGAAGAAGGTACGAACACTGATGGCGCGCAGAAGACAGGCCTATGAGGACTGCGCGGATATCTGCGTTGCGGTATCCGGAAAGAAGCCGGCGGAGATTGCAGCGGAAATTCTATGCGCGGTTGAGAATAAAAAGACGGACAGGGAGCAGAAATGAAGAAAATACTGGTCATCAACGGCCCGAATCTGAATTTCCTCGGGATCCGGGAGAAGAGCATTTACGGAACAGAGAATTACAGCGCTTTGCTTGGAATGATTCAGAAGCATGCTGCAGATCTTGGCATCGCGGCGGAGTGCTGGCAGTCCAATCACGAAGGAGCGATCATTGATAAGCTGCAGGAGGCTTATTTTGACGAGGATCTCATCGGAGTGGTCATCAATCCCGGGGCGTATACGCATTACAGCTATGCGATTCATGATGCGCTTCGAAGCGTTTTTGTTCCGAAGGTGGAAATCCACATCAGCGACATTCATGCCAGAGAGGCGTTTCGCGAGGTGTCCGTGACGGCACCGGCCTGCGATCATCAGATCGTGGGACATGGCCTTTTGGGGTATCTGGAAGCGATGGACTGGATTTGTGCAAAAAAGCCTTGAAAAACAAGCCTGCTTTCGGTATCATGATTGCGTAATTGTGACTATATATTTCCAGGAGGATTATCTACATGATCACAGCCAGTGACTTCAGAAACGGCGTTACCATCGAGAAGGATGGCAACGTATATGAGATTATCGAATTCCAGCATGTTAAGCCCGGAAAAGGCGCAGCTTTCGTAAGAACCAAGCTGAAGGACATCATCAACGGAGGCGTTACCGAGACCACCTTCCGTCCTACCGAGAAGTTCCCTCAGGTTCGTATCGACCGCAAGGACTTCCAGTATCTGTACAAGGACGGCGATATGTGGACCTTCATGGACACGGAGTCCTATGAGCAGATCAGCCTTGGCGCAGATGTCTGCGGCAGCGACATGAAGTTCGTCAAAGAGAACGACATGATCAAGGTTGATTCCTACAACGGCAATGTATTTGCAATCGAGCCTCCGATGTTCGTAGAGCTTGAGATTACCGAGACGGAGCCTGGCTTTAAGGGAAACACCGCTACCGGTGCAACCAAGCCTGCTACGGTAGAGACCGGTGCACAGGTTGCAGTACCGCTGTTCTGCAACATCGGCGATAAGATCAAGATTGACACCAGAAGCGGCGAGTATCTCTCCAGAGCATAATGCATGACGGATGCCGGATGAGAGCTGGTACAGGATCATGAATTTTCACAAAGACAATGGAAACCTGCGTTTCCGTTGTCTTTGTTTTTTTGGTGCGCCTGTCGGCGCACGTTTTCAGAAGCCTTATTTCAGGAGGGAAATTCATGAATTCTTGTAATATCCACGGGAAAAGCCTGTGTGCGGAAAAGGTGAATCTCGCACAGACGATGCCTTACCAGAAGGCGAAGGAGAGAATCTGTATTCGTACCGTGAATCATTGTCACAATCGTCAGGAGCTGGAAAAGCTTCCGTATATCGGCTGGGAGGATCTGGCAATTGTGTTCTGCTACGATGTGGAGGACGGAGGAGAAATTCCGATTCTTCCGGAGGATCTGCAGCAGTGGGGAATTGATTTGTATGAGCTGCATCGGAATGCTCTGATTCAGAGCCGGAGAATTCATCCGCCGCTGTTTGCTTCGCTGCGGGAGGTTCTCGGCCTTCCGGAGGACTGCGAAGATGCCGGGGCTGAGAGCTCACTGTATGTGCTGACCTGCAGAAAGGCTTTTTACGGCTCGTCGGTGATGTTTTATCCGGGAATGATGACCTACCTTGCGGAACGGCTTGGAGGCGATCTTTATGTGATTCCCTGCTCGGTTCATGAGGTGCTTTTGATCCGGAAGGAGGAGATCGAGGATCCGCAGGGGCTGGTTTCCATCATCCGCTCCATAAACCGGCAGGAGCTTCTTCCGGGAGATATTCTCTCGGATTCCTTATACGAGTATCTGGCGGACAGGGACCTTCTGCGAAGATTGGCATGGAATGGCTGATTCTCATGCGGAAAAGACGAATTTCGGCATGAGGAGGGACTTTACTTTTTGCGTCTGCGAGGGTATGATGCTCACGTAAAGCGATGAAGAGACGAGTAGAACTGTACGAAAGCCTTCAGAGAGGAATTCTCCCGGAAATGCAGCGGTTATGGCTGCATGAGCGAAGAACCGGCAGGGCGCCTGCCCAAGCGGCTTCGGAGCACGGGATGCTGTGAGAATTCCGGCGATGACGCAGTTTGAAGACCAGCTCCGAGCGGCCCCAATCCGGCCCGGTGATTCCGTGATCATCATGAACGAAGCAAGAAAACAGGGTGGAACCGCGTAGAGATACGCCCCTGACGCTGCCTGATGCGGTGTCAGGGGCGTTTTTGCATTCATAAAGGAGAACAGCAATGGAAAAAGAACAGTATCTGGAAGTGTATCGTCATTCACTGGCTCATATTCTGGCCAAGGCGGTTTTGGCGCTTTACGGCAAGGAGACCCAGTATGCCATCGGACCGCAGATCGATGACGGGTTTTATTATGATTTCGTCCTGCCGGAGGGGAAGACCATTCAGGAGGCCGATTTCAAGAAGATCGAAGATAAGATGCGCGAGATTCTGAAGCGTAAGGAGAACTGGACCAGAAAAGAGGTCTCTCGGGCAGAGGCACTGGAGATTTTCAAGGGACAGCACTTTAAGACGGAGCTGATTGAGGAGCTTCCGGAGGATGAGACGATCACCATCTACTACACCGGCGACGATTATGTGGATCTGTGCAGAGGACCTCACGTTGAGAATTCCCAGGATCTTCTGTCTGCAGCATTTGAGCTGCGCAGCGTTTCCGGCGCTTACTGGAGAGGTGACGAGCACCGCGATCAGATGACCAGAGTTTATGCGTATGCTTTTCCGGACAAGGCGGCTCTGAAGGCGCACAAGGATCTGCTCCGGGAGGCAAAGGAAAGAGATCACAAACTGATCGGAAAGCAGACAGAGCTGTTTTACTTCGATCCCACTGCACCCGGAATGCCTTACTGGATGCCCAGAGGATGGAAGCTGTTCAACGCCCTGCTTGACTTCTGGAGAGGAATTCATGAAGAGCATGGCTATCAGGAAATTTCCGGACCGGTTCTGTCGAAGAAGGAGCTGTGGGAGACCTCGGGTCACTGGGCGCACTATCAGGACGGCATGTTCATCATTCCTCCGGCAGAGGGAGAGAGCGAGGAGGATACCTACGCGCTGAAGCCGATGAACTGCCCGAATGCCATTAAGATTTATCAGACCAAGCCCCGTTCCTACAAGGATCTGCCGCTTCGCATTAACCAGGTGGACGTCATTCACCGTAAGGAAAAGAGCGGCGAGCTCAATGGTCTGTTCCGTGTACAGCAGTTCCGTCAGGACGATGCACATATTCTTGTGACCGAGGAGCAGATCGCAGATGAGATCAATGATATCATGGATATCGCGACACAGATCTACGGAACCTTCGGATTGACCTATGGCGCAGAGCTCTCCACACGTCCGGATGACTATATGGGCGATATCAACACCTGGAATCAGGCGGAGGCGGATCTGAAGAAGATCCTTCTGGACAAGTATGGCGAGAACGGCTTCGAAATCAACGAAGGCGACGGTGCATTCTATGGTCCGAAGATCGATCTGAAGATGAAGGATGCTCTTGGACGTGAGTGGCAGATGGGAACCATCCAGCTTGATTTCCAGCTTCCGCTGAACTTCGGAATGAAGTATACGGCAGCAGACGGAACACAGAAGCAGCCGGTTATGATCCACCGCGCAATTTTCGGATCCATGGAGAGATTCATCGGAATCATCACGGAGAACTTCAAGGGAAACTTCCCGTTCTGGCTTTCTCCTTATCAGATCGGCATTGTTCCGATTCGTCCGGAGCACAATGAGTATGCGAAGAAGGTCGCAGACCTGTGCCGCAAAAACGGACTTCGTGTGGAAGCGGATTACTCCGACAATAATATGAAGACCAAGATCAAGGGCTTTAAGAATTACAAGGATCCTTATATCCTGGTTCTTGGCGACAACGAGGCAGCAAACAACACGGTTTCGATCAATATCCGCGGCAACAAGCAGCTGAATAATGTACCGCTGGATGAATTCCTGGATCTGTGTGACCGCATGGTGGAAGAGCACAGCCTGGAACTGACAGAAACGTTGGAAAATTAACGAAACATGGATTCCTTTGTGCGAAAATAATGTGATATCATTACTGTAAATTCACATTTCAATATTGCAAACAGGGGGATTCTGAATATGCTGCTACAGGGGAAGAAAGCAATCGTAACGGGTGGTACACGCGGCATCGGATATTCGATCGCGGAGACTTTTCTGAGAAACGGAGCGTCTGTCGCTATTTTCGGTTCCAGACAGGAGACGGTGGACAAGGCGCTTGCACAGCTGAAGGAAGAGAATCCGGAATGGGATGTCATTGGCATGTGGCCGGATCTGACGGACTATGCTGCGATGGACGCTGCATTTACAGAGGTGGAGAAGGCATTCGGACGGATTGATATTCTGGTGAACAATGCCGGGATCTCGGCGAGGGAACCGTTGTACGAATATACGACGGAAGAGTTTCGGAAGATTATGGATCTGAACGTCATCGCGGTCTTCAACGGATGCCGCGCGGCAGCTCTTCGAATGAAGAAGCTTGGCGGAGGATCTATCATCAACACCAGCTCGATTGTCAGCCTTTACGGACAGCCGTCCGGCGTGGGCTATCCGACCAGTAAGTTTGCGGTCAACGGTCTCACAAAGAGCCTTGCCCGCGAGCTTGGAAGGGATAATATTCGTGTGAATGCGGTTGCCCCGGGGGTTACCAGAACGGACATGGTTGCCAACCTGCCGGAGGAAATGGTGAAACGCGTATGTGCTCCGATTCCGCTCGGCCGCATGGGCGAGCCGCAGGAGGTGGCAAATGCATTCCTGTTCCTGGCAAGCGATCTTGCAAGCTATGTGACAGGAACCATTCTCTTTGTAGACGGAGCGGCACAGACCTGATGAAATCGACGTGTCTTGTGCGCGGCCGGATCCTGATTGGGCAGGTGTCTTTGCAGGTGCCTTTGGAATGGTGCAGAATCTGATCGAAGCTGACGTATTTTGCTCGGAACTTGATTGAAACGAGCATGTGCGGCTGTTGAGGTGCCTGTTTCGGAAAGCTATCATAGGTTCGTAGTGAAAACCAGATCTCGCGATCTTACTGATCGCGAGATCTGGTTTTTAACTGGGGGATAGAGCTTGAAGGTGACAATGATATGCCGCCTTCAAGCTGCAGCATCGGCGCTGACGCACCGGCTTCTGCCGCATTCGGTAAAATCGCCTTTGCGGATTTTGCCTCAGCGAGGTGTAAAATGAGAGTTTTATTAATTCTGGTTGACGGAATGTGACCGGATTGTGAACTCCCTTCCGGATGATTTTACTGTCATAGTTACCGCGGACCACGGCGGTAATGACAGAACGCACGGCACCGATTCTCCGAAGGATATGACCATACCGTTCATCATCAAGGGAAAAGATTTTAAACCCGGCGAAAAGCTTGAGAATGTAAGCATAAAGGACATTGCTCCGACGGTCGCGAAGCTTCTTGACATTACTCCTGATCAAGCCCGGGAAGGAAAAAGCCTGGTGTGAGATGAGCTGCTGGCTGATAAGAAGCTGGTGGTTACTGAAAAAGCTGGTGATTGCTGAAAAGTTGGTGCGAGATGATTTGCTGGTGCGAAAAGCTGCTGCGAGATGATTTGCTGGCGGTCGGGGATGCATTGGGGACAGGGCTTTTTGCCAGGGAATTATCCTGATTTGCCTGAAAGCGCGGCTGGGGATGCATTTTCGGCGGGGAAGTTATCCTGATTTGATGAAAAGCTTTTGCAGGGATGATTTTCGTCGGGGAAAATGATCCTGATTTGCGGGAAAAATCTCACAGGGATGATTTTCAACTCGGGAATTGATCCTGATTTACGGGAAATGCCTGGCAGGGATGATTTCCAGCAGGGAGATTGATCCTGATTTGTGGGAAAAATCTCACAGGGATGATTTCCGGCGGGTGAATTGATCCTGATTCACAGGAAATGTCTGGGAGGGATGATTTTCGTCGGGGAAAATGATCCTGATTTGCGGAAAAAATCTCAAAGGGATGATTCCCGGCGGGTGAATTGATCCTGATTCACAGGAAATGTTTGGCAGGGATGATTCCCAGTGGGGAGATTGATCCTGATTTGTGGGAAAAATCTCACAGGGATGATTTCCAACTCGGGAATTCATCCTGATTCGCGGGAAATGCCTGGCAGGGATGCATTTTAGGCTATGGAGAGCATCCCTACCCTAAAATTCTAAAAAGTGAAAAAACTACTTGCAATTCGAAAACAGCGATGATACAATACGATTCGCTGTTCGAGAGAACAGGATCTCACAAGACAATAACTTCTCATGGAT
>JABLTS010050153.1_pt1 | contig 14428 bp, 15 predicted proteins | sample 7160081 | NCBI WGS metagenome assembly JABLTS01 (sample SAMN14651231, study PRJNA627086) | human gut metagenome | isolation source: feces | host: Homo sapiens | reverse complement strand
TAGTTGGGATAAGGTTTCCCGATCACTCCTATGAGAGCTGCAAGTCCCCCGCGGCAGATGGAACGCGAAAATGAGATGATCGTTATTTCACATCGACTGAAGTTTGAAAGCAGGGATGAGTGGCTAGAGACTAGGGATAAGACTAGGAGACATCAGACATCTGACTTCTATCCTCCGATCTTCGGGCATCGCCCCGTTTCGTCATCCTGAGCGACGAGAAACGTCGTATGTGAGATAATGAATGCCAGAACAGCTGCGACCTGAGTCATCGATCTCGGCGAAGCCGCCACGAGAGCCCGGAGCCCTAGGTACCAGTCAACGTACTCCACTTTTCTCCCTCCTTCCTTTGGAAGGAGGTGCCCCGAAGGGGCGGAGGTTGGCTCTCGAAGCGGTATTTTCACTCGCGGGGATGCCAACCCCGCCTCGCTTCGCTCGTCTGCCCCTTCCAGAGGAAGGGGCGAGAATGATTCTTAATCGGGCATCGCCCTTTATATGAATTGACGCGGAGCGGTGGATAGGGTACTCTCATAAACGACGTACTTGAGACGCTCTTTCCCGCTCTCTTTCATGCCGCCTGTGCCCTATCCGCCCCTTCGGGGCACCTTCCCCTCGAGGGGAAGGCTGACGATACGAGGATACCGTCATCTAAAATGCGGCGAAGCCGCCACCTCAACCCTGAACCCTGAACCCTGAACCCTGAACCCCTCAACCCATTTTATCCATAAGGAACATCTCACTATCATGAATTACTCCAACATCAAAGAATACGATATCGCAAATGGTCCCGGCATCCGCTACACGCTCTTTGTCTCCGGATGCACGCACCACTGCAAGGGCTGCTTTAACCCTGAAACGTGGGACTTCGCCCATGGCAAGCCCTTCACGAAAGACATCGAAGACCATATCTTAGAAGAAGTCGGACAGGAATACTACGAAGGCCTCACCCTTTTGGGCGGCGAACCCATGGAACCCTCCAATCAGAAAGGCCTTCTCTCCCTCGTCACGCGCTTCAAGGAGCGCTACCCGCAGAAAACCATCTGGTGCTTCTCCGGCTACCTCTTCGACCGTGATCTTCTCGGCCGCTTTGCCAAAATCATGCCGGAAACGATGGAGCTCTTGAAACGAATCGATGTCCTTGTCGACGGTGAATTCATGCTCGATAAGAAGGACGTCACCCTCCTCTTCAAAGGCTCTTCGAACCAGCGCACCATTGACGTGCCAAAAAGCCTCGCCGCCGGAAAAATCATTGCCTGGGATCCCAGAGATACCAGCATGTCTCCAAATTCGAAGATCTAGATTGCCGGTGACTAGGGACTAGTGACTAGGGATTAGGGATTAGGAGCCTTGAGTGACTGGTGACTAAATGCTACCTTGAGCATCGCCCCGTTTCGTCATCCTGAGCGACGAGAAACGTCGTATGTGAGATAATGAATGCCAGAACAGCTGCGACCTGAGTCGAAGGATCGCGGCGAAGCCGCTGCCTTCATTCCTCATTCCCCATTCATACGAGGCTTTCATCCCAATCAAGAGGCAGTACACCCTGAACCCTGAACCCTGAACCCTGAACCCTGAACCCTGAACCATAAACCATAAAACCCCGCCATCCTTTCGGATAGCGGGGTTTTCATTGATTTTTCTTAGTCCAGAGCCGGTGCTTCGCCGTTGTCATCCGGATCCTTTTTCTTGAAGATCGTGCGATAGCCTTCTACCGCAAGCTCCAATGCAAGGACGATAAGGAAGGAACCGATAATGGCCTGTGCATACGGGCCCCAGTCAGCGCCGCCCTTCATGATGATAAGGACCTGATTTCTTACGATCAGAGCCAGCGAGCAAAGGGTGACGACCATCATGAAAGACATCGGGAAGAGGAACATCCTATTGTTCTTGCCTGCATTGCCGAGCCATGCTGCGACAGCCAGGAGGCCGATGCCGGCCAGCAGCTGGTTCGCTGCACCAAAGAGCCCCCAGATCTTCATGAAGCCGTTCATACCGAGCATGACGCCGAGGAATACCGTGAGGACGGTCGCAAAGTATGGATTGACCATCATTTTCTTGAAGCCGTTCTTGATATCTTTCGGTGTTTCACCTGGTTCGAGCCAGAATTCCTGGAACATGAAACGAGCCAGACGTGTCGCGGTATCCAGAGAGGTCAGGCAGAATGCGGAGTACGTCAAGACGAGCAGGGTGTACATGGAGTTCTCCATGCTTTCGAGTCCCGGGATCGCACCAATCATCGCAGCAATGCCGCCGGCGAAGATATCGGTCGCACCTTTCACATGACCCGTTTCTCTCGCATAAGCGATGGCACAGAGGGTGATGATCGCAAGTACGCATTCCAGCAGCATGCCGCCGTAAGCGATCGGCTTTGCATCCGATTCCTTATCCAGCTGCTTAGACGTCGTGCCGGAGGATACGAGAGAGTGGAAGCCCGAGATCGCGCCGCAGGCTACGGTCGTGAAAAGGATCGGGAACATGTACTGTATGCCATTGCCATTGTCTACCGCAAAGCCGGTGTAAGCCGGGAAAAGGTCCGGCTTGATATCCGGATGGGCACCTACGATGCCTACGACAGCGACAGCCAGCATCGCATAGAGCAGGAAGGAAGACAGGTAGTCACGCGGCTGGAGCAGGATCCAGACCGGAGTGACGGATGCGATGGTGATGTAGAGACCGATGAGCCACATCCATGTGGTGGTGGAGAAATACAGCGGATGCCAGTTCATGCCGACCGCCATGCAGGCTACAATCGCAGCGACGCCCAGGATGGTGGAGGTCACCATGGAGGTGTGACGGCGATATACAGCAAATCCGAATACGATAGCAACAAGGATGAAGAGGAGTGATACCATGGCGACCGAAGCCTGTGTCGCGCTCTTGGCTTCATTTAAGACGCCGTTTTCATAGGTCGCCCCGAAGGTAGACGCTACGATCGCAGCGAAAGCCGCCACGACGAGGATCAGCGTCAGATACGAGAAAATAATGAAGAGCTGCTTGGCTCTCTTGGACATATTCGCAGAAATGATCTCCCCGATGGACTGCCCCTTATGACGGACAGAAGCGAAGAGCGCCCCGAAGTCATGGACACCACCGAAGAAGATACCGCCGATCAGCACCCACAGGGTAACCGGCAGCCAGCCAAACATAGCGGCCCCGATCGGTCCGGTGATCGGGCCTGCGCCAGCGATGGAGGAGAAATGATGCCCCATCAGCACCGGTGCCTTTGCCGGCACATAGTCGATGCCATCATTCATGGTATGCGCCGGTGTCGGGATATCCCCCTCACCTACGCCCCATTGCTTGACCAGCCAGCGCCCATAAAATACATAACCACAAAACAAAATCACTAAACAGACAGCCAATAATACCAGTGTATTCATAATCCTTCTCCTTTCTCCTTGACTTCCTTGTCTGCCCCTCAAAACAAACCGCTGCTTGTTGTTGGTCGTTTGAAATTCTTTGAACCTTTTCTCACGCTTCCATCCGCACAGATCCTTCGAAGAGCTTCTTCAGGCCCTTTTCCATGCAGCGTCCTGCCTTATTGAAATAGAACCGATCGTCACGAAGTGCCAAACATCCCGCATGGTACTCCATCCATCCGTGGAAGGAGAAGCGGAAGGTCTTGTAATACTTGCACTTTTCCAAGGCGATCCTGGCCTCCTCATCGACCGTGTCGCACAGAAAGACCGGTGAGATATACGTATACATATGGCCCGATCCGATGTGTGCCATATCCATCCCCGCCTGATACGCGTAGTCCCTGCAGGCATCAAAGACTTTTTTGGATAGATGAGGAACGGAAAAGACGAAGACGAACTCTTCCTGATGCGTCGACCATAGCTCATTCGAATGAAGAATGAAATATCTCTCTGCCCTTTCGTAATATTCACATACCGCGGACAGAGACGCCCCTTCGGGCAGGAAGGGTGCCGTCAGCTCCTTCGCCTCCCGGAGCCCTTCTCCCGGCGCTTCTCTCACGCCGTCAAAACGCGTGATCGTATAATACCTGCGGTACGCCGCGAGCAGACGCTCCACCGCATCCTTCCTAGCCCTCATTGGCCTCCCCCCTCTGAACCTTTCATAACAAAATCTTCTAGAATTATAACAAATCCGAAATTGAGTTTCTCTCATTATACATTGCCCTTCTTGAATAATATAATAAAAGATACTTATAACAGGTATGAAAAATTATTGTATATCAAAAGGGCCTATATTTCTTACATGTATACTCTATTTTGCTAAAAGAGTAAAATATTAGAGGTTCCGGGTTCGGGGTTCAGGTTTCAGAGTTCAGGGGTGGTGCAGCGCATTTCGTCATCCTGAGCGGAGAAAAGCGTCGTATGTTAAAAAATGGCTTATCTGAAAATATGAGAACTGAGTCGAAGGATCTAAGCGCCGCAGAATTTTGATGACGCTTCGCGTCGTCGTCATCTCGAGCGTAGCCGAGAGATCTCTACTGCAGTACGTGAATCAGCATGTATGCGCCATTTCATCAACGACGTTTTTGTTCTGCGTCTTTCTGCTATCTCGCACTGACTTCTTACCGGTGTGCAAAAAAGATCGAGGGCTTCTCTCGGGCTGACGATACATGGGAAGCGGTACTAATCTCAAAACCAATTCCCAATCCCTGCTTTCAAACTTCAGGTTGCCGGGTTCAAGGTTGTGGCGCGGTGCATAAGAATATAGAAGCGCCGCAGAGTATAGATGGTGGCGATTCCATGAGCTGCCATTTCAGTCACCAGCCACTCCTAATCCCCAATCCCCAATCCCTAGCCACTCATTCCTGCTTTCAAACTTCAAGGTTAGCCTGTTGAACCGCTTTGCCCCACATGCTATAATGAGTACATCAAGCATATACATTTTTATCGATATAGTCATATACAAGGAGGATCCCCATGATCACTGAAATCCATACAGAAGAAGCATTCCAGAAAGAGATCGCCACCCGCGAGGGCCTATCCCTCATCGACTTCTGGGCCACCTGGTGCGGCCCCTGCCGTATGATGGCTCCCGTCATGGAGGCTGCGGATGCAGAGCTGGGCTCTGCCATCCACTTCACCAAGATCGATGTAGACGAGCTCCCTGATATCGCCGCTGACTTCGACATCATGTCGATCCCGACCATCGTCATCCTGGAGAACGGAGAGGAGATCACCCGTCTCACCGGTGCCATGTCTGCGGAAGAATTCATCAGACAGCTAAAGAGCATCGCAGGATAGCCCAAAGAGGCTCTGCAGCATGTACTTCATGCCGCAGAGCCTTTTTTTGCTCTTATCCAAGGCAATAAAAAGCCCGATCGATGGGGAGATCGACCGGGCTTTTATAGGAGAGAGGGTATTGTTATCAAGAAATAAGATGAATCTATAGGGTGATGCGCCACCTCCTTTATCATAAGGTATGGTATGACAGGGCTTTCAGGGGGAATGGAAGACCTGCCAAATGGAATCTGTTTTCTAAGTTGACTTCCGGTCAACTTATGTATGTATTATACCATGAAAACGATGGATTGCAAGGGACTTTATCATTATATTTTCATAAATTGCTAAGCGTATTTTTTTATAAAATCTTAATTTTTTCGACCTTGAGTCAATAGGATATTTAGCTGGATTCTTCGCGAGCGGAATCCCCTCATTCCCCTTGACATCCGTGGTATAATAAATTTTAACATTTCACTTTTGGTGAAAGGAGAACTCTATGATCATCACCATCGCACGCGAGAGCGGCAGCGGCGGCTATACCGTCGGAAAGCTCCTCTCTGACTACTATCACATCCCCGTCCACGATCAGGACAGTCTCGCCCGCCTTGCCAAAGAAAAAGGCATGTATAATGAAATGCCGGATTTCTTCCAGGAATCCCCCGTGAACTCTATCGTTTACGCACTCTCCATAGATTTCAGAAATAAGAAATTCACTGAACCGGAGCGCAATCGCTTGGAACACCTGCTGCCGGAAAAGGACTTCATCCTCGTCGGCCGCTGCGGAAATTACATTTTCAGAAATCATACGGGCTGCATCTCCGTTTTCATTCACGGTGACATCGACCACCGCATCCGCTACAAAGCGGATATGCTTGGCATCAGCCCCAAAGAGGCGAAGGAGATCATCCACACCAATGATGAGAATCGCCTCGCCTATCACCGCTACTACACCGGCGAGACATGGGGGGCTGCCAAAAACTATGACCTCTCCATCAATACCTCCCGCATCGGCCACGCTTTCGCTGCCGAACTGATCGAGAAATATGTGGAGAAATTGGGATTTCATACATAATGCCTAGAGATTAGGGATTAGGAGTGACTAGTGGCTGGTGACTGACTAGTGACTGGGAGACGTCAGCCCCTCATATCGTCATTTCGAGTGAAGCGAGAAATCTTTGTCATTCGCGGTCAGATGGTCAATGTTTGGAACTCCCAAACGGGAAACCTGCTCCCCGCAGACTTTCGGGCATCGCCCTATTTATACTTCGCGACGCTTCTATATTTTATGCGCCGTACTACCATTTCTCATTTCTCATTCACACGAGGCTTTCAAATTGAATCAAAGGACGGTACGCCTCACTGGCTAACCCTCCCCCCAATAACAACAATAACGAAAGGACCTTCTATGTCTTACTTATTTCAATTCGGAATGATCTTAGCCATTTCCTTTGTGGGAGAGCTTCTCCATGCGCTGCTGCCGCTTCCTGTACCGGCCAGCATTTACGGGATACTGATCCTGTTTGCCCTCTTATACTTCAAGGTCATCCGTATCCCGCAGATCCGGCAGGCCTCCATGTTCCTCATCGAGATCATGCCCATCCTCTTCCTTCCGGCCGCTGTCGGCCTCATGGACTCGTGGCACCTGATCTCCTCTACCCTTCTGCAGTACATCGTGATCATCATCCTTGCCATGGTCATCGTCATGGCAGCCGGCGGCCTTTTCACGCAGTTTATCATGAAGAAGGTCGCAAGGAAGGAGACCTGCCATGAATGATTTCCTGACACACTCCGCCTACATCTCGGTCTTCATCAGCCTCATCGCCTTTTATCTCGGCTCGAAGCTCTTTTTGAAATTTCATTTCCCCTTGTTCAATCCGCTTCTGACCGCGGTCCTCTTGGTCATCGGCTTCCTCAAGGTGACCGGCATGGATTACAAGGACTATAACGAAGGCGCCTCCTACATCAATTACCTGCTGACACCCTCCACCATCTGTCTCGCCGTGCCGCTCTATGAACAGATCAAGCTTTTGAAGAAAAACTATAAGGCCATCTTCCTCGGTATCCTTTCCGGCGTCGTGACAGGGCTCTTTGCCGTCTATGTCCTCTGCCTGGCCTTCGGCTTTGACCACGCTTCCTACGTGACGCTGCTTCCAAAGTCCATCACCACGGCCATCGGCATGGGACTTTCCGAAGAGCTCGGCGGCTATGTCTCCATCACCGTCGCCGCCATCATAGCGACCGGGATCCTCGGAAATATCATCGGCGAATCCGTCTGCCGTCTCTTCCATATCACCGACCCCATCGCCCGCGGCATCGCTCTTGGCACTGCGGCACACGCGATGGGTACGACAAAAGCCATGGAGCTTGGCCCCATCGAGGGTGCCATGTCCTCTCTCTCCATCGTAGTCGCCGGTGTTTTCACTGTCGTCTTCGCCCCCTTCTTTGCCGTGCTGATTTAGCCTTTCCAGGGATTAGGGATTGGTAGCTAGGCCTTAGGAATAGTTAGCAGTTAGCAGTTGGCAGTTGGCGAAGCAATAACCAGCAACAAGTTTCCTGCATCCAACAAACCTGAGAAGCTTGAAAACTTCAAACCTATCCACCCAAAAACGACGCATAATGCGCCGTTTTTTATTGTCGCTATAACGGGAAATGGATATCTGATTTCCCTACCGTTTTTTATATTTTCCTATCTACTAAGGAAGCACGCCCTGTAACCCACGCCGCGATAAAAAATGATACTACGCTAAAACCTGCCATCTTCCCTAGTATATCCCAAGATAAGGACGCAAATAATACCGTTCGCATCGCCTCTAATTGGTAGGTAAGTGGATTTAGCATGGATAGTTGTTGAATATATACGGGAGCATCGTTATAGGAATAAAAGGAAGGGGCACTAAAAGATAATAAAAGCATCAGAAAATTAACACCCATTTGCCTGGAAGTCTTTTGGCCCAAATAAAATGCCAACGCTGTGCCTAAACAAATCCAAAATACCAACGCAGCCAAGCCAACAATTGTCAATAATAAAAATATCCAAGCACTTATAAAAATCTGACATATCGCCATGAGTATATAAAAACATACCATCTGAAGCAAATACCCCCAGATAGACGAGACGCCCATAGCCATAATATAGAGCATCGGATGCAGCCCGGCATCCATTTTCAAAGCAAATAATCCGTTCTTTCTATCAGAAGAAATACGATACATGGTCTTTCCCATCTGGCCAATTAGATTCATCGCCATAAGCCCCACCAAGGCATAGGCTTCATAATTGACAGAATGCCCATCAAATCGTACGGTACCTAACATTGGAGATAAAGCATTAATAATGAAGAAAAAGTATAAAAGGGGTGTCAGCATATTCGCCAGAAGAAACCATTTCTGTTTTAGCACCATTCTCTGACTTTCCATTTTTATAATGGTCCATGTACCTATATAATTACAAGTACTTCTATGGCGAAATTCGATTGGTGCCATAGGTCATTCTCCTTTCCCCGCAATCAACGCCGCATGAGATACCACCCATGTGGCCAAAGCAATAGATACCACACTAAACACACATACCAAAAAGAAAGAAGGCTTGGATAAAGTATCAAAAGCCACTTCTCGTAACACTTCCAACTGATATGTCAATGGATTACATATCGCAATATATCTAATAAAAGCAGGCGCTTCTTTCCACACATAAAACGCCGGGGCGCTAAAGGATAAGGGTGTCACTACAAAGGAAACCACTGCATCTCGTGTAGCAAAACTGTCAATCTTCATTGTCACCATAGCGGCTAATCCAGCCCAAAAGAAAAATGCAATCAGTCCAATGGCCCATAAATGAATAAAATTTCCCAAACTCACATGTAAATGAAAGAGAAGAATCAATAGATAAAAGACTATCCCCTGTACTGCATATCCCATAATGGAACTGATACTCATGATACCAATATAGATGACAGGAGAAATTCCACCTATCATCTTCAACGCATAAAATCCATACTGCCGATCCACTGCCATGCGATAAATAACACGAACCATCTGTTGCATCATGTTCATGGCTAGTAGACCAACCAACACATAATCGGGATAAGAAATCAATTGTCCTTGAAAGGAAATACTACCTACTGTATTCGCTAAAGGCAATGCAATAAACAAGAAATACATAAAAGGCATGATAATTTCCGAAAAGAGCATAAACCGCGTATCCCAAAAGGCGCGAGCTTCCACTCGAATCAAAGCCCAGACAGCCACCCAATTATATCTAGCATATCTACGAAATGATGCCGGTTGCATTTTCTATACACCTTTCTTCTGGTTTACAAAAAAGTCACGTAACCCACTTTCCTCCATCACACCAATGGATTGAATCACACAATGGGCAGACAATTCCAGCAAGGCTTCTGAAAGGGTATGCCCCTCTGCCAAAGCAATCACAAAGGTGCATGGTTCTTCACTCTCATCAGGCAAAAAGGTAAAAGCACGATAAGATACTGTCATATCGGGCATATCCTTAGCAGCCTTGACGGTGCCACGATATAAAGCAACTCGATGATGGGTTTGTAAAAACTCTTGTATGCCACCCCAATATCGTACATTTCCTTTTTCGATATATAATAGCTTGTTGCAATATTTTTCTAGCAAATATAAGTCATGAGAGGATACAATAATGGTTTTTCCTTTTTTATGTTCTTCCCATAGATAGGCAAAAAAATTTTCCGCAATATCGGGGTCTAATCCAGCCGTTGGCTCATCCAATATATATAAATCCGGTTCATGCACAATAGCGCGACCAATTTGTACTCTCTGCTGTTGTCCACCAGAAAGTTCATCCACTCCTTTTTTCGCTTTTTCTGTCAAGGAAACTCGCTGCAGTGCTTTTTCAGTCAATACTTTAGCCCTGTTTCCTCCCATACCAGCTAAACTACATCCTAAATATACATTGTCCCATACATTCAAATACCAATCCATGACCATCTTTTGAGAAGAAAAACCAATGGAGGCCATAGGATTTCTCAAAGATATTTTTTCTTCATTAAAATCTATCGTCCCTTCCTTAGGAGACAAAAAGCCCATCAATGTATTCAAGAATGTACTCTTTCCTGCCCCATTCGATCCCATGAGTGCAATGAAATCGCCCTTTTGTATATCAAAAGTCACATCATGCAACGCACAGAAATCATCATAGTATACAGAAACGTGATTTATTAAAATCAAATATTTTTTATCCACTATTCCCCCTCCTTGCTTTTTTTAATTTTTTATAAATCTTTTTCTATATATTGTATCATTTTTGTATTATCATGTACATAGATGCTGCTTGAAAACTTATTCAAACAGGAGGTTTCATATATGAGCACACAACTGTCAAATCTTGTATATGACTTAGAGCACAATGCTTTGCTAGCAAAACAGTTTATGTATTCAATCGTTGTCGCCGGTGTTTTCACCGTCGTCTTCGCCTCCTTCTTTGCCGTGCTGATTTAGTGACTGGTGACTGGGGATTAGGGATTAGACGCTAGGGAAACGCTGATTCAATCGTTGTCAGATTGAATCAGCGTTTCCCTGGATGTCTGACGTCTGCGATCGATCTCTCCCCGCTCTGAAAAAAGAGTCTGTCAAAAAACTGACAGACTCTTTTTTCATGTCCACGATTTTTCCAAAAGAAAATCGCGTATATTTCTATGCCGGATGCCATTGCGGCCACGATCAAATTCATCCAAAGAAACTACATATTTGGGATAGTTATCCCGGATCTCTTCCAACACACCGAACTCACGTTCCATCGTCTGCTCACTTGCCAAAAGATATGTCACCTGCACATAGAGTTTTTCTTTTCCGCGCGCAGCGATGAAGTCGATTTCCTTATCACCATACTTACCGACAGTCACTGCATAACCGCGGCGCAGCATTTCCAGACAGACGATATTTTCGAGTACCTGGTCGATGTCCTGCTGATTCCGTCCATACACCGCCTGTCGGATTCCATGATCCACCACGTATAGTTTTTCATTGACAGACAAAGATTTCTTACCGACCAGATCCTCCCGCTTGACTCGATACAGAAGAAAAGCATTCTCACAGGCCTTGACATAGTTCAGGACCGTTTCATACGATGCATTTCGCTTTTCGTTTTTGAAATACTTCGTAAGACTGTTCACGCTGAAAGGATGCCCCACATTGGCCATCAGGTAAAGAACGATGCGCTCTAAAAGATCTACATCACGGATAGCATTTCGCCCGATGACGTCCTTCAGAATAACCGAGTGATAGACGTCTCGCAGATATTGAAAAATCGCATCTTCTTCCTTTGGCAGATGAGAAAGAAATGGCATCCCGCCCGTCAGCAGATAGTCCTGAAAGGCCTTCCCTTCGGAGAGGTACAGCCCCTCTTCCTGCTGCATCGCGATAAACTCTGCAAAAGAAAAAGGGTACATCACAAATTCCACATACCTTCCTGCAAGATACGTCGCCAGCTCGCCAGACAGCAGTTTCGCATTCGAGCCCGTCACATAGATGTCACAATCAAAGTCGAGTCTGAGTGAATTGATGCATCGCTGCCAATCCTCTACCTCCTGAATCTCATCGAAGAAAAAATAAAGTTTGCCGGTTTTTCCCCTCGCCCGTCGACTGATTTCTTCATGAAGTGCCAGCGCATTGCAATACGTGCGATTCACCAGTTGTTCAAAATTAAAGGAGATCATCTGCTCATCAGAGCCCCCCTGCTTTCTGAGTTCTTCCTGAATGAGCGAGAGCATGACAGACTTTCCTGAACGGCGGATGCCCGTCAGCACTTTTATGATTTCTCGTCCGATGAATGGCCGAATGCGCTTCATGTACAACTCTCTTTTTATCATCGTCTCACCTCTTTCTCTCATTATAATCGAATAAAACGATGAAATCCAGAAAAGTTTCGATTATAATCGAAGCTTTTCTGGATTTTGGTAAAAAGTTCACTTATACCTGAAACTTTTACTTCATAAATATCCGTCCTTCGCCCCAAGCCTTCCCTACAGCTTCTCCGAGCGGCAGGTACTTGCCATGCACCGCATCAAAGGTGATCGGCGCCAGCTTCATCGGATCGATCTTCCCCTCCGTCAGGATGGCGTCATCGGCAAGAATATTGACGATTTCCCCCACGAAGTGGAAATCTTCGCCCACCTGTGTCACCTTGGATACTTTACACTCAAAAGTGAGCGGGTACTCCGTGATGACAGGCGCTTCCACATGCTCGCTCTTCACGACATGGAAGCCCACATGCCCGATCTTCCCCGCGGCCGCCTTCTCACTCACGCAGCCGAAATAATCCGACTCTGCCATCGTGCCGACAGTCGCCATGCTCACCGTGAAGGCGGAAGCGGCACGGATATTCTCCGTCGTCTGGTGGCGATGATCCAGCATGAAGCCGATCTGGTTCGTATCATAGATCCCTCCCCACGCCGCCACCATGGCATCTGCGTGACCTTCCTTGTCATAGGACGCGATCACCAGCACGGGCTGGGGATACAGAATAGATGCGGGTTTCATATTTATTTTCATGATGTTCTCCTTGATAAAGGTACAATAGGTTTAACAGGGAAGATGCGGCACCCAGAACTGGCATTTCAGTCACCAGTCTCTCAAGGCTTCTGATTCCTAATCCCTAGCCACTAGTCACTAGTCACTTTCTCTTTCAGATCCTTGGCAAAGCGGTCAACGATGCGCTGATACATCCCCTTCGGATCGTTCTCCGCATTGCGCGTGCGGTCATCCTCGCTCGAAGCGATAAGCTCACCGCTCTCTACATCATACCATTCAAAGGTCATCGTCACCACAGCATAGGGGATCTCCCGGGCAGGCACATAGTCGGGGTAGGTTTCTGTGCGATAGAAATCATGCCAGTTTCCATCCTTGTCCTGATAGGAATCCCGCACCTGAACAGATCTCCACTCCACATGCGCCGGCTCGATGTAGCTCTTCACCTGCCAGCGGGTGAGCCTGGGCAGAATGTATGCCTGTGCATTCGCGGCCTTCGCCGCTTCGAAGAGATCCTCCGCCTCTTCCGTCATGCTCTCGGCCGACGCTTTCTGCACACGGGAGACGGAAAGGCTCTTTGACGCCGTCGGTGCTTCTATGGTAAGCATCACATCCTTGGGAATTTTTGCCTTGTTCATGCGGCTGGCAAATGTCGTTTCTAGGCTCTTCTGTCTCGCACTGCTCAAGGCGACATCACTCATATCGACGCGCCCCACATAAATGCGACTGATCTTCGAAAAATCATAGTTCGGATCCTGCCAGCTCGTGTAGTCCGCATGGACGGGAGTAGCGCAGAAAGCGGCAGCGCAGACCGTCGCGGTGAATAACAGTTTATAGTTCATACGATCACCTCCGGGGTAATAGAGTGTGTGGTTTGCGGTTTAAGGTGTAAGAGCTTCTCCGTTCGTCATCCCCAGGGAAACCACTTCCATGGGGCAGCTGAAAAGCAAAGCAATAAAGCATCGGTTACCGATACGCGAACCGCTGCAGATCAACGCAGTACAAGAGAGATTTCTCGACTTCGCTCGAAATGACGATACGAGAGAAATGCTTGATTCAAGTATCCCGACGAATTCTACGAAAAGGGAGCATTTTCTGATTCCTAATCCCTAGCCACCAGTCACTCCCCCCCTCTCCTTGCCCCATTATATCACAGCGCGCGGACACGCAAAAAGGCGATGTGAAATAACGATCATCTCATTTTCGCGTTCCATCTTCCGCGGGGGACTTGCAGCTCTCATAGGAGTGACCGGGAAACCTTATCCCAGCTGTCTTTCATGCATAGTCACCCTATCCGCCCCTGCGGGGCACCTTCCCCTAGAGGGGAAGGCTGCGATACGAGAATACCATCTTCTAAAAAAAGGCGGCGAAGCCGCCACGAGAACCCTGAACCCTGAACCCTGAACCAAATGAAAGCAACAAAAAAGGGGCTGCGAAGAAATGAATCCTCATTTCTTCACAACTCCTTTTTATAGATCTTACATGCCGAATGGCCAAACGATCGGGATGACTACGAGGCAGACGATGAGAGAGATCACGCACATCGGAACGCCGACCTTTGCATAGTCATTGAAGGAGAATCCGCCAGGTCCGAGAACGAGGGTGTTTGGCGGAGTAGCCATCGGGGTAGCAAATGCGCAGGAAGCAGCGATGCCGAGAGCCATCAGTACCGGTTTCGGGTCAGCGCCGATGGACTGCGCGATGGAGATACCGATCGGTGCAAGCAG
>JABLTS010054945.1_pt1 | contig 14441 bp, 9 predicted proteins | sample 7160081 | NCBI WGS metagenome assembly JABLTS01 (sample SAMN14651231, study PRJNA627086) | human gut metagenome | isolation source: feces | host: Homo sapiens | reverse complement strand
CCCGAATTGAGGCGTTCTTTGCATATTGCAAAATACAGAAACGAGCAGAAGTCCGCTCGTTTCCATATTGTTACCTATATAATATAGGCAAACGCCCAACTTCTTGATTTTCAATCAAAGTCCAATTTAGAGCGAGTTACACCATTAAACCCAAAGAAACTATCGCTTAATACTGGAGAAATTTTACTCCTATACTATATAAATGTTTTTTAGCCTACAGGGCGGACGCATCAAAATGCGTTCGCCCTGCTTGTGGTTTACGATTTTGGTTGCTGTGTATTCATGCGCAGGCTTCCAGCTGACAGATTTCCACTCTTTACCTTCAGCTCCACCTTGCCTGCCTGACGACGGGAACGCAAATAGATGCAAGCAGAACCCTTATAGAGGCTGCGCGAGGCATGGGCTGCCAACTGTTTGTCACCTACTGGCAACTCTGACGAAGCCATATCGCCATTGCCTACTGCCACGATGTCGGCTTCGCCCTTCACCTCTATATGTAATAAGTCATGAGCACTCAGCACGCGACGCCCCTTGCGGTCAACAGCCGTCACTCTCACCATCATCAAGTCTTTGCCGTCTGCATACCAGTCGGTAGTTTCGGGCTTCAACTTCAGCGCCACAGCCTCTCCGGTAGTGGTAAGCTGATGACGCGCCACTACCTTTCCTGCCTTCCTTGCCACAGCCACCAATGTGCCAGGCTCATAAGGCACAGCATCCCAGCGTATGCGGTTGCGCAGCTTGGGATCAGCGTCATTCTTTTTTACTCCCAGGCTCCTGCCATTGAGCAGCAGTTCCACCTCATCGGCATTCGTATAGGTATAGAGTGAGAGCTGCTCGCCCTGGTTTCGGTTCCAGTTTTCAGACAACCGTTGGGTAGCCACATTGATGCCGTTCCACTGCGTATCGGTGCCAGCCTTCTCAATGATGGCGATATGTACGAGGGGCTCGTCAGAGAACATACTCTTCACGAAGTAGGCATCGGGCTTGGGAAGCATGGTCATATCGAACACTCCCTTGTTCCATCCCTTCAGCGGCCAGCCCAAACTCTCGCCCAAGTAGTCGACAGCCCCCCAGTAGGCAAGTCCCATCACCTTGTCGAGATTCATCTCGAAGAAGTTGGGACCCATAGCTTCTGTGCTCGCCTCGCTCTGATAGAATATCTTTTCGGGATAACGCTTCATGTCGCCGGGGAAGTACATATAACGATAATTATACGAGTTGACTTCTGTGGCAACAGCCAGATCGGCAGGCAACGAGTCGGTATCGATATTGCGATAACGCGGATGCATCGCCACCGTGGTGAGACGGGTATGGTCGTAGCGATGCAGCAGTTGGCGCATCAGTCGGTAGAGGGTTACTCCCCAGTCGTTGAAGGGCATGTCGGCATGATGCTGCAGCTCGTTGCCTAAGCTCCATAGGACGACGGAGGGATGATTGCGGTCGCGCTTCACCCACTCGGGTATGTTCTTCTGCCAAAGGCTCAGGAAGTCTCCCCTGCCTCCAGTGAATTGCGAGTTCCATTTATCATACAGCTCGTCGACCACCAAGATGCCATACTGGTCGCACAGGCGCAACAGATCCTCGCTGTAAGGATTATGGGATGTACGAATATGGTTGAAGCCAAAGCGCTTCATAGTGAGCAACTGTTGCTCGATGGCACGAGAATAGGCTGCTGCACCAAGGGCTCCCAAGGTGTGATGATTGGCATAACCCTTGAGCAACACTTTCTTTCCGTTGAGCAGGAGTCCGTGCTGGGGCGACAGTTCTATGGTACGCATGCCGAAGTGCTCACGTGTTTTGTCAGCCACTCTTCCTTCCTTGTCGTAGAGCGTCACCTCGGCAGTATAGAGATAAGGACGGTCGCACGACCACAGTTGGGCGCCCTCCAGCGTGATGGCAGGCAGTTCATACTCGCGGTCGCGCCACTTGGCATTGAAAGGCATGTCGGTTTTCTGCTGCGCCACTACTCTACCTGTCATGTCGAGGATTTTCACCTCTACAGGCATTGAGCCATGATTCTCACCTTTCTGTTTCTTCTGGCGGTTTACGATCTCTACCTTGATGTTCACCTCGCGGTTGTTGCGAGTGGTGATATAGAGTGGATGGCGAGGGAAATAGAGTTGGGCGTTGGTGACAATAAGACGAACATCACGGAAGAGTCCGCCACCCGTATACCATCGCGAGTTATTGGCAGCACGCGTATCTGTCCTCACTGCTATCTCGTTCTTCTCGCCGTAATGGAGCAACGGGCTCAAGTCGATATCAAACCCTAAATAGCCATAATCGGTTGCCCCTACATGCTGTCCGTTCACATAGACATCGCCCACAAGCATCATGCCTCCGAAGTCGAGCATCACCCGTCTTCCCTTCCATTCTTCCTGGGGTGTCAGTTCGTATCGATACCAGCCAATGCCCATCTCCTTGAATCCTCTTGCGCTGAGTCGGCTTTTCACATTATTGGCAGCATCCTTGCTGTTGGCACGTTCGTCTGCCCCCGGTGCCACCCAAGGCTGATAGAGTTGGAAGTCGTGAGGCAGGTTGACGAGCTCGCATCCCTGCATAGCTTCATCCAAGAGATGGGAATTCTGAATGTTGTCAGATGGCAGGCTGATACCTTTTATATCGCCACGATGGAACTGCCATCCCCAGTTGATATCTATCGTATCTCGCACGGAAGCCTGTGCTGCCGTACAGCTCATCATAGCCCAGCCTGCCATGAGTAGCATGAGCCAAAAGTTCTTGTTGATTTTCATCCTTGTAGTTGATTAGTTTTTTAATAATAGCACACAAATATACTAAATTACTATCATATAATGCAACTTTCGCATACGGGGAGTGAAGAGATGTTGGGGAAATTAAGAAAAGTTGGGGGAAATTAAGAGAAGTTATGGGATAATTCCTACATATTATACAAGAAGATGCAATAGGCTTCAACTGCTTTCAAAGCCGCTTTCATTGCTCTACGAAATAGGCTTCATTGACCATCGAAGCCGCTTTCATATTTCGAGGCTTTTCTATTGATCTCTTCTATGACAAAAAAACTTAAAAGGAGAAAACTTGAAATAGCAGTCATCCACGTCTGCGCAAAATATGCTTTATCGCTAAAAATACAATAAAAAAGGCTATTGGCTATAACTTCTAACGACCGAAGGGAGTGATAACTTCTAAAACTTCTGAACTTGCTAAAGTTCAGTAATAAGTAAAAGCCCCCGAAAGCATGAGCTTTCGAGGGCTGGATTGTGTGATAAGTAAACTCTAAGCCAATTGCAAAGAGCTAATTCTTTTGCCTATCTCCTGGACAGCCTGGTTGAAGATGTCTTTTTGCTCAGTGCTGAGCGTATAGACGTGTCCACGCACTTCAGAGCCGTTGAGACGCTGCGAGAGCCATGCGGCACTCTTGCCGAAGTAAACTTCTGCGATGTAGCGAAGAGGAAGAAGTTTATAATCCTCTGTCTCTATCTGCTTACGCAACACCTCTACATTATCTTTTATTTGCTCCATCTTTTGACCAATAAAAGCCTTGGCTTCCTCTCTGTCTGCATCATTGGCATGAGTCTTGATGTAGCTTAGAATCTCTGCCTTTCGAGCCTCGCTCTTGGCATCCTCCCTACCTGCAAGAGATGCGTATTCCTTGAGTAATTCTGTGTTATTCTCCATATTTTTGTTTTAATTGGCTTGAATTTAAATCAATACTATTGTTTACTTATCACGGCTCAAAGATACATAAAATTCTTTTAATAACTATACATAACATAAAATATTTTTTATGTTTAACAAAGATTTCCTTTTCAGCGCAATCAAACGCATTTTTGCAGGTGATCCGATAAAATTTAAATTTTATCTATCTATCATACAATATTGTTGCTTTTTAAAAACATTTATAGCTCATTTTCTATCTTTTCCCTTATTTCTTTTTGAGGTTTATACAAAATTGCTTATTTTTGCAAAAGAATTTAGAACTTAATTCAAACAAATAGCTATGAAGTATTTCAACTTTTTAGGAATCATCCTTATTACACTTATGAGTGTAAATTCATTAAATGCTCAAGAAGCTGATAATGACTATTTTACTATCGTTTTTAACGACAGTACTGACATTTTTTTTCAAGCTAAAAACAAAAGTAAAGACCAAAATTTTCTCAAAAAAGAAAGAAATAAAACTTCAGAAAGGGGGGAAATTCAATCACGTTTAGGTTTTTTTATAGCTTCATATGATGATAACTTTTTCATGACGGAAGGAGTTCTGCATTGTTTAAAAACAGCAATGGACAGTTGGGAAAACGCAATAGCCATAAAAGAACCTATAAAATTCCATGTATGCATTTCTGAAGACTTAAATGAAGATATTGCTATTTCTACAACTGTAGGATATTCTTATTATAATAGGAGAAAATTTGAATCTCTCCCAGATAATCTACATCGTCAAATTGACAACAATATAAAAGAACACGATACTATTACTATAAACGCTACACTTGACTGGAATTCATCATGGCCGTATGACAATACTTACTTTGGTACTATAAACATGTCAAACGCTTTCATGAGAAGTATTGCGAAAATTATGGGATTTGGTTGTTCTGTTACATATAGAACAGGAGGATTAGGATTTGCAATTAGGCGTTTTTCTTCTCCTTTTGACAAACTACTATACAATGGAAAAAAATATCTTTCTGATTTGAAACGAATAGAAAATAGTAAAGATTTTACAGATTTTTTCACACAGCCTTTATCATTAAAGACTTCATCGTTTAATTACAAAATGTACAATCGCGGCTATTTTGAATTAGGTAAAAGTGGAGTGTATTTTCATTTAGGTTATAATAATCTTATGGAAGATTCTTTATCAGATTACAATAAATTACTCACAATAAATCCAGAAACAATCGACATAATGAAATCTATTGGCTGGACTCCTACTTCCTACGACTTACGCATCACTTGTAATAACACAGACGCATTGGGTTATGGGTCTATTTATGATAATATGGAATTCAAAATATTAGATTCAAACAAATTGCCAATAGTAGGAAATTGGACTTATCAAATCTATAACCCAATCACAAAACAATATTCTAACAACAGCACTGCTTATCAGACAAATATTTTTTCTGTAAATCCCAGCAATACTGATAAATATCTTGGCATGTTCCAGTGTGTACAAGGGAAAATTATCTGTGAGACAAACGGTACTTCGTATAGTTATTTGACATCATTAGATGCTCGCCCTAAAATAGAAAAAGCTTACATCGAAAACATAAAAGACGTTGATGAAAACAGCTATGAATTTGACCTTTTTATATTTGCAAAAGGAGCCACAGGTGGTGATATTTTTGTATCGGACGATACAGGTACCTCAAGAAGTTATGCTTTCAAAAATGGAACAACCCATATAGGGCCTATGATAAAAGGTTATAAGGCATATATAGATATATCGCTAAGCAATGAATATGGATATACAAGTAAATTTATAGAAAAATCCCCAGATTACAATCAAGCAAGACGTAACGAACAAAACGAAGAAAACATTGATATAAAAATTAATGGTAAGAAATGTACTCAGATCAAAGATGGAGATTTAATTTCATTATCATTACCTGAACACTATAAAACTGAAGACATAGAATCCATTAAATGGTATATTAATTTTAAACAAACAAATAATCAAGAATACAAATATCTTTTATCTGAGGAACTTTATTGCTCTTTTATTAACAAGCCCAAAATATTTCAGTGTTATTTTTCACACCCATACAACAGCGTTCTTATGGGATTTGACTGGGGAAATTTAAAAAAAGAGGTATGTCCTAACGACTGTTATTTTTCATGTATATTTAGTACTTCAAATAAAGGAAAAAACAATATCAGCTATATTCGCTCAGAACCTATTGATTTTGAAGTTCTGCCATCTACTCCTGTTTTGACTTTAAATAAGATATGGACAGAAGGACAGGACGATTATCCTCTGGCCAATGTTTCTATTGATGCAGAAAATTTTGAGCAAGGAGTCATTTTAGTAGAACAAAGTGAAGACCATTTACCTATATATACAGATACAATTTTTACGACAATACCTCAAGACGGCTTTACAGTCTATCCTGGAACATGGTATAATGGTATTTTTTGTTGGGTACGAAACCAATATGGACAAGCAATGAGTAATATTCTGAAACTCAATACCACAGATATTGCAAACAAAAACCATTTATCTGATTTTCTCATTGTAAATGGCCATCAAATAATTATTAATCCACCATATATGGTAACAATAAAAATCTATAATACCTGTGGAATATTGGAAAAGGAGGAATGTACCAACAACAAAATAAACATTTCTCTTTGTCGAGGATTACATCTAATAAAAATATCAGATAATAAAAATAACAATTTCAAGAACTACAAAATATTCATACAATAAAGGAATTATTTCAACAAAAGGAATAAGAGAAGGTCTACATATTGTGACTGTCTTTGTGGAAAATCTAAAATTTCAGAACTTAAATGGAATAATAACAAACAACAATGATAGACATCAAAGGAATAACAAAGAGCTTCGGCTCGCTGCAGGTGCTTAAAGGTATCGACCTGCATATCAATAAAGGTGAGGTGGTAAGCATCGTAGGCCCCAGTGGCGCAGGCAAGACCACCCTGCTACAGATCATTGGCACACTCGACCGTCCTGATGAGGGAAGTGTAGTGGTAGACGGTATTGACGTGAGCAAACTGTCACAGCGGAAGTTGAGCGACTTCCGTAACCAGCATATCGGTTTCGTATTCCAGTTTCATCAGTTACTGCCGGAGTTTACCGCTCTCGAAAACATCATGATTCCTGCTTTCATTGCAGGCAAGAGCCGCAAGGAAGCCAAGGCAAGGGCAGAAGAACTTCTCGACTTTATGGGGCTGAGCGAAAGAGCTCATCACAAACCAGCAGAACTGTCGGGAGGTGAGAAGCAACGCGTGGCTGTGGCAAGAGCTTTGGTAAATAATCCTGCTGTAATTCTTGCCGATGAGCCTTCGGGCAGCCTCGACTCACACAACAAGGCAGAACTGCATCAGCTCTTCTTCGATCTGCGCGACAAGTTCGGACAAACCTTTGTCATTGTCACACACGACGAGGGACTTGCCTCGATTACCGACCGAACCATACACCTGAAAGACGGTATGGTAGAAAAGAACGAAGACGCGAAGAACGAAGACATGAAGAGTGAAGAATAAAAACAACCTACAGATAAAACAAAGAACACATATATGAGCAACAAGATAAAATTAGGCGATTACAACAGCCTGAGAGTGGTGAAAAGAGTAGACTTCGGCATTTACCTTGATGGAGGTGAAGAAGGAGAAATCCTTCTTCCTACCCGTTACGTACCCGAAGAGGTGAGCATTGGCGACGAGCTTGAGGTGTTTATCTACCTCGACCAAGACGAGCGACTCATCGCTACCACCGAGAAGCCACTTGCCAAAGTGGGCGACTTCGCCTACCTCGAAGTGAAATGGGTGAACGAATATGGCGCTTTCTTGGGATGGGGACTGATGAAAGACCTCTTCTGTCCCTTCCGTGAGCAAAAGAAGCGCATGGTTTTGGGCCAGTCATACATCGTTCACGTACATATTGACGAGGAGAGCTATCGCATCGTAGCATCTGCCAAGGTGGAGCGATACCTGTCGGAGGAACATCCTCACTATCGTCATGGCGACGAGGTGGACTTGCTGATCTGGCAGAAGACAGACCTCGGCTTCAAGGTCATCATCGACAACCAGTACCCTGGTCTGCTCTATCAGGACCAGATATTCCAGTACATTCATACTGGCGACAGAATGAAAGGCTATATCGGAAGAGTGCGCCCTGACGGAAAGATTGATGTGAGTCTGCAGAAAACAGGACAACAACAAACTGCCGACTTTGCCGAAACACTCTACCAGTATCTGCTCGATAATGATGGTGCCTGCGACTTAGGCGACAAGAGCGAGGCTGACGATATCTACGAACGCTTCCATGTCAGCAAAAAGGTATTCAAGCGTGCCATTGGCGACCTCTACAAGAAACGACTCATCACCGTCAGCCCTATGAGTATCAGACTTTTAAAGGTAAAAGAGTAAAAAGGTAAAAGAGTAAAAAGGTAAAAGGGTAAAAACGCCCTAAAAATAACAACCCACTTGTTTTGGATTTCCAAGACAGGTGGGTTGGTGTTTTTATAGAATCAACTATGCTATTCCACTTTCTTCAATGCTCTCATGGCATTGAGGACAGCAAGAACCGTTACGCCGACATCGGCGAAGACAGCCATCCACATGGTACCTAAGCCCACGGTGGCAAGCAGCAGAACTGCTATTTTGACTCCTATGGCAAAGGCCACATTCTGATGGGCAATGCGGATGGTGCGACGGGCAATGTGAACAGCAAGAGGAACCTTTCGAGGCTCATCGTCCATCAACACCACATCAGCAGCCTCGATGGCAGCATCACATCCCAAGGCACCCATGGCTATTCCTACATCTGCCCTCTTCAATACGGGCGCATCGTTGATGCCATCACCTACATAAGCCAAAGTCCTGCCTGCAGGCTTCTGTTTCAGCAGTTGTTCTACATGAACCAACTTATCGGCAGGCATCAGTTCGGCTTTATATTCATCGAGACCCAACTGACGGGCTATGCGATCGCCCACCTCCTGACGGTCGCCTGTAAGCATCACCGTCCTAACGACACCCTCACGGCGCAACTGGGCTATGGCCTCGGCACTGCTCTCTTTTACACGGTCGCCTACCACAACAGGCGCACCCTCATCGGCTTGTACCAACACCTCGCCATGAGTCAGCGTTCCAGTCTTGTCAAACACCACTACGCCAACCTTGGCAAGGGCATCCATATAACTGCTTCCCTTGATGAGAATACCTGCGCGGGAGGCTCCGCCAATGCCGCCGAAGAAAGTGAGCGGCACACTGATAACCAAGGCACAAGGACAGGATACCACAAGGAAGATAAGCGCACGGTTGAGCCATAGAGGCAACAGTTGCATAAAACCGCCCTCGCCAAAGAGCTGCACACCCAAGCCCAAAGTACCCAAGAGAGGCGGCACAATGGCTAAAACCAATGCTGCCAGCACTACTACAGGAGTATAAACGCGGGCAAAGCGGGTGATGAAAGACTCACTGCGCGACTTGCTTGCATCGGCACCCTCTACCAAGGCTATGATGCGAGAGGCTGTACTCTCGCCAAAAGTCTTGGTGGTCTGCAAACGCAGTTCTCCCTTCACATTGATGCTGCCCGAATAAACCTCGTCGCCCTCTTTTACCTCACGCGGTACACTCTCGCCCGTAAGGACAGAAGTGTCAAGAAGCGCAGAACCACTGACGACCTTACCGTCAAGAGGCACTTTCTCTCCTCGTTTTATCAAAACAGTCTCACCGATTTGTACCGTTTCGGGGGCTACAGTCTCTACCTTTTCTCCATGACAGACGTGAGCCACATCAGGACGGATGGTCATCAGATGTGAGATACTGTCGTGACTCTTTCCCTCAGCATAGCCTTCGAAGAGTTCACCCACCTGGAAGAAAAGCATGACGAAAACAGCCTCAGCAAACTCAGTCTCCTCGCCTGGAAAGAAACCGATGCACAAGGCTCCTATGGTGGCAATGGTCATCAGGAAATGTTCATTGAACACATCGCCATGAGCAATACCCTCGGCAGCCTCGCCCAAGGTGTCGTGACCTATCAGCAGATAGGGAACAAGATAAACCAGGAGCAACTGCCAGGTGGAAAGCGCGCATGTCTTCTCGACGAAGTAAGCTCCTATAAGCAATAATACAGTGACCGAAATGAGCAGAAGGCGCTTGCCAAGGCTTCCATGCTCGTCATGATGATGCTCGTGATGATGCTCACAGCCACAACCGTGAGAACCTTGAGCACAACCACATTCGTGATGATGATGATTTGATTCCATATTGATAAGATACTTTAGTTATATTACACTTCTTTTCGTTTTCGGATGCAAAAATACAAAAAGGCTTCTGCAACCTGGTTGCAAAAGCCTATTCTATGTAAAATATCTTCTATTGAACTTGCGAAAGTTGATCCTTATATATAATAAGGTGTCAGTCTATCTTTCGAGCATCAATACCACTGCACGGCATTGGAATAACCGCTTCGCTTATCGTACTTCAAAGCATCTGTAAGCGTAGAAGCGTTGCAACGGAACGTGAAGTTATAGCTGGTATAAGGAGCCAGCACCACCGAACAACTCATATTGAAACAATGGAGGTCGCGCTGCAGAGAAGCAGTTGTCATACTCATGGCCTTGTTCTCGAAGTCGTAGCCAGATGAGAAGCTGATGTTCCAGCCATCACTGATACGCACGTTACCACTGAAGTTGAGAGTCTGGGTAAACTTGTATGGATAGCGCATGGTGCTCTCGTTGAACTTTTCGCGGCGAGTATCCTCACGCATGGTGATACCGTAACCCACAGAGAGCGACCAAGGCATATTGAAAGCCATGTAACCGTCGTCATCGGTCTTGGCCTTTCCGCCCTTCTTCTTGGCTCCATGCTTTCCAGCCTCCATGTCATCGTCGATATTGGTTTCGATATTGGTATCTACACCCTCATCGTCATCCTTGTTGCGGGAGTTATCGCTGTCGCTGTCATCGCCTCCTCCGAAAAGTTTCTTCAACTTTTCAGGCGTAAGCGTGAAAGAGAAGTTCTGCGACATACCCTGGAAACGTCCGAAACGTCCCTTGCCCCACTCAGTATGGGTTCCCACATAAGGATTTCCCTGTTCGTCGAGTTCATAGGCATAGGTGGCAAAGACAGCATGCATACTGTAAGTATAGTTTTTCCACCATTTCAGGCGCAAGTCGATACCGAGGTCACTCCATGGCTGCACCTTGGCTGCCGTATTGTAACTCATATTGATATCGAAAGCATCGATAAGACTTATCTTTTTAAATCCGGTGGAGTCCTTATCGCTCTTGACCTTCATCTCAAGGTTGTTGCCCAACGTGAAGGAAATGCTTCCCTGCTTACCCTTGCCCGGCACTCCAAAGAGCGAGTTTTGATAAGGCGAGTAGCTGACGAGCGATACATTTCCATTGGCATCAGTCTTCTGATAAGTATCCCAGTATCCATAGCGAGAAGCACCAAAGTCTGGCGCATAGCTGAAGCTTACAGTTGGCGAGAGCACGTGGCGTATGGCCTGTATCTTGTCACCGAAGAGCTTGCGGTTGGGCACCCAGAAACCATAAAGCTTGGTAGAGGCACTGATGCTCATATTCCAGTTGTACACATTATGGAAACCATAGGTCGTATCAGCCACCTCGACCTGCTTCTGCTCGTCCCACGACTTAGTGACCTTATTAGTGTACATACGGTCGGTAAAGTTGAAGTTAGGACTGATGTTGATGTACTTGAAGAGCGTGAAGTTGGCACTTACCGGAATACGATGTTCCCATCCGTTGCGCCAGTCTTTGATAAGATTGCTCTTGAAAAGCAGGTCTTCCTTAGTGGAGATGGAGTTGCTCACATGTCCTGTATAGCTCAGGGCTATCTTCTCATACCATCGCTCGTCACCCACCATCTTCTTGCGACGGAATGGATAGAAACGCGCAATGTTGATATTGAGATCGGGCAGAGTGACTGCCAACGAAGAGTCGCGCATGTTCTGCGAGAGGTTGGTAGTTGCCGTCAGCGACATACCTATGCTCGAAAAGTTTGTGCTCCAGTTGACAGAAGAGGTTCTGGTACTCTGCGTCATCGACTGTGGATTATAGAGCGAGTTGAGATTGTTGCGCTCATAACTGGTTGAAGCAAAGTTGACGCTGGCAGAAAGCGAGCTGTAAGGATTGGCCTTGGAGTCTTGTCGATGGTTCCACTGCAACTTGAAACTCTCCTGCTCGGCAAAGTCGGGCATTCCCTTATCACCTGTCTTAGTATCCTGATAGCTGAAATAGAAGCTTCCCGAATACTTGTAGCGCTTGCGATAGTTGCTGGCAGCCGAGAGTCCCCAAGAGCCCTTGGTGTAGATTTCGCCCAGGAGTTTCAAGTCCCATTTGTCGTTGATGGCAAAATAATATCCACCATCGCGCAAATAGAATCCTCGGTCGCTCTCATCGCCATAAGTAGGCATGATAAAACCGCTGCTATAGCTCTTGGTAAAGGGGAAGAAACCATAAGGAATGGCGAAAGGCATAGGCACATCACACACCACGAGGTAAGCCGGGCCAAAGACTACATCCTTGCCAGGACGCACCTTGGCACGCGAGAGCGAGATATAGAAATCAGGATGTGGGTCATCGCAGGTGGTGTAGCGTCCATGCTGCAGATAGATCACTCCTGAAGAGTCGCGCTTGGAGCGCATACCCGACAGGAAACCGTCCTGCTGCTCGGTATATACATTATTAATAAGGGCTTTCTTGCTCTTGAAGTTGAACTTGATGGTATCGGTATCATACTCGTCGCTACCCATCTTGAATACAGGCTTTCCCTTTACACCCCCTTCGGCAGTAGAGTCGGCCGTACCCATAGCCTTCACGTTACTCTTATCGATGTCCATCGAAATACGGTCGCTGGCAAGATCCATATTCTCATACTTCACCTGCGCAGAGCCATAAAGATGCGCCACCTTGTTCTTGGCGTCATAGACAAGCGAGTCGGAAGCAGAATAAGTGACAGGAGCATCTACTCCACCCGACTTCTTGCGGGCAATACTGTCGAGACGAATACTGTCGTCCACCACTTGGTTGTGCTTCCAGATAGCCTTTTGCAGAGAGTCCATGCGGGCAGTATCAGCCACCACATTGCCTGCAGAGTCGCGCAAGACAGAATCGACCACAGCCGTAGAGTCGGCGGCAGCCTTCTTCTTTTTCTTCTTGAAGAACGGCATATTGGGACTTGCCATCATACAGATGAAGGCAAACAACAAAAGTGCTATGAAAGGATATTTTCTCATTTAGTTTGCAAAGTTAAGCATTTCTGCTTAGATTACACATCATGCTGACGTCTTTTTAGCTCATTCGAACATTTTTTCCCACTCCTTGAAGCGCAGGACACCCTCCTCGCCAAACTTGGCCAAGCTTTTCTCAGCCTGCTGGATGGTTTTCTCACAATCGAGATGAGTCTTGCTGAAGAACTTGTCAGCATAGCAGATCACCTTTTCCTCCATGGTTTCTGGAAGGAAATCCTGATGGGGCAAAGGCAGATTCTGACTCTCTATCTGCTGGCATGTGATGCCTGCTCCCGTATGGCGCTCGCACACTCGTGCATGGCGCTCGAAGCCTTCACGACGCATCAGTTCGGCACCCAGACGACCATGACAGATGTAGGGTTGACTGCCAAAACACATGATGCCAGGAGCATCGGTAAGATAGATTCCGATGTCGTGAAGCATGGCTGCCTCTTCCACAAACTGAGCATCAAGATGCAGTTCGGGATGAGACGAAACAATCTGTAGCGCTCTTCGCGCTACAGATTGACTATGGGTAATGAGGATATGACGAAGCTCATCATCCTCAGGATAATACTTATCAATAATAGCTTGATAATTCATCTATTTAATGTTTAGTTTGTAATGTTCAGTGTTTAATTAGGCTCACACCACGATACTTGCAAAGTAAACATTAAACACTGAACATTCAACATTATTCAGCCTCTCGCTCAATGTAGGCGATAACATCGCCCTTGCGAATCTTGCTGCCCTGCTTGGCATTGATTTCTACAAGCTTTCCGCCAAGAGCAGCGGGAACGGTCTCGAACTCGCCCCATGGAGCCAGGATGTAGCAGAAGGCATCACCTTCCTTATATTCCTTGCCGATGAATGGCTCTACGGCTGGCTGGCACTCGCCCTCGCCCTGGAACTCCCAGAAGATCTGACCGGCAACAGGTGCTACGATGGCATCAGCCTTGGCATGCTTGAACTCTGCCAACTGGGCAGGAGTCAATGTTGAGCCAAGCTTGGCATCCTTAGCCTTCTGCAGGTCTGCCAAGAAGTTCTTCTTAGCCTGACCGCTCTTGTAATTGCGATACTGCTCTGGGTGCATGGCAAGTTCGAAGAGTTCCTCGTCGTCCTGACCGTACTCCCAACCATTCTCGTCCATCTCCTTCTTGAAGTCGTCGAGCGCATTGGTAAGCAATGTGTGGGCATCAACATCAGTAAACTCACGACCCTGCTTCTTGGCAAGCTCTACGAGTTCGGGATCTATCTTGCCTGGAATCTTACCACTCTTACCGAGGATCATACCCCACATAGAGTCGTCCATCATCACGAAGCGGCCCTTGCCCTGCTCCATGGTGAGGAGGTTCATCAGGGAGATGTTCTTCACGTACTGGCTGAATGGTGTTACCAATGGAGGATAACCCACGCGTGGCCATACATACTCTACCTCGTCGAAGAGCTTGATCAGGAGGTCGTCCATAGACAACTCTTCCTCACCCTTCTTCTTGCGGATGTTGTT
>JABLTS010113924.1_pt1 | contig 14444 bp, 15 predicted proteins | sample 7160081 | NCBI WGS metagenome assembly JABLTS01 (sample SAMN14651231, study PRJNA627086) | human gut metagenome | isolation source: feces | host: Homo sapiens | reverse complement strand
GCAAGCAGCTTCAAAATGACATCTTGTACCCCAAATTCATTGGATTGAATATAGATTTTCAAAGCCTCATAGGTTTCTGTTTGCGTCCAGTAATTACTAAATTTTCCACGCAGCATAGCTTCTACAACAGACTTTGGATTGTAAATCGAAACGCCATCCACACAATATCCATCATACCATTTCTTTGTTTCAGAGAATGGCATGTTGTATTGTTCGCAAAGCTGCCGAACTTCCTGTTCTGTAAAGCCTGTAAACTCTTCAATCGGGGAGGCATCGGTCATGGAATACTCATAGAATACATTGATTGCAGAGTGTTCCCCATATTTCTTGATGGGCAGAATGCCAGTCATGTAGGCAAGGGCAATGTAGCTTTTGTCCTTTAACAAGTTTCGCAGAAAGTCCAGATAATCTTTCTGCGATGCAGCATCACTTTTATGCACTCGAAAAATTCAATCCCATTCATCAATGATAAATACAAATGGGATTTTATATTGTACAAATGCCTGTTCCAGCACTTTGACCAGCGTTTTTCTCCGTGGCATTCTAAGGTCTGAAAATTCTTGCTGCAACTCATCCAGCAAGTCATCCTCTACAAATTGAATCAGTTGCTTCATATTTTCCGATTCTGTCAAGTAATCTCTCATGTTCAAGTGAATGACATTGTATTGGTTCAGATGCTTTTCAAAATCTGGATGCGTTGCAATTTTCAATCCTTGAAACAATCCTCTGGAATCGCAGCCTCGGCTGTAGTAAGCCGTTAGCATATTGGCTGCCATGGACTTTCCGAATCGTCGTGGACGGCTGACGCAAATGTATTTTTGCTCTCCAAACAAAACAGAATTGGTATAACGAATCAATTCAGTCTTATCCACATAAATCCGAGAATATTTTACTGCACTTCTAAAATCCGTATCATCTGAATTCAAGTAAATACCCATCGCTTTTCCCTCCTTGCTGTGGTTTCCGTTTCTTTATTTTATTATATCACAGCAAGGCGGAAAAAGCAACTTTTCATGCACAAAAAAGCTCCGGATTTCCCATCTCTTGGACAATCCGGAGCTTTCTCTTTATAACCACTTAGCAGTAGTACGTATTCGTTGAACCTTTCTTTTTTCCTCTATTCAGATGTGGCAGCATCCCCTGGTTGTACAACCTGCTAATCGCTCTGCCGACTCTGCATTTATCTCCACGAGATAATCGCTGGTACAGCCCAGGACGATGCATTTCAATGATGTCCCGCACCCGAAGCTGCTTTCCATATGTGTTTTTACATCTGATCACGCATGCAATCGCCATCCGAGATCGTCTTGCATTCGTGTAGTTATATGTCAAATAAAACATCGCATTCGTTCCTTTCATCCATCTATATTCAATTCTTCTCCACTGCTGCTCAATTGCTGTAAAATATCCGCCTGGGCTTGTTCTTTCTGCATCTCCAAATTGGAAAGAATCTTTATCCGCTGCCCGACAATCCCATTTGGAAATGGTAGTCCTTTTGTATGCAACAGTTCTTGCAATTCTGTATCCGATATTGTCGCTGTTCCACTGTTGGTATAACTGCAAGAATCCTTCTTGTCCAGCCCCAGCAGCTGCAGTTCATAAATGTCAAAAGCTTCATTTTGTAGCCGTATGCCGGTCACCAATGCTTCTGTTTTCTGTGTGTAATCTGCAAATAAAAATTCCATTGGTTCCTCCATTATTGCAAGTGAAAGTATGCTTCTGTTTCCTTATCAATGGGTACACCCTCACAAAATTTCACAGTAATATCCTCTTTCTGAATTTCAATGTCTTGAATTGCAGCAGCTTTCAAGGCAGATGCCTCCGGTGATTTGACATGGCTCATATAATGCTTGAACTGTTTGACCAGTCTGTGGTAAGTATCTTCGTCTACAGTCGGGATTTCTGTTTTCTTGTACGCCAGTTGTTGCTGCAGGGTTTTCAAGGTCGTTTCGTTTTGCTGGAGCTTGTTCAGAATTGTGTCCGAGCCTTTCCCAGTTTCCAGATAGGCTGTCAAATTTCCCTGTGCTGTTTCCAATCCATGGATCTGATTCATCAGACGATTTTCTTCATCCGATTGGATGTGCCTTTGGATTGCCAGTTTTTCATGAATCTTCTGCAGCAGTTTTTCTTTGTTCTCTGGACTGAAAATGCACTGCTGCAAAGCATGGAATACAAAGTCATTCAAATGGTCAGCTCTGACGCTTTTTCCATCACAATTGCAGCTTTTTCTGTACTGCAAATACTTGTGTCCATTGCTGTAGTTCACATTTCCGGAATATGCCTTTCCGCAACTGGAACAATGCAGATACCCATTCAAAGCATAGTAGTTTTTTCCGGTTCTATGAGTCTGTTTGGTTGCATTCTTCCGCATGTTCTCTTGTGCTTTTTGGAAATCTTTTTCAGAAATGATTGCCGGCATGCCGTTGGGAATCTGGATGTATTGTGCTTTCTCTTTGTGAGAATTTCTCCTGCCCTCAGAATCTTTTGATTCTGTGCGGTCGTATACGTAAGTGCCCATGTACTTCTGATTTTTCAAAATGCTGTTGATTGCTGATTTGGAAAAGTCATTTCCATTAGCAGTTTGATATCCCTTTTGCTTCAGCGATTTCTGAATGTAGTCATAACCCATTCCCCTTAGATACAGCCGAAAAATATCCCGAATAATGCGAGCGGTGTTTTCATCAATTTCATAAAACCCGACCTCGTTGACCCGATAACCCAGCGGCGGAAGTCCGCCTAAATGCCGGCATTGTTTCGCTGATTCCAGTTGTGCTGCCCGGGTATTTTTGGAAAGCGTTTCTGAATATTCTTCTGCGACTGCTGCCTTGACCGTTGTAATCAGCTTGTTATACGATTTGCTGGCAGTATCTGTACCGTCTGTGACTGCAATCAGGCGAATGTTCTGTTTTTCAAAGAAGGTAAGGTCTTCCAATTCCTCCAAAAACAAAAAATTCCGATAAGGCGGAAAGTTACCTTATCGGAATTATAATATATATTTGATTTTGGATATTGATACAGTGAAAAAAACTCCTTCGCTTTCTCCGGAAAAATTTAAATTAGATTTTTTGATCATCTCATGACTATATATAATATATTTATATTATATAATAATTATATAATTTTACTTATATTATATATCTATATGAAATAAGATTCTATTTTAAATTCTCTCGCAAGAGAGTGGCACTGTGACGAATCTTTGATGAGGAACAGGGCATTGCTCGATGCAATCGGACTAAATGGCAATGCTGATGTTTGAGAAAAACATATTGTATTAATTAAAGATCCACACCCCAAGGAATTTGATCTTTTCCTTTTTTGGGTTTATCTCGCCATGTAGTGAAGAGAAATTTGTCAAACTCAAAAAATTCAGTTTCACGATAGGGATATTGCCTATCAAAACTACCAATATTAGTAACTAACCCTGTTTGCACAGATCTTAAATTGTAATTTTTGTAATGCGATGAGGGAAATAATTGCTTATATAATGCATAATTAAAAGGATTATCTATTTTAATATGCTTTGTAATTTTAGAATATTTATTATCATAATCAACAAACAATACAAGATTAATAGCACATAATGAAAATATTTCATCTGATACTCGTTTAGAGTAATATGCTATTCCATCGTATCCGATTTTTTTTACATGCCATCATTATTGCTTGCGAAATTATATATTCAGATTTAAATGTTCTTTCTTTTTCATTAATTCTAAATGACGTGGCGATTGAAAGCATATATAATTTCAACCAACAATGAATTTCATCAAGGTCAAGATCATGTGTTATAAAGAAATCTCTTGATGAAACAGCCAAATTAAATATTTTTTGTGTTCCATCCAAGATAACAGGTGAAACATTGAAATTTATTTCAGATGGAAAACCTGTTTCAATCCAGCATCCATACGAAGAATTTGATAAATACAAGCTTGGATTACCTGGAATACTAAATCTGTAATTTCCTGATTTTGCTCTCATTTCTTTAGGAAGATGTAGCATTTCCTTAGAAGTGAAGGAACTTGAAGGATTTCCCGTTCTACATCTAAAAAACTGTATTTCTTCACCTCCACTTCCCCCAAAAGCAGCACTTTTTTGTAAAGTATTTACAGCAAATGGATCATCACCAATATCATTAATTAAATTTCTAATTATGGTACTACTTTCTGATAAATCAGCACTATAGTATGCATTCAATGCTTCAAGAATTTCTTTCTTGTAATTTTTGATTATCTCAATACTTTCTCCATCAGCTTTTGCCTTGATAGCTTGATTTAGTAAAATTTCATATTTATCTTTTAATGTTTCATAATAATCAGTATCATAATTAATAATATATGGAGCACGGAGTTCCTTCCAAATAAACTCATTTTGAAGCCAATTAGATTCCATTATTCAAATCCTTTTTATCAGTAATGCAAAAGTTCATTAAAAACAGTTACAGCATATCTATCAGTCATGCCAGAGATAAAATCAACAATTGCTTGTGCATATATTTCTTCTGTTTCAAGATTTCCATAAATCTTATTATTTTTACACCTTAAAACTTTTTTCGCTATTTGTGGATTGTTTGGATCAAGTGTCGAGTATTGATCTATATGCTGTAGGAAATCCTTGATTAAAATCGGATATGTCTTTATCATTTTTTTCAACTGTTTAGGCGTATTTTCTTTACTATAGGCATCCATCAAAGTTTTAAAAACACTTCTTATAATCAATGCTGCATATTTCCGATAAACATCAAATTTGTGATTTTTATATATTGCAATCGTGTTATAGTCCTTGATTTCTTTTAGCATTTCATTATGTCTATTGCTTAGTCGAATCCCAAGATTTGGAGAACTATTTTCGCAAATACTAGTGATAAAATTGTGGATAATCACGGTTGTATTAATCACTTTTTCCCCATATTTTTTTGATATTTCAATCAGTTTCCTAAAATCCTTTTCATCAATAAAATGCATACGAATCGCATCTTCTATGTCTCTTCCGAGATATGCTATTTTATCAGCAATTTTCACAACACAGCCTTCCCAAGTATAAGGTTGGAATTTTCCAGGAGAAGAAAATTCACTTAAATTAATTGCTTCTTTCCTTGGGAATATGCCATTTTGATCAACTTCACCACAATGTGAAATAATACCATCTCTTACCGCATAAGTTAAATTTAAATTAATTTTTCTGATTGTCTTGAAGCAATTCAATATTATCGACCATTCGTAAGCTGTTTCTTTCGTGCCAAAAATCATCAAATCCATATTCATTTCGAATCGCTGTTAGTTCAACTTCTCCTTCATGTCCAAATGGAGCGTGACCTAAATCGTGTCCCATTGCAATTGCACGAGTTAAATCTACATTCAATCCTAAATATTTGGCAATGGTACAGCTCACTGATTCTACATGTTGCACATGTTCCATCCGAGTACAAATATGATCATTGTCAATGTTGAAAAATACTTGTGTTTTGTGTTTAAGCCGGCGATAAGCTAACGAATGAAGAATTCTCGTATAATCTCGTTCATATTCTGAACGAATATCATACTCTCTCTTATATAGTTCTTGCTGACGTTCGATTTGCTTTTTCCAATTTGGATTAGTTTCACTTGAAGCATACGCTTGAAATAAACCTGGAACCATGATTTCCTCCTGCACAATCATAATTTATAAATGAAGTTAGAAATTCAGACAACATTATTTCTTTGATATAAATTATATTTATTTTACCATATTTCGCTCCTATTTTCAAGTCTTTTTTGATGATCATTTCTTGTCCCATTTTTGGAAGACAAATCATAGTGCACAAATCGCATTTTGTACAGTACCAGTTCCTTAGAAAAACACGCTTGTTTTTCCCATTTTCCCATTTTTCCCGCAAGAGAGGGGTACCCCAAAAATGCTACGCATTTTAATCAGGTTACGGTCAAATTCGCTTTGAACTCCCGAAAAATCAGGAAAAATTTGCAAAAGAAAAACCACGTAACCACGCTATATAACGTGATTACGTGGTTTTCGTAACCTTTCCGATTACGTGATTTTGTGTGTCTTAAACTACGCATATTGATACAATATTCGTCTAAAAAGCCCCTATTACGTTGTATTACATAATGGCAATTCAAAAGGTGTTTGTACTGCTCAACTTCCAATAGTACTGTCCTTGGCTGTGGAGAAGTGTTATCGTTTGTTTTTAGGGCAATCACGCATCTCACATAGAAAGTGAATACACCCCATTTCACCCTATATGGCAATTTCTTTTTATCATGAAAACAACATTGCATAAAAGTGTCTGCCCTGTAAAGCTGTAAGCATTTTCAGATTTTCTACGACAGCAAGTGGTGCGTGAATCGTAACGCAACATTTGATAGGAGAAAGACAAAAAATGATTAGTAGAGAGAAGTAACATATGATATAATCATATCAATGAAAAAGAAAGAAGGTATGGCAAATGCAAAAAAGACAAGTTTTCAATCCTTTTCTTCCTCTTAATGAATACATTCCGGACGGTGAGCCGCATGTTTTCGGTGACAGAGTATATATTTATGGTTCACACGACAAAGAAGGCGGATACACTTTTTGTATGCAGGATTATGTAACATATTCTGCTCCAGTAAATGATTTGTCAGATTGGAGATACGAAGGTGTAATTTACAAAGCCTCTCAGGATTCACGGTATCCGAACCCTCAATATCTTTTTGCCCCTGATGTTGTTCAAGGAAATGACGGAAAATATTATTTATATTATTGTATGGGTGGGGACTATGGTTGCAAAGGTTATACAGGACCTATAGGTGTTGCTGTGAGTGATAGTCCGGCAGGAAAATTCAAATTTTTAGGATATGTTAAAAATCCTGATGGGACTCCTATGATGAAATACGTATGTTTTGACCCTGCCGCAATAAATGATAACGGAACAATTCGCATATACTACGGAACACAGTATGGATATGAAGAACAGGACGATTTTAATGAAAATGAAAAATATATAAATGAAGAAATCGAAATGTTTGGAAGAACGAAAGAAGAAATTCTTTCATATCCCGACAGTATTATGGGACCTTCCATGGTTGTTCTTGAAGATGATATGCTTACCGTCAAAGAAGAAGCAAAGCATATTATCCCATATAGAGTAAAAGGTACCTCTTTTGAAAGACATCCGTTTTTTGAGGGATCTTCCATGAGGAAAGTCGGAGATAAATATTATTTTATCTATTCTTCGTGGCAGAATCACGAGCTATGCTATGCAACAAGTGATTATCCTGATAAGGATTTTATATTTGGCGGAACAATTGTTTCAAACGGTGACATAGGATACAACGGAAGAACTGAGTCGGAAAAACTCAATATGACCGGAACAACTCACGGCAGTATTATTGAGATAAATAATCAATGGTATGTTTTTTATCATCGTCTGACGCATAAATCAGATTACAGCAGGCAGGCTTGTGCTGAGAAAATATACATTGATTCTGACGGAAATATTGCACAGGTTGAAGTGACAAGCTGTGGGCTAAATGATGAACCTTTAAAAGCTGAGGGTGAATATCCGTCAATTATTGCTTGTAACATCACAAACGGACATATGCCGCATGGTTCAAACAGCATCTATACGTTTCCGTTTCCTAATGTTACAAACATTGGTGATGAAAGATTTATTGCAGAAGTTGAAAATGAAACACTCATAGGCTATAAATATTTCAAATTCAGCGGCAATAAAAATATTTCTGTTACCATAAGAAAAGAAACGGAAAATAACAAAGTTAAGTTGGAAGCTCCTAAGCGTATAGATGAAAGATGCGACGCTGAAGTAAAGAGATGTGCAAGTTTTAAAGATAATGCAAAAATCGCAGAAGAGTCATATATTGATATTCTAAATGAAGAAAAAGGTAAATCTATAGGAAGAATATCAATACCTGATAATCTTGAAGATAAGTGGTGCAGAATTGGTGGAAATGTAAATTTTCCCGATGGAGTATATCCGCTTTATTTTGTTTACCACGGAAAAAATAGTATACAAATAAAAAGCTTTGATTTTATTGGAGGCTAAAAAAATGAAAGAATATTTTGAAAACATAGGAAAAATTCAGTATGAGGGAAAGGAAAGCACCAATCCGCTTGCATTCAAGTACTACAATGCTGATGAGGTAATTTGTGGTAAGACCATGAAAGAACAGCTGAAATTCGCTTTATCATGGTGGCATACAATGGGCGGCGACGGTACTGATATGTTCGGCTGCGGAACCACTGACAAAACCTGGGGCGAAACAGATAGCGTAAAACGTTCAATTGCAAAAGTTGATGCAGCTTTTGAAATCATGACAAAACTCGGAATAGAATATTTCTGTTTCCATGACAGAGATCTTTCACCTGAATATGGCTCACTTGCAGAAACTAACGCAAAGCTTGATGAAATTACAGATTATATTGCAGAGAAGATGAAATCTGATCCATCAAAGAAGCTTTTATGGGGAACTGCAAAGTGCTTCGACCATCCACGCTATATGCACGGTGCTGCAACATCTCCTTCAGCAGATGTATTTGCATATACTGCTGCACAGGTAAAAAAAGCCGTTGAAACAACTGTAAAACTTGGCGGAAAAGGATATGTTTTCTGGGGTGGCCGAGAAGGTTATGAAACACTTCTTAATACAAATATGGGACTCGAGCTTGACAATATGGCAAGACTTATGAAGATGACTGTTGACTATGCCCGTTCAATCGGCTATACAGGTGATTTCTATATCGAGCCAAAGCCGAAAGAACCAACCAAACATCAATATGATTTTGATACAGCTACAGTACTCGGATTTTTAAGAAAATATGGTCTTGAAAATGATTTCAAAATGAATATAGAGGCAAATCATGCAACCCTTGCACAGCACACATTCCAGCATGAACTCAGAGTAGCAAGAGAAAACGGTGTATTCGGTTCAATTGACGCAAATCAAGGTGATCCGCTTCTTGGTTGGGATACTGATCAGTTTCCAACAAATGTATATGACGCAACATTTTGTATGTATGAAGTGCTGAAAGCAGGTGGATTTACAAATGGCGGTTTGAACTTTGATGCTAAGGCAAGAAGAGGTTCTTATACTCCTGAAGATATTTTCTACAGCTATATCGCCGGTATGGATTCATTTGCTCTTGGTCTTAGAATTGCCGCAAAGATAATTGAAGATGGCAGAATAGATGCATTTATTGCAAACAGATATGCTTCATGGACAAGCGGAATCGGAAAAGAAATCATTGATGGAAAAGTTTCTATGGCTGACCTTGAAGAATATGCACTTGAAAAGGGAGAAGTAACAGGCAGTCTTTCAAGTGGCAGACAGGAAATGCTTGAATCAATTGTAAACAACATAATGTTTAATTTATAATTTTTCGGCAGAGAGGTGTTTTTTATGGCTTATGTTATAGGCATTGACTGTGGAACAGGAAGTACAAAAACAGTTCTTTTTGATGAAAACGGCAATGTTATATCCTCGGCTTCTGCGGAATATCCGCTTTATCAGCCCAAAAACGGTTATGCAGAACAAAACCCTGCTGACTGGAAAAATGCTATGCTGGATACTTTGAAAAAAGTTATCTCTACAAGCGGGGTTGATAAAAAGAAAATTAAGGGCATAGGCATATCAGGGCAAATGCACGGACTTGTTATGCTCGATAAAGATAATAATGTCATCAGAAATTCTATTATCTGGTGTGACCAGAGAACTTCGGCAGAGGTTGCACAGATGAACCGTATAGTCGGACATGAAAAGTTTATGGAGATTACTGCTAACCCTGCTCTTACAGGTTGGACCGCCGCAAAAATTTTATGGGTAAGAAACAATGAACCTGAAAACTATAAAAAGTGCTGCCATATACTTCTTCCAAAAGATTATCTCAGATTTATTCTTACAGGTGAATATGCAACGGATGTTTCAGATGCTTCCGGAATGCAGCTGTTAAATGTTTCAAAAAGATGCTGGAGTAAAGAAATATGCGATTTGCTTGAAATAGATATGGAAATGCTTCCGAAAGTATATGAATCCTGTGAAGTAACAGGAACTCTCAGAAAAGAAATCGCTGAAATGTTAGGGCTTGAACAATCTGTTGTTGTTGCAGGCGGAGCAGGTGATAATGCAGCTGCAGCTCTGGGAACAGGAGTTTGTGAAGACGGAAAGGCATTCACAACAATCGGTACATCAGGCGTTGTATTTGCACATACTTCAAAACCTGTAATTGACCCAAAAGGAAGAGTGCATACATGCTGTGCGGCTGTACCTGATTGCTGGCATGTTATGGGTGTTACACAGTCAGCAGGTCTTTCGCTGAAATGGTTCAGAGATAATTTCTGTATAGCTGAAAAAGAAACCGCAGCACTTCTTGATAAAGATGCTTATTATATTATGGATAAGGAAGCGGAATCAATTGCAATAGGTGCAGAAAAACTGATATATCTTCCTTATCTTATGGGGGAAAGAACACCTCATCTTGACTCTTATGCAAGAGGAGTATTTTTCGGGTTATCCCCTATTCACACTAAAAAGCATATGATTAGAGCAGTAATGGAGGGTGTTTCTTATTCACTTCGTGACTGTATTGAGGTATTCAGAGAAATGCGTATTGATATATCAGATATGGCAGCTTGCGGCGGAGGCGGAACATCTCAGCTGTGGCGTTCAATGCTTGCGGATATATATGGTTGTACTGTAAGTACTGTTGATTCAAAAGAAGGTGCGGCACTTGGTTCAGCAATTCTCGCTATGGTTGCTTGTGAAATGTACGCAAGTGTGACTGATGCGTGCAAGGCTGTTGTCAGAACAGATAAGGTTCAATATCCGAATAAAAAAAATTCCAGAGAATATGAAAAATATTACTCGCTTTATAAAAAATTATATCCTTTACTTAAATCGGGATATAGAGCCCTTTCTTTAATATAATTTTTAAAAGTGTTTTCATATATACAAATGTAAAACACCTTTCAAGAATCTTCACAACCTCTGCAAAGATCTTTTCCTGAATACCGTTTTTCTCAAGAAGATTTCTGAATCTACCGATGGTATCTCCATCCGGCACTTCATCCGGCACTTCATCCGGCGATGTTACTCCGCAAAACTCTGAGAACGCACGGCTGTCAATGACTTCCGTCATAACGCGCATATCTGCAAGATCATAAAGATTTTACAGCAGAAAGATTCTCAGCATCAGTTCCAGCGGATATGGTTTATTGCCGCACTCTCCTTTGTAATAGCACGGCTCGATGATTCCTACGAATGTATCCCACGGTATGATGCTTTCAATTTTATCCAGAAATTCTTTTTTGCTGGTTCTGGCCTGTCCCAGCTCATCGTTCATCATGGCCAGTTTCAGTTGTGTTTCCATACTCCTATTATACCATGTTTTTCACTGCTTTGCAATTGTGCGGTGTTGCCTTAATGTAATTGATTGTGCTTTATGAAGCAGAAGCTGATAAATGGATGAATACATTGTATCTACATATTGAAAGTTTATATTTATCAAATAATTAGAAAAAGGCTGTTACAGCACATGCTGCAACAGCCTTTTTCCATTAAACATGTATAAAAACGACCAAACAGATCATTAAATCCTTAAGAATTTTGCAAAAGAGCACAAAAATAATGCACCTACCATTCATATTGAGAAACAGTTGACAGCTGCTCATTTTTGTGGTATAATCCTTTCGTGCTTTTTAGGGGTAATAGCTCATTTTTACTTGATATGAAATCAATGTTATGGTAAGATATATATAACAATTTGAGGAGAGTGATGTTTTATGCCTATGAATATCAATGGCGATTTTGAAACAGTTGATTTTGTTGAAAACAGACATATAATTGTTTACGATAATATTCAAAATGATGAGTACCCTGTTCATTGGCATAACAGTATTGAAATAATTATGCCTCTTGCTGAAAAATATATTGTAAGTTGTTCAGGAGAAAAATATATTTTGAATGAAAGAGAAATATTGATTATACCTGCTGGAACACTTCATCAGATAGATGCTCAGAATGGAAGAAGAATTTTTCTGATTATGGATTATAATACAATTTCCTGTAATCCTGCTTTAAACTATATTTCAGCATTTATGCAGTCACCGATACATCTTTCTCTTGAATCTGATGAGGAAATTCTTTCAAAGCTCAATTATATAATTCAGGAGATTTACAGAGAATATTTTAATTTTAATGCAACAAGCGAAATATATATTTATATCAAATTTCTTACACTTTTATATGATGTAGTCAAATATAAAATGTTGGGAAACAGCAAAACAGAATCAAGTGAATCTGATAAAATAATTGAGATGACTATAAAATATATTTACAGTAATTATATGTACGATATAAATCTTGATATTCTTGCCAAAGTTTCGGGATATAACAAGTTTTATTTTTCAAAAATGTTTTATAAATACACAAATTCATCTGTTCCTGATTTTGTAAACAGATGCAGAATAAAAGCTGCAGAACTTCTTCTTGCAGATAACAAATATAATATTACGGATATAGCCGGATTAACAGGCTTTTCAAGTATTACAACATTTAACAGAGTTTTTAAAAAAATAAATAAATGTACGCCATCAAAATTCAGAAAATTTAATTTGGAAAACCATACTGATATTTTTTAAACATATTGTTTTACTTCCAAACGTATTATCTATGTTCATGATACACAAACAAGTCATTATATTCTTTTACTATAAAATTACCTATACTATTTTTTATGTATATTGTAAAAATGTCGAAATGTGCTATAATATTAGATATGCAATCGGTTCATCCCTTGAAAGGAGTATTACAATGAATACTTATCAGACGTTCGAAGAGTATATATATGATAAATATTACGATGCTATTTATAATAAAATTAAAAATTTTGTTTTCGGAAACGAAACACATCGCTGCTCTCAACTCAACTCATTACAGATGTCGTTACTTTTGAATTGGACGATTACTGTATAAGAGGTGTATCTTTTAATACGCCGGGCAATAATGCATTACGCTTTAGACTAAGCATAATTGCAGAAGTTAGCATTTCAGGAAAATCAAAATATGAATATGAATCGGATTCCAAATCAATCAGGCTGTCTGTATACTGTGAGAGTATTTTGAAAAACGGTCTGCATAATGTCAAAATTGTTCGGGTGGAAGAATACAATAAAGACCGCTTTGACAAAGAAAGTGCTCTGGATCACTATCTCGTTCCTTATCTTTACAGTGAAGATGCTGATACTGTTGCAGAGAATTTTCTGAATAAACATTGTAAACGAGCATTAAAAACAGCAATGCCGCTGCCAGTAGAAGAAATTGTTAGAGATTTGGGAATGCAGTTGTTTTTTGCACCGCTGGATGATAACATTTTTGGAAAAACTTATTTTGAAACTTCCACAGTAACAGTATATAGTGATACTGCTTTTTTAAAAACAGAGGAGAAAACTATAGCACCGGGAACTATGCTGGTAAATCCCAATACGTTTTTTATGTATAATATTGGAACAATGAATAATACGATTATACATGAGTGTGTACATTTGGAACGATACAAAATGTTCTTTGAACTGATGCGGTTGCTGAGTCATGAATGCCACTTTATATCTTGCCAAATCGTTGAAATATACGGTAAGGATAAAACAAAATCCACACCTCTTGATTGGATTGAATGGCAGGCAAATACCCTTGCTCCAAAAATTCTAATGCCAGCATCTACAACCAAAAAGTTCATTCAAGACCGACTATATAATCTGTGGCAGTTTATGAACACAGGCTCTTAGAAAAACACGCTTGTTTTTCCCATTTTCCCATTTTTTCCGCAAGAGAGGGGTATCCTGAAAATACGACGCATTTTAATCAGGTCACGGTCAAATTCGCTTTGAACTCCCGAAAAATCAGGCAAAATTTGCAAAAGAAAAACCACGTAACCACGCTATATAACGTGATTACGTGGGTTTCGTAACCTTTCCGATTACGTGTTTTTATGTGGTGGAGGCGAGGCGTACAGTGGTATAATCACTTATTTGCAACCTTTCAAAATGGGAAAAGTCCGAAATTGCGTGATTTTTTTGATTTTTCTACTTAATCAATTTAACTTGGTTACGAAGTTGATGCGTTAATGGGTTAAAGATAGTTACGATAAAAAGCACAGCCTGTTTTTAGACTGTGCTTATAATCCTATATCATAAAAGACTATCTCGTCACTCGTTCAATTTTACAAGTGTGTCGCTTCTCCTTATCATAATTCACGCCAACCAAAAGAATCTCACCGTGGTAATTCTGTAAGCAGTCCAGATAATCTTTTCGCTTGATTTGTTCGATTGCCTCTTCTGCGGAATGTCCCCATTTCAATTCAACAATCATGGCTGGCAGGTTGCAGTTTCGATTTGGCTCAAATACAATATCTGCGAATCCCTTTCCAGCAGGCATTTCTCGGTGCAGGGTGTAGTT
>JABLTS010006730.1_pt1 | contig 14500 bp, 14 predicted proteins | sample 7160081 | NCBI WGS metagenome assembly JABLTS01 (sample SAMN14651231, study PRJNA627086) | human gut metagenome | isolation source: feces | host: Homo sapiens | reverse complement strand
TGGTCGCACTCCGGAGCGGCTGGTGCCGCGTGCGCCTCATGCGCTTTGATGGCGGTACTCGATGCCGTCAAATGTCCCCCTTGGGTTCAATCATCTGGTCTATTAAACAGGTTGATTACTATTCAACACCTTGTTCAATAGTGCATTATACGGCTCGAAAACATGCTCGGCAACAAACTATGGAGGGCTTGTTATCGATTTGACAATTGAGGTTTGGAAGGTTGGTCTAGTGGCAGAGTGCCTGGGATGCTGATGCTTGGATTTCCAATAAACCTAACGGATGCTGAAAATGCTAACTGAAGCTAAAAAAGCTAACGCGGACTAAAAAAGCTAACTGGCGCTAACCAAAAGAAGGCTTCAACGATTGGCGCCTCTAGCAAAAGAGACGCCAATTATGTTCGATGCTCTTATTCGGCGAATTTTCGCATGATGTCGCGCAGCTGCCACATCTGTTTGACCATCCATGCGTATATATTTTGCCAGTTGTCATCTGCGAAGTTGACATCCATTCTCGCGGCGAAAGAGCGCGTCTTTTTGTCCGCATCTAATTCGTCCCAAACGAGTCGGCCGGAATCGAGGGAAATTGAAGCTTCAATTTGGTCCCTCTTTTCGTAAAGTGCGCGGTAGACTTTTGCTTGCCGTTTCGCCGTTATTGGGCTTCGTTGCCTTGTATCCTATCGGTGTTCTTTGCTATCCAGCAATTGTTCCCGTCGGTAAGAATTGTTCGTGAGGCACGTGAAACCGCGGCTATCTGCTTTATTCCGTCGGCGCAGGTTTGGGCCTCGTTTTTGCTTCTCGATTGCGATGCGCGTAGGTTCGACTGCATTTCGATTTTTGCATCGAGTAGGTTTTGCTTGGCGGCGGCGCGAGGTGTCATGGACGTCAGATTCCTCAAAGGGTTTTTGCCAACCCCTCTCGGAAGAGCGACCGGCGCACCCTTCATTGAGCCAATCCTAATCTCCAATACCCCGGCTACTGAGGCGCGTCTCTTGAGGAAACCTTGGGCCTTTTCCATTATGCGTTTTTGCTCAATTAGAGAACTTCGTTCGTCGGTCGACCCATCGTAGTACATGCGGGTCATTGCGAGCGCGGACAACGCCTTGAGGCTCATGTTGAACTGATCTTCATAGGAATGAAGCTCTTCGATGAGCGGCTGGAGTTCCTTTTTACTCGCCTTTGCCTCCCTGGCCCTTTCGTCGAGTGGACTCAATTGCAAGGTTGTCCAGTCGACGACTGTTCCGACGTCGTTGTAACATCGTTCGATTTCGTTGCGCGCGGCGCGCATTGCGTCAGGTTTCTGGCGATAATCGTCATAAAGCTTCGAATACGTTTTGGCAATATCCAACGCGTTCATGAGCCTCGCCCTCTGCTCGTCGGCAATCATAGATGCAACTCTATCGAGCTTTTCGTTGATGTCATGCAAGCTGTCGCTGATCTCGGTCATATAAGCTTGGCCGACCACCATAGCCGCAGCAGCAAGGCCCACTCCGGCTATTTGCGTAGGGTTGATTCTGCCTGCTTCCGTGAGTTTTGCCTGTCCTGCGATCTTCTTTTCCGAACTCCTCACGATACCCCTGAATGCTCCCTCTTCGCCTTTTACGGGGGCAAGATCTTGAAGCGTAAATCCTTCAGGGACCTCGACTTTGAAAAGGCCCTTTTCGGGGATTGTCTCCAAGGCATCGGAGATTATCTGGAGGGCTGAGTCGGCCTTGGCAAGGAAGTTGATCTCGCTGGTTTTGTCGCCAACTTTGGCAATGACTTCCATGCTTTCAAGGTCTTCGACCGAAACCAATTCGACATCGACAGCGGTTGGCTCGTTACCTGTTTCCGTCATTTTTTAGACCTCTTTATCGAAAAGGCCTTGCAGGTCCCACTTGTTATACGAATCTGCCGATTGCAGGGCTTGAAGTAAATTTGCGAACTGCGGACCGAGCTCCTCTTCGTCGCACGGATAAGAGAGGACCCACATGGGCTGCCCGAACTTAAAGTCGGCATAAACGTCGATATTGCCAAGGCCGCGCAGTTGCGAGTAGACGGCAACGCCGACGGATTTCCCACAGCCTACGAAGACGTTCTCATAGGCGGATAAATCCTTCTCACGCGAGGTTTTCATTGTGATAATTGCATAACAGCCTGTGAATCCCATATAACCCGAGTCGAGCTTGCCATCGTCAGAAACGTTGTTCTCGAAGTTTTTGAAAAATTCTTTAGCGGTGATTGGCGGCAAAGAACTGATGACCGTTTTCTTGCGGGCTTCTTCGGCCGCTTTGCTTCGCTCCCTTGATTTCTTTTTCTCTTCCATGCCGTTAAGGAACTCAAGCTTCATTCTTTTGCCATTGTCTACGGCGTTTGAGGCTCTTTTTTGTGCTTCTTCGGCAATCTTCGGAGCGTACTTCACGATATAGGGTTGGACTACGGGAATGACTTCCTTTGCTATCTTGGCGAGCTCTTGGATGTTTTTGAGTTTGATTTTCGGGGTTTGGGGCATTTGGAATCCTTGCGTCGTGTGGTCGCTTGATGGGAGCGGACGATTGTGCGTGAGTAAGACTCCGCATATTTTACACCCGTCAATATGTGGGATGCTTGCGTGGTGCATTAAGGCGTTCTTGTTCCAAGGCGATAGTTGTCCATTCCAAGGGACACATGCCACCTGGGCAGCGCGTACAATGGCGCACCAGGGTTTGTGTGGCTGTGAGCACTCAACGAGCGGTTCGGGTGTTTTCGACGTTGCCGTGAATTATTGCTGCTGCGGTTTGGGCGTCCAGCATTGGCAACGACGGCTACAGTGCAAGCTCGGCTGCCGCGTTGGCGCATCGAAAGGAGTTTCCAATGAAAGGCGATATGGGCCAGGAAAACAGGCAGGCGCTGGATATCAACCTCGATTCCGTTGTGGGCGATTCATGTGAGCCGGGGCTTATGTCCATCGCTGCGCGCCTGCTCAAAAATGGCTGCACCGACATGGGAGGCTTTGTTGTGTCGCCCGCATGCCTCTATATTGCAGTTGAAACGTTGGCGAGGGGCGCCAAAGGCGAAACGCTTAACGAGCTCGAATCGGTCCTCGGCGGTGCGGAGGCACGTCGTGATGCCTGCTCCCTTCTGTTCGCGAAAGACCCCGAACAAACTGCGAGCGATTACCGCCTTGCCATTGCGACATCGCTATGGGCGAACAAGTTCACCTCTCCCCTGCGGCGAAACTTCGGCCGCACAATAGCGGATTTACACGGCAAGGCCGCAGAGGTTGATTTTGAATCGACCGAAGCCAAAGCCCTCATGTCATCGTGGTTGAGCAAGAACACGAGCGGTAAGTTCACCTCTGCGCCCGAGATGGATGCTGATACCGTTTTCGCCGTCATAAGCGCACTCTATTTCAAAGACAGCTGGGTCGACCCCTTGGACGATGAAGATGTCGAAGTGGTTTTCCGTGCGCCCGAGCCCCAATCCGACGTCGCAATGATGGGCGGATTTGGTTCGTATGGGCACTTGCTTAGCACGGGCGAGACAACCGCGGTTTCTTGGCCCATGCAATCTGGCGCTGTCGCTGTGTTCGCTAGGTCCAACAATGGCGCGACGCTCGACGATTTCGTGCAGAGTGGGGCGGCTTGGGATGCCATTTTGCGTTGTCACATGCGCATGGGAACCACCCGCCCCAAGGGCGGCATTGAGCTCTTCGTGCCGCAGTTCGAGCTGCGCTCCGACGATCGCGACCTTGGGGGCATGCTTCGCTCTCTGGGAATCGAGAAATTATTTTCTCCAGGAGCCGATTTCGGGAACATAACCGAAGCGGATGCTATGGTGAGCAGAGTCGTTCAGAACGTCGTGCTCAAGCTCGACCCCAACGGGGCGGAAGGCGCGGCATATACCATCTTTGCTGTGCCAGCGGGTTGCGCGCCCGAATCTATGCCAGAACCCGTGAGGGTTGTCTTCGACCGCCCGTTTGCGTTCGCCATTTTCTCGCATTCCGGCGCGCCATTGTTTGTTGGGATATATAGAGGCGCCTGATGAATAGGTTGGCCGCGAGTCGAGCTTTGGCCAAATGTTGCGACGTCGATGGTTGTGCTATCGGCCTTCCTTTCGGGCCGAAGCATTTCAAGTTTTTTCATAAGGCGGTTGAATTCCTGGACTGCAAAATGCGATACTTAACTTGCCGAATAGGCGTGAGCCTTGCAGGCGTCAGATTGGCGAGGTACGTACCTCGCCTTTTCTATTGATTCGCTTGGGGAGCGTTATATGGTAAACCGTTTGAATCTCCATATCGACGAATCAGGTAGCCAGGATTTCTCGGAGGGGCGCTATATTGTTGCTGTCGTTCTCCACGACCATTCTGCCAATATCGCTGATCCAATCGACCGCTATGAATGTCGGCTTTCTATTGCTGGACTTCCCAATATACCTTTCCATGGAAAAGATTTGCTGCATGGCAACCAAGATTATGCGGCGGTGTCGCCTGGGGATAGGAAGCGATTGCTCGCTCAATTCGCTCGGTTCGTTCGTGAGCTTCCATTTTCTTTCTTTGTTTTGCGGTATGGCGTTTCTGACGCCCGCAATAGAGAGGAACTCGAGGCGCGGATTAGGCGTGATCTCGCCCTGTTCGTTTTTGATCGCTTGCCTTATTTTCAGTTGTTCGATGTAATTGCCGTTTACTACGATAATGGACAAGGGGCAGTTAGTATAGCGTTGCGCGATGCCCTTGACTTTGCTCTCGCTAAAAATGTAGCTGATTATCGAGACGCCGATCCTAGCGCACGCAGGCTTCTCCAAGTGGCAGATTATATTTGCACCGTTGTTCGCGTCTCGGATGATTACGACGCCGGCAAGCAGACGAAGACTCACGAGCGTTTCTTTGGAAATCGTCGAAGCTTTATGCAGTCGTTCAAAAAACAGCTTGACCGGAAGCTGTTCAACTGAATGACATGCTTGGAATCGCGCCCCGGCGTGTGTAATGCCCGACGATTGCTTCCCGCTCGCGTTCTACGAAAACGCCCTGGGGTTCGCGGAAAACAATCTGTCTCGCGAAGATCTTAATGCGCGCCTCTTTTCGAGAATCCCGATTTACTGCGCAACGTCGACCCGAAGAGACGCTTAGGCAGAATGCATCACCTTATTCCTCTTTTTAATCGCCCCGTTGACGTTTTCGGCATATGCTTCGTAGTTTTCTGGCTTTAGGGGGCACAGAGGCGCGAACATTTCAACTTCCCCCTCTTTCGTTACGAATGAACCGGTAAGTTTTTGCCTTTCGCAGAAACCTCGGAAGTCACTGAAGTATGCGAAGTCTTCAGCATAGTATTGAAGAGAATCGAAGATGCGCATCAAATTCGCCTTCACTTTTTTGAACTGTTCTTCGTTGGGGGAAGAGCTTCAACGCCTCCTTCATAAACGCTGATGCATCGCGTTGGGAATTGGTCGATGAGGCCTCAGGGCAGTCGAAGAATGCTTTCAGGCACAGCAATGTTGCATCGATTCTGTCGTAAACGCCCCTCTCCCCGCCGCGGGCTTGATTCAACGTTTCGTGCGGTCCGCCGTTGCTTCCTCGTGGAAACAGGATGTGGCCTCCAAGCTTTCGACTTTCTTTAAGGAACGCGCGAATGCGGGAGTCTGCCTCCGGGGCGTCAACCTCGTGTTCTGAATAGTAATCTTTAAGCCAGTACACGCTTGGGCCAAGGTAGTCTACGGAGAGCAGAATCGTTTGGCCGCCCGATGACACCTCGATGTCTCGGAAGGAACCGCACCCATAATTCTTCTCGGCAGAAACTCGCGCTTCATTCGTCTGGGCTCCCCAAAAAGCCTCTAACAAATCTTCTTTGAGAATTATCGATTCGGAATCGGGGTCGGGACGATTGCCGAGATCGTAGTTTGCCGTTGCCAAATCGTGCAGGTAATTGAATTCGAGAGAATGCATCGGGCCCTCCATCTGTTAATGCGCTCATGGTTTCGCTCGCTGTTTAAACGCAGTGATCCGCGCGCAGGTTGTCCACGTCGCTAAAGGCTCCTCTTGTGCGGCCACTGCTCCCAGTACTTCCCCGTGCTTTCGTCGTAGGCAAGCACGGGGATCTGCCCTGTTTTCATGACGGCGCCGTCAATATAGAAATGCGATGCGCCGTCGTGCCACACGCCTTCGTAGCTTGCGGTACCTGAAACCGTTTCGGTGGCGATGTGTCCGCTTATGACGTCAAGTTCGAATTTCTGCCCCACGAATTCTGGCTGCATGGTTGTGAAGGTTTCCTCGAATGTCCCTATACGCCATAAATCGCCTGCGTCTTCGTCGATGCCGGCATGCACGAAGACTTGCTTGTGCGGCGTTTCGTGGTAATACGGAAGCTTTCGTATCCAGGCGAGAACATCGGCGTGGTTCGCTTTCATGCAATCGACGACGAATCGGTAGGCTTCTTCGAACCTTCTGCGCGCGAGTAGGCGTTTTACCTGACTGAACTCATCTTTCCCAAGAAAGCTTTTTGCAGTGGCGAGGTTGGAATCGGCAAGAATCCATCCTTGAGTAAACGCCGGGTCGCCGACCATGGCGCAGTATTCCAGCAGCATTTCCTCATGGTTGCCTCTCAAGGCTATCACCTGGTTAGGATAGTCGTGTTGGAGCCCCATGATCTTTTGGTAGACCTCAAGGCTCGCCGGACCCCGGTCGCAGTAATCGCCGCATAGGATGAGCATTGAATGCCCGTCTGATAGGTCGACGAAGGAAAGCGATTTTTCGAAGGCGTCGATGCAGCCATGGACGTCGCTCATTGCGTAAATCATAGGCGGGCTCTTCCTGAGTTGTGGCCGTTTGCGATGGGACGATTTCTTTCCCCAATAAGAACGCGGGATTACTCCCGCCATATATAATACGGGAGTACACCCGCCCTGTCAATAAGAAAAAGAGAACAAGGGCTTTTGTCCATAGGCCTTTCTTTTAGTTATGACAGGCGGTTGAAGACGCCGTTGAAGCAGTCGCGTTCACGATGTTCGATGGCATACAGTGCACGCAGCACGGCTCGCAATGCGAAATTGGTATACACCATGCGCACGCCCGGGAAATCGAGCTTTGCGAGCGCGGCGCGAAAAGCTTCGAGCTTCAAGAAGAACGCTTCGGATCCAAACAAGGAGGCTTCGTAGCGTGTGGTCCCGTCGAAAGAAGCGGGAACGTCGAATACGGCGAGTGGCATGCCCATAAGCGCGTAAAAGTTGATCTTGCCGTGTTCCTCTTCGAATGACTCAACGCGCTCGAGCGCATATTCGATGCAGGCGGTAAAAGAAGGCATGTTGGAGATGTCGTCCCTTACGCAGCATTTCGCGGCATAGGGAGCAAGGATGGCGACCTCTCGGGCGCATTTCACGTTCTTCTTTTGCAAGGCCATGCGTTTTTCCCTTAAGTGATACGGGTTCGATGCGGAATAGCGTCCTAATTATGCGGGTGTTCGCCCGCTTTTGCAAACTTTCTTTTAAGCAGTGTGGCCCTAGTGAACTTCGCTCATCACGCCATTTTCTACACGAAGACACATGGTTGCGAATTCGTGAGCTTTCGCGCGATGTGCGGCAACGAAAACCGTCTTGTCGGGCAGAGCGGCAATATTGGCAAGCACCGCTGCTTCGGTCGCATCGTCGAGCGCGCTTGTGACCTCGTCGAGCACCATGATGGGCGCGCCGGAACATATCGCGCGCGCGATGGCCAAGCGTTGCAGCTGGCCCTGGGAAAGCCCCTGCCCATGCTCGCCGATCATCGTGTCGAGCCTCAGGGGAAGCTCTTTCACAAAGTCCCATGCGCACGCCGCTTTACAGGCGCGTTCAATTTGCTCGTCGGTCGCGTCGGAAGCCGCGAAAGCCACATTTTCGCGCACCGTTCCTGCAAACAGGAAGTTGTCCTGAGGCACGTAGGCGAATACCCCAGGTGGAACTTGGGAGGCAATGCACGATGCGGCGGAGCCGTCACGGGCGAGCTCGTATGTGAACCCTTCGGCATCGTAGGCGCCGAGCACCAACTTGAACAGCGTGGATTTGCCCGAACCGGAAGGCCCTTCCACTACCACGAAGGAGCCTTTGGGAACAAAGGCGTCCGCGCAGGTTAAGCTAACGTCATTGTCTTCAAGAAAAGCTTCCGCCGCTTCTATCGAAGCTCCATCCCCCGAAGCACATGCCGCTTCGCTTTCTTCTTCGCTGTATGAAAACGCCACGTTTTTCATGTTCACGCCCGCAAGGTGCTCGTAGAATTCCGTCGCGGTTAAGGGCGGGCGGTTTTCTGAATGTGGCAGTTCTGTGACTTCCATCAGGCGTTCCGCCGATGCAAGCGTTTGATAGAGCTGCGGCAGCAGGCCCGATAGGTTCGAAACCGGAGCCTGGATGCGCGCGACCAGCTGCAGCACCGCCATAAGCGTGCCATAGCTCATAGTGCCGCGCAAAAGCTCGAAGGCGCACCACGTGAGCGCCACGGCGTACAGCGCGTTGAAGAAGAACGAGAAGCTGGCGTTGGCGGCAATAGAGTATCCGCGGCGGCGCATTTGTGCGGTGAAGTGGTCTTCCTGCAGCCTATCGGCGCGCTTGCTCGTGGCGGGCTGGGCGCCAAACGAACGAATGACCAGCTGATGCCCAAGCGCCTCTTGCAGAAATACGCGTACAGCGCCTTCCTTTTCTTGCACGGTTTTGTGCAGCGCCTTCAACCGGCCACGCAGTGTGCGTGCCAGAACGAACGAAACCAAAGCCGCGGCTGCAAATAGCGCTACCATAGGCGGGCTGATGAGCGAGAGCACCGCAATGGCGAACACGAGCTGCATGATCATGGATACGAAGCTTGGAATAATGGTCGCTACGCCGTTCGATACGACCTGCACATCGGAAAACATGCGATTGGACAGTTCGCCTGAGTGGAAGCGCAGTACGTTGCGGTAGTGTGCGGAGAAGATGCTGTCGAGCATCGATTTGCGCAAATCGAGAGCGAAGCGTGCGCGAATGCGTTCTTGCATGCTATTGATGAGGAGGCGCAAAAAAAGTTGCGCAACAATAACGCCCACAAGAAGCGCCGCGCTCGTCAACAGGCCGTGCGCGTTGCCGGCGACTGCCTGGTCGATAACGGCGCGACATGCCAGCGCGAAGCTTACGAGCACCGCCGCTTGCAGCGTGCACAGCGCAGAAAGTGCCGCGATTCCGCGGTGCTGTTCCTTTGATTGCGCAAACAGCCATGCATAGGTGACTTTATCGTGCTCGCGCGACACCTTGCCGCGCGTCATTTCCGCCTCGTTTCATGCGTATTGTTATGTTTGAGCAGGCCACATGTCGAAAGCACGCGTTTGGCGGCTCGCCTTACGGCGGCGTTTGCGCCCTTGCACACCTTTCGCGCCGGGAAGAGTGCCACCCAGAGTTTCATATATGCATGGTATGCACGCGAAGTTGCGCAATCGATGCGGCGACCATCGCGATAAAAGCCAATCAGCACGCCCAGCACGTCTTCGCGTGGGATGTATTCCAAAGTGACGCAATTATCGCCGCAGATCACATAGCCTTTTTCGGAACCGCGTTCGTAATGTCCCACAACGCGGTGCAGCACGTATTTTTCCCTGCGGCGATAGAGCGCCACGTCGTATCGGTGCAGCTCGCCTTTGGCTGGCACTACCATCATCACGTCGTGGCGGTTGCGAAGCATCGGCCACATGGAAATACCCACTGGGGGCCCCATGTAGAAGCCCTCGGTCGCCAAAACTTCTTCGATTGTGCGTGGTTTTCCTGCCGCAGAGGATATGTCTTTTTCGCTCGTCATGAATTCGCTGTCATCAGGCGCTTTGCTGTTGGGCGGCTACTCGTCCAACAGGTCGGCGGCGCGCAGTTTGTCCAGAAAATCCGCGACATCGGCACGTGCCGTATCGCCGGAAACGGCATATTCGGTTTGCAGGGCCTGAACCAGCGCGTCTTCCGTAGTGTTCGCGCCGAGCTTTTCCCAAAGAAACGCGCCGGTGCCATTCAGGCGAATCATGCAATGACGCTCCATGCTGGCCTCGCCCACCGGCACCACAACGTGCTGGCTGCCAACTTTATTCACAATGAAGCCGTCTTTAATTTTCATACTGGTGTCTTTCGTCTCGGCGCAATCGTTTGTTTTCATTATTGCACAGTGTCATCTTGAATGCCTCTTCAAAGGCGGCGGGGGTTGGCGTGCAGCGCAGCACGTAGAACGCGACGCTAGTCAGGAGTTTGTCTAGCAAATCAAGCTGGCGGGCGGCCAAAAGCGGCTCTTTCGGCATGAGGATTTGGTTCATGATGCGAGAGACGATTTCCCTATCGTCGTACAGGCGCGTTAGGCAGTCGGCCTCGCCCTGCCCGCAACGCTCGATGAAACAAACGGCGCGAAGGGGAACGCTCGTGTTGCGCCCCCAGTTTTCCTTGCCGCTGTATGGGGTGCCGTATGCGATAAACCGGCCCGCTGGCTGGTCACAGGCGATGTCGGCAGTTTCTTCATCAAAGGGCGCAGCAGAAGGTGTGCGCGTGCGTGGGTTCTCTTCGCCATGCATCGCGCTTGGGGTTTTTGCGGCGTTTCCGCCAGGAGCTTCACTGGTGATTTCACGGGTTTTCGCGTCAATGTCTCCCCCGCTTTGCCATCGCAGAATGGGCTTATCGCCGTTCACCACCGTTACGCGCTCGCCCAGCGCGCGCATCCACTGCGCGATGTGAGTGCTTTTGCCCGTGCCACTTTTCGCCGTGAACGCGAAGCCTTGCTCCGCATATGAGATGATCGCCGCATGGAACAGGAACGCGTTGAAATCGAGCATTCGCGTGCAAATTTTGCGGTAGAGCGCCAACGATTCGCAATATGCGGGTGAAAATGAGCCCTCCTCGTCATTCTCGGCTGCAATTTCTTCGGGCGTTGCCGCTACCGAAATATCGCAATCATCGGGAGAGGTGTCGACTATGTAGTTCGCGCAAAGCCGCTCGGTGAACGCGTAGCGGTTCTCGATGGCGATAAGAACCTCGGCAATTTGGACGCAGAACATAGGCTTTGCTCCTTGGAAGGAAGACGGCGAGCGTGATATGGCGGCGGAAATCTTAGCACTGCGTTTATTGCACCGTTTTCGGGCATTTTGCGCGGCGCGACCGTCGTTGTTTTATTATAAAGCGCACTGAACGTGCGCGCGCTTGGCCGCCAAGCGCGCAAGCGATTTCCACTGTTGTCACGCATGTTGCAACGAACAGCGAGAGGAAGTGCCCGTGGAGCTTTCTGCTGCCGAAGAGTACGCAATCAAGATTATCGCTGCCGAGAGTGGCATGCAGCGTCCTGTGGGCGAAATGCCGGCTGGGATTTCAGCTGCGAGCGAGGGCAATTCTGCGCTTGAATTGGAGCCTGGACGCGAACATGACCCAGCGGTAACGTTCGATTCCGCGCCCACGATAGCGTGCGCTGCCGAACCCGCCCTTGCGATTCCCGATGGTTTGTGGCCGGCCGTGCGCGCCGAGCTGGTAGCGCAATCGGTTATCGGCTATCCGGCGCACGCCGTTGAGTCTCTTTCGCTCAATCCCGCCGACCAGGCTGAATACCTCGCGCTCGCTGGGAAAAACCTGTCGAGCTGGTATAGCCTCATGATGGCGCAAGATGATGTGCTTGCAGAATTTCGAGCGGCGGGTATTCCCGTTGTCGTGCTGAAGGGCGCTGCGGCTGCGGCGCATTACCCGCAGCCAAACAGCCGCAGCATGGGCGATATCGACCTTATTGTGCCGCCCGATCATTTCGACCGAGCGTTTTCACTTATGGAGCGCTTGGGCTGGGATAACGATATTGAACTTGAAATCAATCCGCGCCACGCGGGCTTCGAGAAGGCGGGCTGTCCCGAAATCGAGCTGCATCGGTATTTCAGCACATGCACCAACAAGCAGCAGGCACACTTCCTTGACCAGGCTATTTACGACGCCATTCCGCGCGCCGAATGGACCGATGTCGCAGGCTTTAGCGTGCCCGTGTTGCCGCCGCTCGAGAACGGCCTGGTGTTGCTCGCGCATGTCAACCAGCATCTAGGTTCGGGTTTGGGGCTTCGCCAGATTCTGGATTGGCAGATGTTCGTTGACGCGCACTTGACCGACGAGCTTTGGGAGCACAGCTTTCAACATGCGGCGCAGCAGATCGGCATGGAGAAGCTGGCGATCACCACAACGTGGCTTTGCCGCACCTACCTGGGGCTTCAGACATCGGCAACGTGGTTTGGCGAAGCCGACGCGCAGCTTGCGAGCGACCTTCTGCTCTACATCATGCAGCGGGGGAACATGGGACGCAAGATGGAACGTGGCGCGCAGGCAACCCGCACGGTGCTGCACAACCTCAGCAGCCCCGCAGCCTTGGTTCGCTATCTTTACGAGGGCGGGCGCGCTCATTGGGCGCCAGCGCGCAAGCACGCGTGGCTTGCTCCGGCAGCGTGCCTCTATCAAGTGGGGCACGTTATTCGCAAGGGACTCTCGCGCAACGCGAGCATGAGCGAGCTCGTTACCGACGCACGTAGCGCGCAAGAAGACATCGACCTGCTCAAACGCCTTGAGGTTACCAGGATGTAGAGGGGCGAAGGCCGGGGGAAGCGACCGCTGCTTTTGACGAAGGTTGGGAAAGCGGCCGCGAAATTGATTGCTGGGAAACGGACAGCAACTCGAAACGGTGACCCTAAAAGGACCGCCGTCCGAAACGAGAACCGGGAAAATTGCAGCCAACAAAAATGAAGGATGCTAAAAAAGCGGGTTCCGAGAATCGTCCTGGAACCCGCTTCGGTTGTTCAGCTGCCGAGCAGTAGACGCGAGAAGGATAGGTGGCTTAGTAGTAACCCGTCCACTTTGAGCCATCGGCCTCGGTTTTGACGCCGGGATCGGCGCCACCGGCCGGGTCGCTACCTGCAGAATCGCCCGAACCCTTCTCGGAGGAACTATCGCTGCCTGCGTTCGAGCCGCCCGGCTGGTTGTCCAAAGTGGAGCCAGAGCCGCTCACGCTCGGAGCGTCGCCGCCAGAAGTCGACGCCCCAGCGGAGGACTCGCCCGTCGCGGCATCAGGGGAATCCCCATACACCTCGGACGCATCAACCTCGTTGTCGGCCGTGCCGTCGCCCGACGCATGCATTGCGCCTACGTCCTTAGAAGATGCGTCGGAGGCAATTGCAACAGCGCTGTCCGTTTTCGCCGCCGCCTCGTCTTGGCTCGAGCCGCCCGATGCCATCAAAACGACGAGAATCACAACGACCACCAAAATCGCCGCGCCCACGCCGATAAGTACATTACGTTTTCGCGTATCCATAGATTTGGTAGCCCTTCGTTCAATCAGTGGAAATTCGCAAACAAACGAAAGGCGGACGCAAACCGCCCGCCTTTCGAGTCATCTAGCGACTAAACGTCCGGAAATGCTAAGTACTCTAGCAAGCCCTCGTCCGATACAGCATAACGCTAAATGGATTACCAGCCGCCGTCACCGCCTGGATCAACATCGGTGTCACCAGGGCCAGGAACGATAGACGCAACAATAACGTCGCGGTCTCCCAACTCGATGACATCCATTTCGGGACTTTCATATTTCTTCTGCATTTCTTTTGTTCCTCTTCTAGACCGCGGCCTTGATTTGCGTAGCATAATCTTTTTCGGCCTTGCTTGCCATAGGATGCGCAAGAATTGCATCTGCGACGCCGAGCACCGAATTTACCTGATAGTCGCTTTCGACGGCTTCAACGGTAGTTCCATCGGCTGTTACGTACTTGACGAACGCCTTCTCGCTAAAGTTAGCAGAATAATAGTTTGTTGTTACCCCAGTAAATACAAGATTTGCGGTAATGGTTCCATCAATGTTCAAAACATTGTTGTTTGCCAACCTGCGAACATCCGTCGGCTGAGATGTCGAAACCTTCTTGAAGTACCAGCCGTTCTCAACAAAGCTTGCGCCTTCGGGAAGGGCCATCGTGTAACCAAAACGCAACCACGTAAGCTCAGAAGGCTGAGCAACGTCCATCCTCAGCGAGCCGCCCTTGTACTGCAGCAGGTCGGTGATGGGAACAAACTTGGCATAGGCAGCGCCCTCGACATCACTTGCGGTGCAGGCGGTCGTAAAGGAAGCATCCTTGTACCAACCAGCAAACGCCATGCCTTCCTTGGTGGGATACGTCCAAGATGTCTGGTCACCGTTGCGGTAATCCTGCAGCAAGTATGCGCCTTCGGCAAGCTTGACGCCGTATGTGCCATCGGCGTTGTCAGTAGGAGCGTAACCGGGAGCCAGGTAGCTCGTGCCTTCGCCCTCGGGGGAGGCACTGGGATCGAAGCCGACGAACGTACCGCCGCTGATGGCGACCTTCGCACTGCCACTCGCATACGCATCATCGATGCAGTTGAACAGATACTTGCTGCTGCCTTCCCACTTCTGGTGCAGGTCGAAGGTGCCGCCCTTGACGGACAAGGTGCCCTCCTGCACCTGAACCACGCTAACGTTACCGTAGAAGGTGCCGTTTTCGATGGTCAGATCGCCCTTCACCACGTTGATGGTGTAGCAGTCGTTCTCCTTGGCATCTATGGTGCCGTT
>JABLTS010022033.1_pt1 | contig 14511 bp, 14 predicted proteins | sample 7160081 | NCBI WGS metagenome assembly JABLTS01 (sample SAMN14651231, study PRJNA627086) | human gut metagenome | isolation source: feces | host: Homo sapiens | reverse complement strand
CGTTGCTTTGTTCTTGACAGACATTTGGAAGTTGCGAAGTTCTAATAGCGTCAAAACCAAAGCGTACAGTTACGCCTTTTATGTATATATGTCCACCCCCACCTTTGCCCAGTTGGAGCTTCCAGTAAGGATATGACTCCGCAAAAGTAACAATTATTATCGAATCTACAAAATCTTTAGCTAAAAAGTTTCGAAAAAAATTGTGTGAGGGAACACAAATGGGAAGAAGAAGTAGTCTTACTTGGCAAGCGGCTTTAGATTTTGGGGAATGTTTCCACATTCTTTCCTCATTTTCCACGCCATCTATCCTTGGCGCATGGATCATAAACACCTGATATTCAACGTATATTGTTTTCATTCATCTTTTTGGCACGCAGATTGTGACTATGATTAGCGGGTTCGACAATGAATCCACAAAGAAAGTAAGTAACTTTAATATAGTAACATTTTTTTTAAAAAAGATTATGAAGAAGTTCGTTTTTGCGCTATCGCAGCTATTGGTTATGGTTTCAGCAAGCTACGTTTTTGCATCAATCAGAATGGTAGGTAACGCAGAGGTAGCACCAGTTGATACCGTAGCTCCAGATGCTCCTTCGGATACAGTAATAGCCGTCAAGGGTTCATCACGCGCATACGTACAAATATTTTTTCTCGAAAAAAGTATCATAGTCTCATTATTTATATAAATTCTAATGTTATATATCTAACAATCAGATGGTTTTATCGAATGAGACTTCTCTAAAAATAGAGAAAGAAGTATCATAGAAGTATCATACTTTAATGGATATGCATCATAAAAATGCTAATAAGAAGCAGAAAAAAGCTACAAAAACACATAAAAAAATCCTGTTTTCAAACAATTAATACCCTTTTTCACGTTATAATATGTATAATAGAAATTTTCACTAAAAACATAGCAACTATGGATGAAAAGGAACTTTTGAAAAAGGCTTTCGAGTACGGAAACATACCTAGCCTCATCACCTATTGCTTCACCGAACCATGTCCGATGAAAGACAAGTGTTCGCCCGAACTACCAGCAGCTTTTTGCCCAGGCACTTTCTGCCTTGCGCAATGGCGAAAAGAGTTATTTTGATGCGCAGCAGGTGAAGCTGATTATGAAGAGCAACAGCCAGTTTGAAATAATTCAACCGATAGATCAGTATTTCCTGCTCTATTTTGAATTGGTTGAGGATGAGAAAGAGGGTGAATATCTTACTGCCGCCGAGATTTTCGACTACCTGAAGAAGCAGATTGGTTCATCGCTCAAGGTAAACAGTCTGATGGGATTCGGCAGAAAACTGGCGAATATGAGTAACTTGAAACACAAGAGATTTGCAGATGGAATGAAGTATCTCGTAAAGAAAAAGTGAAATAATGAGAATTCTATGAGACATTAATGAGACATCCCGGCATCAGAACCGAGAAGTCTCATTCTTTTATCTTATTATTTATCAAGTCTTTAAGCCGTAATTTTCAATGAAATGAGACTTTGAGACTTTTTCTTCAAAAAAACTATTTCACGTAAGCGAAAGCTTTTGCCCTTTCTAGCGTGTGGAGCCTACATCTGAAAACACTTATACTTTAGATAGCATACAAGAATGTGCGGATGAACCAGTAGCAAACGATACCTGCGAGATAGCCCACGAAGGCAATCCAAGAGATGTGCTTCATATACCAACCGAAGGTAATCTTCTCCAAGCCCATTACAACCACACCTGCGGCACTACCGATGATGAGCATTGAACCACCGACACCGGCACAATAAGCCAACAACTGCCAGAAGATACCATCCACAGCCATGTCGCCCGTAGGAGCCACAGGATACATTCCCATACATCCGGCTACCAGAGGCACGTTGTCAACGATACTTGAAAGCACACCGATGATACCCGTCACGAGATAATGGTTGCCATTGAATACCTCGTTCAAGCCCTGTCCGAGAGCTGTCAACACGCCTACCTCAGCCAAGCAAGATACTGCCATCAAGATACCGAGGAAGAAGAGGATGGTACTCATATCCACACGAGAGAGCAACTTGGTTACTCGCTTCTGAGTGCCCTCCATATCCTGTCCACGATGCAAGCCACGATAGAACACCTCAGTGGCAGTCCACAATACGCCGAGCACCAAGAGGATGCCTACGAATGGAGGCAAGTGGGTGATGCTCTTGAAGATAGGAACGAAAATCAAACCGCCCACACCCAGCCAGAACACAGCCTTGCGCTGACCTTCGGTGAAGTCGCTCACTGCTGCCTCCTTGGATGCTGAAACCTCAGGCATCACCAGCTCTCCCTTGAGCATGGTCTGAAGAATGAGCGCAGGAATCACCATGGAGACGATAGATGGGATGAGGATTTCGGCGATAACGCCAGCAGCAGTAATCAATCCCTTGTTCCAAAGCATGATGGTGGTTACGTCACCAATTGGCGAGAAGGCACCACCAGAGTTGGCAGCGATGATGACGAGCGAGGCATAGACCATGCGATCCTTGTGATCGGTGACGAGTTTGCGCAAAATCATAATCATCACGATACTCGTGGTCAAGTTGTCGAGGATGGCTGAGAGAATGAACGTCAGGAAGGCAATGCGCCAAAGGAGTGCCTTCTTCGACTTGGTCTTCATCACCTTGCGAACCCAGTTGAAACCACCATTCTGATCCACGATTTCCACGATGGTCATTGCTCCCATCAAGAAGAAGAGCGTGGTGGCGGTATCACCGAGATGTTCCTGGATGATGGAAGTCACCTTCTCTATCATACCTTCCGCACCACCGGTATAATCAGGGTGCATGAGTTGGAGATACTGCATTGGATCCACCATGTAGAGGGTCCAACAGCCCACGAGCATCAACAAGGCGATAGCTGCCTTGTTTACCTTGGTCAAGCTTTCGGTAGCTATGAGTGCATAGCCGAGCACGAAAACGACGATAATCGAAATTGTTAGTGTAGCCATTACTTTTTTTTATTATTAGAATTTGGGGGCAAAGGTACAAAAAGAAAATCAATATCCATCCTTTTCGTCCATGATATTTCAATGCAATCGTTTTCATATTACCATTTGAAAGATTTCGCAGTGGATAAAGTTTCCTTTTCATGGGTTCATTGCGCCCATATTGGCAACACCTCTATTCTGATTCCCTCTCGTTCTATCGTTTGTTGCTGACAGAATGTGATGATTTTGCATTGCTTACAATTTGTTATGGTAGATGCAGCCAAAAGTCCTCCAACCTCTCGTTCCATATTCTCCTCATTCAAAGTCCAGCAAACTTGCACCAATTCCGATACTCGTTCACCTCGCTGTACCACGAAGTCACATTCTTTCTGCTCATAGAAATAAGAAATTTGGTCTTCCTCACCCAAACTCCGCTCCAAATTGAGATATACGATGTTTTCGAGAGCCTTGCCTGCATCCTCACTCTCAGGCAGAAGCACGGCATTGCGCAAGGCGATGTCAGCCATATAATACTTGGCTGGCGAACTGCTTTGCTTCACCATCGACTTGGTATATCGCTGCACCTTGCGAAACAAGAAGATGTTGCAAGCATAGTCGAGCCAAAGATAAAGAGAATCCTTGGCCACCTTCAACCCTTGCGACTTCAAGTCATTATAGATATTGTTGACACTCGTAGGTTTCGTGAGGTTATTCATCATTCGCTTCAAGAAGTACCTCACTACGGAGACGGAAGCCCCAATATGATAATGCTCTATCATATCACGGAAAAGCATCGTGCTGAAATAAGACTGGAGAATCTTCACCTTTTCCGATTTCGTTTGGGCACGAACCACCTCTGGGAACCCTCCTTCATCGCAATAATCACGAAAGGCAAAGGTCATCATCGCCTTACCTTCCTCACTATACTTATCAGCCTCGATTCCCTTGAAACTAAGATACTCCTCAAAACTCAAAGGATACTCTCGATATTCATCTGGCCATCCACGCAAAGCTGAAGCTATTTCCTCAGAAAGCATCTTGGCTGTGCTACCTGTAATAAAGATATGCTTACAATAATTCTTATACACCCTCAGCACAAAGAGTTCCCAACCAGATACCAACTGTATCTCGTCAAAAAACATATACACATCTTGGAGGGAAGTAGTAGGATACATCTCTCGATAAGCTTGAAGGAGTTCATCGAAGTTATCTGGAGTCATGGAGAGAAGATGGATTGAAATGTACTGCGTAGTTCCATATCGTCTTTTTTTTATGTATAGTTTAATAATGTAGCATGAATATGCGATTTTGACCGCAAAGTTACAAGCTTTCCTTCTAAAAAGGAAAGAAATCTCCAATTATTTCCTTCCAAAAAGGAAAGATATACTAAAATGTTTCCTTTTCAGAAGGAAAGACACCTCAAAGCAATGACTCATGGGGGCAGAATCTGTTGTAAAAACCGACATTGTATATCGTATGGTCAAGAAATACAAAAATCAATAAGCCCGCAAGCGCTGCTCTCAAACAGATTGATGACCAAGGCTATATGATTCCATATTCGGCTGACGGCAGAAAGCTATATAAAATAGGTGTAAGCTTTAATACAAAGACCAGGACGGTTGAGGAGTGGGATTACAATATAGGGTAGGTTTCAAATGAGAAACCTACCTTATATGTAATCTTTAGATATATTTCCAGCTTTTCTCCATATAAATCTAATAAGTATGATATTAAATATTCAGAAGCAATAATCTCGAATATCCAACTTTTGGAATGTATTTAGCAAGCTATATGGATTGAACACTCCTTGCATCAAATCAGAAAAAAGATAACCATCATATTGCTTCTTGAGCATAGCTATCATCCCATCTTTGGAACAACGATAATGTTTCGCCATCTCATCTATCGGTTCTGCAAAATACTTCAGCATCTCATCATCCGTAATACCACACAGAGCCTCATATTTAGGAGCCATACTGATGTCGCTTGGTTGATTAAAGTCACTGAACACACTGACTTGGGAGAACTTGGTGACACCTGTGAGCAATACAAACTGCAAATGCTCGTCCGCTACCTTGAAGGTAGAGAAGAAAGCACGAAGCAGATTGCGATTGTATTCCTCATAAGTGATTTCGCATCCCTCATGATTGATAGTATTCTTCAAGTCCTGAAGTCTGTGATATTAGGCTTTCGCACAACCTTATATTCTTCTTCCCATTCAGAGAGATAAGTATCCAATACCTGGTCAAGAGCATTGGCATTAGCGTATGTACCAATGCCAAAATCGAGATGGAACACAGGGTATGTTTTCCAATCTTTTTCCAGTTCCTCAATGGCAAGTCCCTTGAAAAGTTCTTTCTTGCCCAAATAATAGCTCTTCAGGGTAGAGATAAGAAGGCTCTTTCCGAAACGACGTGGTCGTCCCAGAAAATAGACACACCCCCTCATGGGTAAGAGAATATATCAAGTCTGTCTTATCGACATAGACATACCCTTCCTCACGGAGTTTCTCAAAAGACTGTATTCCTATCGGATATTTCATTGTTTACTCCTTTATTTATTCCTATAATTGAAATTAAATGCAAAGCTAAGTTTTTTTTCAGAATCCCCAAAGATTTCAACAACTTTTATAGATAAAGTTATATAATGGAAATAAACAACAGAGGGCATAGCGCGATTATACTTTGCACCATGCCCTTTACCTATTAGTAATCAATCTATCTAACCTCTGTTAGCCTGTCGCATATTGTTGTCTAGTATAGAGTATGACTATTTGTCCGTCCTCACAACTCTGAAGCCGACATTAGCATAACCTTGCGAGCCATTTCTCAAGATGTCCGACTTCTCGCTTCGGCAATCATCACGGTCGGAATCCCAACTGCCACCTTTGATGACGTATAGTCCATTGGCATCAGTAGAAGAAGTCCACTCCCAGCTATTGCCCCAGAAATCTATACCGCCACAAGCACCTATAGTCTGGCTATAAGCATCTACTGCCGTCAAGCCCTGTTCCACATGTCCCGAGTTCATTGCCACATCCTTCGGCATGTGACCTGCTGCAAAGATCCATTCCTCATCGGTAGGAAGACGATAAGCGTGAGCGTTATCTTGGGAAGAAAGCCAGTTGCAATAAGCGATGGCATCCGCTATTGTCACGTTGACCACAGGATAATCGGCTTGATCTTCAGCATATACAAAACCTGGATTGAAAGCAGCATATTCTGCATTGGTTACAGGTGCATAACCGATATAAGCATTATCCGTTGGTGCTCCTCGCAACACAAGCCAAGCATCAGCTGGATTGTCATCCGTACGAGGGTCGATGAGACGTAAGAACTGCTGTTCGAGACGAATCTCACGATTCTCCACCATTTCATCCACAATGTCTTGCATCTCCTGAACGAGGTCAGGAGTCTTAGCCTCTCGCTCCAACTCACGGAGCTTGTTCTTCTTTCGAGCCACCACCTTGTCATATCGCAGTCCCATCTGATCCATCAAGGCTTGCTTGTTTTCTTCTGTCGGGTTCTGCTGATATTGATGAAGCAGTTCGTTGGTCGTAGCATCTATCTGCGGACGCTCCTCCTCTACAAGCGGTGCATCAGGGTCTTCAAAGTCCAATTCGCTCTCCACCAAATCGAAAGGAGAGATGCAGATGGCACGCTCAGCTATCTGATGAACGCCGAAATAATCTGCCTTCAAGCCTTCCTTCTTATATAGAGAGAGGCGATAACCACCATAGAGATTGCAAGGCAAGATGGAAATGAAGTAATCCTTGCCAGGAGTGAAACCTGATGCATCTGGCGAAGTGAACGTGAGGATGGAATGGGCATTGCTTACCTCATCCACGACAGGTACGGTTTGTCCATTTCCTTGTTCATCCACTTGCTTCTCCCACTTGATCTTGGCATTACCCGTCAAGGCATAGCCATCCACACTTTCCATCTCTATCTTGGTGATACCCGACATCTGGAAGTTGACCTTGAGGCCAGCACAAACACAGCGGAAATCCAATTTTCCTTGCACAGCAGTGCTTTCTTGCGCCACGGCAATGGCTGCGTTTTCATCATAGCCTTTATCCCCTGGTATTTGAGCATCAGGAATATTGACCGTAGTCGCATACCATGTATTCTCCTCGCCTGGATTCCAATTAGGATAGAAGCCATCAACAAGATTGGTACTTGTGATTTCCGTACCATTCCCTTGGTCAGCATCATCCACTATCGTATCATTGTCAGAACAAGATACAAGGCATAGCAATGCCAAGGCATAGCCAAATATCATCCTTTTCATCTTCTACCTCCTGCTCTTTTTGCCATACGCTGCATCATCTGTCTTTCCAACTGATAGACACGCTCTATCTGAGCCTGTGTCAAGAACTCACTATAGATGCCATAATATTTCTTGCGAAGATCCAAAATCTTTTGGCTGTGAGTGAAGCGATCTTTCAGCCTCCGCTCAGTCTGCCCATCGCTCTGCTTTCCACGCTGCGGTTTCACACGTGGTCCCAACGCCCACACCTCCTTCTGATAATTACAAAAGGTCTTGACGAAACGCTTGCCAGTAGCCTCATCAAAAGCCAAATCCTTGGCGATATGCTTGGCTTGCACCTCTGCGAGTTGCTCACGAGTGAGGCGTTGTCTGTTAGCTTGACCATTATTCTGTGCCATTGCTGCGAAGCTGAAGGCTGTGAATGCAACAACCAGCAACAATAATCTGATGATATTTTTCATTGTCTTCTACTTTTTAATGATTGATGATATATAAATACTGTTTTATTCATTGATGAACACATCCTCTTGATACACTTGAAGCATATACGCTTGGTCCTCAGGAGCGAGATTGGAGAAGGCTTTCTCTACCTGTGCCAATCCATCCACCTGTTGCCGTGGAGTTTGCGAATGTCTTGGATATAGAATCAATACCAAGGCTATGCTTGCAGCGATGGACAATGCCCCCACAAGGATACGTAAACGACTGTTTTTTCTCTTTGGCTTCAAGGCGATTTGCTCAGCCTTGCCGGGCTGATTCTGCAAGCCAGCATCATCTGCCTTATCCTGTAAGTCTGCACTATCAGCCGTGCCCAGCAAATCTCCCTTTACCTCATTCCAGATATTCTCCTCCATCTCATCGAAGAAGCCATCGGGAGTTTGGTATGGCATACGCTTTCCTATCTTATCAAAATCAAATTCTTTTTCCATTTCTGTCTTGATTTAATCGTTTGTTTTCATATACTTCACTATCTTTTCCTTGGCGATATGATAATTCGCTTTTACATTGGCAGGCGTGGAGCCTGTGATGTTGGCAATCTCGTCATATCCCAGTTCGTCATAATAGCGAAGGTTGAAAGCCAGTTGCTGTTTGGTGGGCAAGGAGAGAATCGCCTTCTGCAATTTCACCGCCTCCAAGTCGTTGTAATCGACATAGTTCTCTGCCTTCAGCCTGTTGGCCTCTGTCAGCACGTTCTCCAAGGCGAGTTGGTCGCTGTGCCTACATTGTAAGATTCGCAAAGCCTCATTGGTTGCTATCCTGTAAATCCAGGCTGCCAACGAGCTTTTCTCTTGAAGTTGCTCCAGAGAATTCTTCCCCTTGAACTGACCAAATGAGCGAAATACCCGAATGAAGGTTTCTTGGGCAGCATCTTGGGCATCGTCGTGAGAGACAACCAAGCGCCGAATGTGCCAATATACCACCTGTTTGTATTTCGTCATCAAGAGTCGGAATCCTCTTTCGCCATTTTCTTGCAAGGCTGAAACTATATCCGTATCTTGTAGTGTAACCATGAGATATATGTTTTAGTCTATGTTCTCAGAAAAAGTTCTACGCTTTTTTTCTCAACAAATAGATTTGTTTCTTTCCATTATAAGCGGAAATGATAGGCTTGCTCTTGTCTGCCGCAAAAGCATCCAACTCTGCCTTGGCTGTCTCTCTCGTCAAACCAGTCATCTTGGAGTATTGCTTGGCGGTGAGAGAGCCATTGCTCTTCAAGTAAGCCATCGCCATATTGAAACGCTCCTTCTGGTTGAGTCGGTTGCTGACGTGAGTGATGACCGCTGGCTTAGCGACAACCGTTACATGAGAAGGATACGCTAAGCATGCGGCATATGCCACATGACCATGATATCCATGTCTGTGCCAACGCTGAGCATTAGCCGAACCACAAGCGAAAACCATCGCTGCCACTACCATTGCTATTTTTATCTTTCCAATTGCTTTCATAATTCTCTACATTTTTTATATTAAACCTCTAATTTGTTCTTTCAACACCGTCTTCATGAGCTCATTTTTATCGGACGTTCTATTTGGAAGACCTAGCGAAAATACAAAAGTAAAATTGGGAGCGACATTTTTTTGAAAAAAATCTCACTCCCAATTATAACACAAGCCACAACTCGCTTAAAATAAAGGTACATGCAATAAAATATGAAACTTACTTCATTGACATCAGAACCTTACTTCATCAGACATCGAACCTTACTTCATCGGGCGATATTCAAGAGCGAAGGCAACACATTGCACATCATCGCATACTTAGGCGAACCATCCAAGCAGATGACAAATATCTTACATTTGGTTTTATAAAGTTACACATTATTATACTAACGACACCACGTATCACAAACAGAAAAAGGCACCAGACAAAGAGTAGAAGATACTACTTTTTTCTTGAATACTATTTTTCTATTCGTTAACAAAATATAATAATAAAGTCGAATAGAGCTTTCGCTGATTATATTTCGTAAATTTGCAGCTAATTATTGAATTCACAATCTATTAACTATAACCCATGAAGAAAATAGCAATCATCATCAGCTTGCTTTTTACAACAAGCAGTTTTATCCAGGCAGCATCGTACCGTTTCCAAAACACGAAGTTGCCAGACAACAAACGAATCGAACTCCTTCTCCAAGAACTGACACTGGAAGAGAAAATCAATCTGCTCTCCACCAATCTCGGCGTTCCTCGCCTAGGGATTCCCGACTGTGGAAGTATGGAAGGACTGCACGGACTAGCCCTTGGCGGACCGGCATTCAACAATGGAAAGAAAACCGTGGATGGCAAGGAAGTGCCCGACGACCGATTTACCACAATGTTTCCACAAGCCTACGGACTGGGCGAAACCTGGGATAGAGAGTGCATTAGAAAGGTGGGCAATCAGATGGCAGAAGAAGCCAGATACTACTTCAACACTCAAAAGAGCAAACGTCGTGGCTTGGTACTCTATGCGCCAAACGCCGACTTGGCTCGCGATCCTCGTTGGGGAAGGACAGAGGAAAGTTTTGGTGAGGATGCATACCTGACAAGCGAACTGTCTGTCGCCATGACGAAAGGCATACAAGGCGACCATCCGAAATACTGGAAGGCGGCATCGCTGATGAAGCATTTCCTCGCCAACAGCAATGAGGATGGACGTGACTCTTCCTCCAGCAACTTCGACAACCGCTTGTTCCGTGAATACTACTCCTACCCCTTCTACAAAGGTATCGTAGAAGGAGGAAGCCGTGCATTCATGGCATCTTACAACGCTTGGAACGGCACGCCGATGTGCATCAATCCGTGTCTTAAGGAGATAGCCAGAAAGCAATGGGGCAACAATGGCATCATCTGCACCGACGGTGGTGGACTGAGTCTCCTCATCTCTGCTCACCACGCTTTTCCAACCCGCAAGGAAGGAGCAGCTGCGGTAGTCAAAGCTTCCGTCGGACAATTTCTAGATAGATACAAGACCGACATCCAAGCTGCATTGGACGAAGGATTGGTATCCGAACAAGACATCAACGAGGCTATCAAGGGAAACCTGCTGGTGGCACTCAAACTAGGTTTGCTGGATGGCAAGGATTCCAAGAACCCATATCTAGCGATAGGACAAGACTCCACGCTCACTGCCCCATTCGACCTACCGGAAGCTAGAGAACTCGCCAAGGAGGTAACCGCCAAGTCCATCGTCTTGCTCAAGAACCAAGGTCTTCTTCCTCTGGATGTCAAGCACATCAAGAAGATAGCCCTTATCGGTCCTTATGCCAATCAAATCATCTACGACTGGTATAGCGGAACAGCTAGCCATGCCGTCACAATCCTGGAAGGTATGAAGGAGGCACTGAAAAACACAGGCATAGAAGTGCTTTACGCTAAAGACAACACCTGTGGAAAGGCTGAGCTATTGGCTAAAGAAGCAGATGTCGTGCTGGTTTGTACGGGCAACCATCCCTATGGTACCAAGCCCGACTGGTTTTTCTGTCCCGTACCTAGCGATGGAAGAGAAGCTGTAGATAGGAAGTCGCTGCAACTGCCAGACGAGGACTTGCTACGCCAACTCTATGCCATCAACAAGAACACAGCCCTGGTATTGGTCAGCAGTTTTCCATACACCATCAACTGGAGCCAAGAACACCTACCCGCCATCATCCACCTCACCCATTGCAGCGAGGAGCAAGGCTCAGCCCTTTCCGACGTCATCTTGGGCAAGGTGAATCCAGCAGGAAGGACAACACAAACCTGGGTGAAAGACATCCTCGACTTGCCACACATCATGGATTACGACATTCGCCACGGCAGGACCTACATATACCAGCAGAAGCCAGTGCTCTATCCTTTTGGCTATGGTCTGAGTTACAGTCATTTCAGTTATTCCGACGCCCAAGTGGAAAAGAAAGACAAGAATGGATACCTCGTATCTGTCAAGGTGAAGAATGATGGTGAACGAGATGGCGACGAAGTGGTACAGGTATATGCCAGTTTCCCAGAGGCTCAAGTAGAGATGCCCAAGAAGAAACTCTGTGGATTCGAGCGAATCGCCATTCCTTCCGGTGAGACGAAGACTATCAAATTGCACATCAACAAGCGCGACCTTTCCTATTGGGACGAGACCCAGCAATGCTTCAATAACCAACTAGGGAAGATAGAATTGCTCTTCGGAGCATCCTCGGAGGACATCAGAGAGAAAGTGACCATCCAGTAAGCCAAGACTCCTAAGTTTTTCCTAGACACATATAAATATTAACATCCCCCGGTACCCAAACGATGTACCGGTGGATTTTCTATATAGCCCAAAACGAGTTCATGGTAATAGAGTATCATTTAGTTTTAATCAACAATCTTCACTCTACGCAGCAATTTTCCCAACTGCCTTCTAGCCTACGTTACTCTTTGCTATATAACTTTTACTGATGGGATGATTCTTAGCATAGATATAAGAACAAAAAAGTGAATTTCATGTAACAACTCATCTTACAGCACCTGTGTTACGCTTGCACATCAGCTGCTGGACATGTGCACATCAGCCGTGATGCGAGCGCACAACAGCTGATGTGCGATTAACGAAGCTATATATCTCAAAGAGTTATATTAGTCTTTACGAGAACTTATATTAAGGATTTCGGAGACTTACATCGCTTCTTTTACTAAAGTAATATCAGAACGTGATGCTGCACGTCACCCCCCTTACTCTCATTCGACAGGTAGGGCGAGATGAAAGTATTCCTAAGGTATCTCTTACGGAAGAAAGGCGATTAAATATCGTTAAAGGAAGCAAGTTTCTCCTGACAATATGCCTTGAAGTCATTCCAATGATAGTATGGAGCGACATCACTCTTGATAGGAAGGGTAGCCTCATCCTCATTCAGCAATACCTTCACCAAGATGTCATCGCTCTTCGCCTTGCGATAGAACACAAACTGGAGATTGGTTGCCATCGGCGTAATCTTGTAGTCGAACCATTGTGTGGCTATCTTTTCAGGTTCTTTGATTTCCTCACCATAACCATTGAGATTCAAGAGGCAAACAAGCGGTGTCACCATCGTGTCGTGACCATAGCGCAAGGTGGCTCCAGGGTGTGCCAAGGCGATGCAACTGTCTGCCTTCTCGATGATGTCTCGCAAGAGATTGCGCTGTGAATAAGGTTGTTCATTGCCCGTATAAGGAGAGTATCCGTAAGACATCTGCCACCAAGAGTTGCTCACTACCCAATTCTGATAAATCTCTTCCTCATTGAAAAGATCATAAAGCGACACTTTTCCTCGAAGTTCCGTGCCTTGGATAGCACCAGCCATCTCAAAGAGCTTCCAGTTAAGGTCACGTGGGTTGATGTTTTGTTTTACCCAAGCTGGGTCATTGAAGAGTTCCTTCATCACTCTGTCATAGCAATCATGTTTCTTCGTGAACTCCTCTTGTACAGTTTTTCTACCAATGCAATTCTTCAAACTATCCAATCGTTTGTCACCTTGGTTCATGTAGTACATGTCGTGATAACTGGCATCATGGAAGATGTGGAGTTGAGGATTTTTGCGAAGCATCGCTTGCAGACCATTCTCCATGGAGAGGATGCAACGGATAACCACGGTGCTGCGAGCCTCTACGTTGGTCTTGCCTGCGAAAATCTCAGGAAATCGTTCCATCATTCGCTGGGTGATACCTTGGTGCTGCAAAGCGCCTAGGGGTGTCAGTTCGCCATCCCTTCCCTTGGCATCCTCACGTATCAAGGCTACCTTACGCAAGGTTTCCTCGCCCTTGGGTGTCAACTTGCCTTCTTGTTTCGCCTTCAACAATGAGAAGTATGGTACATCGTATGCCGCCTTGCCTATCATATAGCGAGAACCATGGCGACCATAGTGACTCAGATAGAATGGCTTATAACCCTTAGGAGCAGGAGAGAGTTGCTTCTGAGGTCCACGATAAGCCACATAGTTACTAGCCGAGAGCGTGATGTCTCGTTTGAAATCCTCACGTGGGGTCTGCGCCTGGATAGTGCTTGCCGACATAAGGGCAGATGTCGCAAAAAGGGCGGTGGCAAAAAGCCAAAGGTGCTTCTTGAATAGATTCATATTCTTGCTTGTTTTTTTTAAATGAGATGAATGAAACGTGCCTCCTCATCGGTAAAGACTCGGATGCAGTTGCAAAAATAGCATTTATTCTCCAAACCAACAAATAAAAACGGCCTTTTCTGCACAAAAAGCCGCCACAGGACATCATCTCGATTCCCATGACGGCTAAAAGAAAGTTTTATCTTTTGTCTTACTCTACAGTAATCTGCACTCTGCGACACTCCTCCTTAGGACAGTCGTTGCTGTCGCCAATGGCTTTCTCCAACTTGATGGAGAAGTCCTCTATGCCTCGCTTCCTTAAGTAATCCACCACATTGTTGAGGCGTTCCTCGCTAAGCTTGTAGTTCTTAGAAGAAGGACCATCAGATGAAGCCTCGCCGATGATAGTCAACTTGTAGTTGCCTTGTTTCTTCAATCGCTGGATGAAGTTTCTCAAACGAATCTTCTCTTGGGTCGTGATGTTGGACTTGTTCAATGTGAAATAGACATCATAAGAGGTCAATTTCTTGGACTTCTCGCAGTCGTCGAGCATTGCCTTCAACTCAGCATTGTCTTTCTTGCTGGCACTCAATTGACTTGCAAGACTTTCGTTCTCACGCAGTTTGTCTTGCAGCTGTTGCTCGTATGCCGCCTTCATCTCTGCTTGCTCGCTCAAGGCACGATAATAGCGGGCCTTGTTGCTTGGCATCACCTTGCTGACGAAGTTGAAGCGAAGAACCACTCCTGCACTGTACATTCCCTTAGGAGTCAAGTCCTTGTT
>JABLTS010014590.1_pt1 | contig 14557 bp, 8 predicted proteins | sample 7160081 | NCBI WGS metagenome assembly JABLTS01 (sample SAMN14651231, study PRJNA627086) | human gut metagenome | isolation source: feces | host: Homo sapiens | reverse complement strand
TATGCGTATCCTGGAAGAGTCCTGGAAATGTATGCATGAATGGGTGGACTATATTCAGGACAAAACTAATGAAAACGGTTTGTGGATGAGTGGCTATCAGTATGGTGACTGGCTAGCCCTTGACAGGGAGGAAGGAGATAGCAGCGTAGGAGCAACGGATATCTATTTTGTTGCAAATGCGTATTATCTTTATGTGACAAATCTGGTGCAGCAGACAGCTGCTGCTCTGGGGAAAAAGAAAGATGCTGATTATTATCAGACGCTTTACGAAAGAACACTGAAATCCTTTCAGGCAGAATATTTTACATCCAGGGGACGAATTGTAAGTGAAACCCAGACTGGATGTGTACTGGCCTTATATTTTCATTTGGCGAAAGAAAAGGATAGATCGAGTATTCTTAAGGCATTGTCTGCAAACATAGAAAATCATAAAAATCACCTTACAACTGGCTTTGTGGGAACACCTTATCTTTGTCATGCTTTATCTGAAAATGGAGCTCATGATATTGCGTCCATGTTATTTATGAAAGAGGACTATCCTTCCTGGCTCTATGCAGTAAATATGGGAGCTACTACAGTATGGGAAAAATGGAATGGTATATATCCGGACGGTAGTATGCCTCATCCAGGTTTAAACTCCATGAATCATTACGCAAATGGATCAATTGGCGACTGGATATATCGGAAAATAGCCGGAATTAACCAACTGGAACCTGGATATCACAGATTTTATGTGAAACCAATGTTTGTAAGGGGAATGGAAGAGGCAGAGGCATCTCTTGAAACTCCTTATGGAAAGATCAGATCTTATTGGAGCTGTAAAAATTACCAGATTCAGATAAAGGTAACCGTTCCGGCAAATACAACAGCCATTTTGTACCTTCCTGAAAAGAACGAACCTATTGAAGTTGGATCTGGTGAATATTGTTATGAATATGAGACGAAAACCAGCTTAAAAGCTTTAAAATTCTCAATGGACAGCACTCTGGGGGATATTCTGAAAGAACCTTTAGGATTTGAAATGATGAAGCAGATGGTTCCAGAGCTGATCAACAACCCTATGATTGAATATGCCAAAAAGATGACACTGGCAGAAGGCATTTCCACATCACCGGAAATCAGACCAGTATATGAAGCTGTAATAAATGCACTGAATAAACAGGATTGTTAAAAAATAAGACAGCGGAAATGTATTAATAAATGACGGAAATAGAAAATTTGAAATATGGAACTGCAAAAAAAGAACATAATATAAGCGAAATATAGCAGATACCAAAAACAATTTTTTATACAATTATAAAAAACGAAAAAGGAATTTAACAGATGCAAAAAGTACCGTATATTGCCTTAAACGAAAATGGAGTTCCAACTTTATACGTAAAAGAAAAACCATTTCTTATGCTTGCAGGAGAACTTCATAATTCTGCATTTTCCAGTCTGGAATTTATGGAAAAGGAGGTCTGGCCATATCTGGACCCCTTGGGATTAAATACTGTGATCTTTCCAATCGCCTGGGAAAATATAGAAAAAGAGCAGGGAAAATTTGATTTTTCTCTGTTGAAGGGATTAATTGATCAGGCTAGGAAACATGAGAAGAAAGTAGTCCTGTTATGGTTTGGATTATGGAAAAACGGAGAAAGCTTCTATACCCCAGGCTGGGTAAAAAGGGATTATAAAACATATTTCCGGGCATGTTATCCAGGAGGTATTCCATCTGATACTGCTTCCCCGTTTTGTGAGACTGCCATTGAAGCGGATAAAAATGCATTCTGCCATTTGATGAAATATTTACAGGAATATGACAGTGAAGAACAGACGGTTATCATGGTGCAGGTGGAAAATGAAATCGGTTTTTTAGGTGCAGAAAGGGATTTTTCTGAGGCAGCAGAGGAAAAATATGCCGAAATGGTTCCCGAATCTGTAAATTGCCAGGGAGTCAACTGGAAAACAGCATTTGGGGAAGATGCCCCGGAAACATTTATGGCATTTTATTACGCCCGTGCAGTTGAAAAAATTGTTTCTGCAGGAAAAGAGATTTATCCTATTCCGATGTATGTAAATGCCTGGTTAAAACAGAATCCGGACAGACCGGGAATTTACCCTTCTGGAGGTCCTGTATATACCATGCTCCCTGTTTGGAAAAATACAGCTCCCTCCCTGGACTTTTTTTCACCAGATATTTATGTGGCGGATTTTAAAAAAGTTTGCCAACAGTATAGCGCAGATGGAAATCTTCTTTTTATACCGGAAGCCCGGCGTGATCCTGTTAGTGCTTCCAATGTATTCTGGGCATTGGGGGGAGCAAACGCTATAGGATTTTCTCCTTTTGCAGTAGAAGACTTTCTGAAAGAAGATTTTATGGAAGTTGAAGAGGAAATGCTTCAGGTGCTTAATATAGAAGCTGCTGGGTTTTGCTGCCAGGGAACTGGTCCATATTTACAGCAAAGTTATGAAATTCTGAAAGGCATGCTGCCTCAGATTACAAAGTACCGTGGAACTAACGCGATGAAAGCTTTTATTCGCAATACTCCAAATGAAAAAGGAACAATCATTCCAATGGAGAACTACGATATTTTACTGGATTATATGCAGGGAAAAACTGGAAGTGCGGGAATTATTCTTTGTGGGGAAAATAGTTTTTATATTGCTGGCTGCAATGTGAAATTCCAGGTTTTACCCCAAAGGGCAAGTGATCAATATGTAACCGTTATCCGTATGGAAGAAGGCCGCTTTATTGCCGGTAAATGGGAGAGCAGAAGAATTCTCAATGGAGACGAACTGCATGAAAAGTACCTTGGTGATATGGCAGAGGTTAAATATGTAGAAATCTGTCTACATGATGGAAAATAGAAATTAACAATGAGGAGATTTAAAATGAGTAATGTATTACATAATAAAGCTGATAAGCCTTATACATTTTCAGAAGATGGAAATTCCTGTATCATCAGGGAAACCAGAACACCAAGATATTGGTACAACTACCTTTGGAACGAAAATCATTATTGTGCACAGATTTCACAGACAGGTCATGGACGCAGTTATTATTTAAGTGAAAAAGCGGACATGTGCATGATCAACCAGAACGATGCCAGATATGTGTATCTTAGAGATGACGAAAATAAAGAATGCTGGAACATTGGAGAAGGACCTTTAAATACAGAAGTTGAGAATTATCAGTGTGTACATAGCATTGGTTCTTCAAAAATCCAGTCTTCCTATCACGGAATTGAAAGTTCCTGGAGACTGTTTGTACCAGTGGACGGATATCATGAGGTATGGACCCTGAAAATTAAAAATACAAGTGAAAAAGAGCGTCATCTGAGTATCTTTTCCGCAGTAAGTTTTTATCTGGAAGGATTTAAATACCCAAGATATTATGAAATGTACCGCTGTATGGAAACGGACTATGACAAAGAATTAAAAGGTGTATATTGTAAATCTTCCCATCCATTTGCACCTCACGCAAGATATAACGGATTTCTGGCTGCTTCGGAACCAGCATTTGCATTCGATGGAAATCTGGGTGAGTTTTGCGGAACTACCAGTACCATAACACAGCCAGATGCTTCTGCATGTGCACTGTTCCAAAGGCCAGACGTAGTTATGAAAGGAAAGGACTGTACCAATTCGAAAGCTGCGCTGTTTATTCTTGGAGGAGTTTTGCAGCATAAAATTGTTTTGAAACCAGGGGATGTAAAAGTCCTTCATCTGGTATTTGGCATCAGCGAATCATTAGATGAGGCAAGAACAGTCTCTGCAAAATTTTCAGATCCATGTGTTATAGAGCAAGAATTGAAGAGAGCGGAAGAGTATTATTTAGATAAATACAGTTCCCTGACAGTAAAAACTCCAGATGAAAAAATCAACCATATTATGAACAACTGGGTTAAAAAACAGGTGGATTTCTGTATTGTTGGGAAAAAAGGTGTTCGCGACAATCTGCAGATCTCTGTGGGATTGTTAAATTACAGGCAGGACGTTGCAAAGCAGGAAATACTGGAATGTCTGCGCCATCAGTTTAAGGATGGACATGGAGTTCTCACCTGGTATCCATATGACGATACCAGATACTCAGATCAGCCTTTCTGGATTATCTGGGCTGTCTGCCAGCTGATAAAAGAAACTGGTGATTTTGGAATCCTGAATACAATGATTGAATGGCAGGATGGCGGATCGGATACTGTCATGGAACATGTAAAGGCAGCCGTCAATCGTCTGCTCCTGGATAAAGGAAAAAATGGTCTGGTAAGAATTTACTTTGCAGACTGGAATGATGCTCTTAATATTACTACGGATCCGGAGGCGGAATCTGTTATGCTTTCCCATCAGTTCTGTCTGACATTGTTGGACTTAAAAGAAATGCTGGAGAAAAAAGGTGATCATGTTTATGCGAAAGAGATTGCGGAAGAATATGAAATTCTGAAAAAAGACATTAATGCACATGCGTGGGATGGGGAATGGTACATGCGTGCATTAAGCGATGTAGAGAATATTGGTTCTAAAAAAAGTGAAGGCAGTAAAATTTATCTGAATGCACAAACCTGGGCTGTTTTAGGCGATGTGGCAGATGAGGAAAGATTACCGCTGGTATTAAAATCCGTGGATCAGATGGAACATGACTTTGGTTTTCCATTAAACCTTCCGCCATATCCGAAATATTCACCGAATGTTGGAAGAATGTCAGGTATGCTGCCTGGATTATTTGAAAACGGAGGCGTATATTGCCATGCAACTGGATTTAAGATCCTTATGGACTGTAAGGTTGGAAGAGGCAGTAAGGCAGTAAAGACTTTGAAAAAAATTATGCCGGATAGTGACAAAAATCCATCTATGCAGTCAGGCGCTGAACCGTACGTATTTACGAACTGTTATTCTACAAATCCGGGATATTACGGAAAGTCTTATCAGTCCTGGACAACGGGAACTTCAGCATGGTGTATGATGGGATTATACGAGGGGATTTTGGGAATAAAGCGCGATTACGATGGACTCAGAATTGATCCTTGTTTTCCAAAAGAATGGGAAAAGGCAGAGGCAACCCGACATTTCCGTGGAGCAGACTATCATATTGTGATTCATAATCCGGATCATCTGGAAAAAGGAAAACTGGAAGTTTGTGTAGATGGAGTCTTAGCTGAAAATGGGAATTCAAAGAATGGATCTATAGTGCCTGATTTCAGAGATGGGAAAATGCATGAAATATATGTAACAATAAGAATTCCAAAAGAACAGGCGTAATAATGTAGGAGATAGGAAGATGGAAAAAAATATTTTTCAGAAAATTGTAGAAGAATCTATTGTCCTTTTAAAAAATGAAGAACATACTTTACCTTTAGAAGAGCAGAAAAAGGTTGCATTCTTTGGAAGGGCACAGATAGAAACGCTTTTCTCAGGAAATGGTTCCGGCGCATCTAAGGCATTGGCACAGAAAAATATTCTAAGTGAATGTGAAAGCAGAGGCATCCAGGCAGAGCCATCCTTGAAGCAATTTTATAACAGCCAGCAGAAAAATGAACCGGAGAAATTTGTGGTAGATGGAGTAGATATAACCGGAAACGAAAATCTGACCTGTGGCCTGATGTATGAGGTGTTCGGACGATATCAGCCAATGTGGGAAGAACACGAGATTTCAGAAGAAATGATGAAAAATGCACGTGAGTATACAGATACCGCAATTTTTGTACTGGGAAGAAATTCCGGTGGAGAAGAATGTGACCGTCATATAGAGAATGATTATTATCTAACAGAGTCTGAAAAAAACTTAATGGGACGGATTTGCCAGATATTCGAAAATGTAATTTTGATTTTAAATATTAACGGTGTTGTGGATCTGAAATGGATAGACACGTATTCTGCTATAAAAGCAGTATTATTCCTGGGTATACCTGGAGAAGAAGGCTGTGGAGCATTAGCAGATATTTTAACAGGCAGGATAAATCCATCTGGAAAGTTAGGATTTACCATAGCTGAATCTTTATGGGATTATCCAACTGCAAATAATTTCACATGGAACAAAGAAAATCCAGAAGATATTCTGACTTATGAAAACTATGGATTAAGTGCAGCTAAAAATGGAAGCATTGGATATGATAAAAGTCCTGTGACCCTTTATCAGGAAGACATTTATCTTGGATATCGTTATTTTGATACCTTTCAGAAAAAAGTCCTGTTTCCTTTCGGATCGGGATTATCTTACACTTCCTTTGATATCGTACCAAAAGAAGTGATTCAGCAGGACGAAGAGTATGAAATCGTTACAGAAGTAACAAATACTGGGAATTATGCTGGAAAAGAAACTATACAGTTATATTTGTCCTGCCAGAATACTGCAACTGAAAGACCGCAAAAAGAGCTGAAAGGATTTGAAAAGACAAAGCTCCTTGCTCCAGGAGAAAGCGAAGAAATACACATTTACATAGAGAGAAAAGAGCTTGCTGTTTATGTAGAAGCAAAAGCATCTTATATTCTGGAAAAAGGAACCTATTGTTTCCTTATTGGAAACACTTCCAATAAGGTGGAAACAGCCGGAGAAATTCATGTGGATGAAGACCTCATTATAAAAAAATGCACCAATTGTCTTCAGATACAAGAATGCAATGTAGAGCAGCTTCGCTTTTTATCGGCTAAAAGTGGTGAGAAAAAAGCTGAACATTATGATAATAGCAGAAGTGAAAGCTGCCGTTCAGAAGCAGCCCTGAAAAATGAAACCGCTGAGTTAAAAGACTTTAGTATCAGGCAGCTGGCAGCATTGTGCGTCGGATATGGTCCTGGAATTCCGTTTGCAGCATTTAGTGACACTAAGAATCCAGAAACCATATTTGATGAGCAGGGAAATCCGCTGACAGTAAATGACCATTCGATTGGTACAAATGGTTATGTATCTCCTGCAATCCCTGAAAAGGGTATCCACTCTATTTTTTATAAAGACGGACCTGCCGGAGTGGGAACTGGAGCATGGCCCACAGAAATGCTGATTTCCTGTTCTTTCAATAAAGAATTATGGAAAGAATTTGGAAATGCAGTTGGTGGCGCATGCGAAAAACAGGGAGTAAATGTATGGCTGGCTCCAGCTGTGAATTTACACCGTCACCCTCTGTGTGGCAGAAACTTCGAGTATTTTTCAGAAGATCCTTATCTTACTGGAATGTGCGCAGTTCAGATCACGAAAGGTGTTCAGGAAACTCATAACGTATGTGTATGCCCGAAGCATTTTGCTGTGAATGAACAGGAAACCTACAGAAGAGGAAGTGCGAAGAAGAATTACGATGCTGCAGATTCAATTCTTACAGAACGTGCAGCACGTGAACTCTATCTAAAACCTTTTGAAATGCTGGTTCAGGAAGCTGGAATTTCCTTTATTATGACTTCTTTTAACAAAATAAATGGAATTTTTGCAGGCGGAAATAAAGATTTATGCACACATATTTTAAGAGAAGAATGGAATTTTGAAGGCGTTGTGGTCACTGACTGGGGAGATATGGATATTGTTGTTGACGGAGGGGATGCGGTAGCAGCCGGAAACGATATCGTAATGCCGGGAGGTCCGCCAGTTATTGGGCAGATTCTGGAGGCATATGAAGAAGGACGTGTTACAAGAACGAATCTTGAAAGAAGTGTTAGTAGATTGTTGCATGTTTTAAAAAAGTTTAGCTGATTTTATAATGGGCAGGTATTTACCTGCCCACCACTATTCTTCAGAATTGCGTTCGGAAGAAGGAGTTGTCCCCATTACCTTTTTATATACTTTACTAAAATGTGAAAAATTATCATATCCGACTTTTGAGGCAATGAGGCTGATTGGAAGTGTAGTAGTAATTATCATATTTCTGGCAGCATTCATTTTAGTTAATGTAATGTATTCTTTTAGGGGCATTCCCTTTTCTTTATGAAAAAGGCGTGAAATATAGTCAGGACTTAAATAAACTGCCTTGGCGATTTCAGAACAAAGCAGAGGTTTATCCAGGTTTTGCTCAATGTATTGTTCAATTGTCTTTAAACTGCTATTGGATGCTTCTGTTTCAGACATAGAAAAATTGAAAAAGTCTGTTATTTTTTTCAGATAAGAAGCAACGAAATCTAATGTTATTACAATTGTTTTGACATCACTATTGTCTGGCTCAAAAGAAGGAATTGAGTGCGTGAATAAGTTAAGTGTTCTTGCAGCATTGTAGGCGCAATGATGATAATCTTTACAAAATGCCAGTAACGTATCGTAATTCAGTTTTCCTTCAAAATTCAGAGACTGGAGATAGAATAATGCTTCACGTTCAGCCTTTGAAGCCTGATGACCAGTTAAAAGTATTTCAATACGTGACAATAATTCGGAAGGACAATATGTAATAATCTGCGAAGTACTTTGGGTTTCGGAGATAAAAATACCAGAAGTCTGACTGATATTATTTTGTTGTTCTCTTTCAATATAAGGTACTATGGCAGGAAGCTGGCAGAATTTTGTTGCTGGTATCGTATAAAAAGAACAGGAACACGGGATTTGTCGTATAAGTCTGGAATAAATCATATTTAATTTAGACTGGTAAGAATCAAAATTTATTAATTGATCCTGCCTGTTATAAATTAAAACTATCATGCTGGATGAATCTGGATAATAAGATATTGTAGCATGTTCATAATTACTGAAAAAGTCGTTAAATATTTCCTCAACAGTCTGACTCCATTCATCGGAAGAAAGTGGAAATGAGTGCCAGCTCTGAATTTGTAATATTAATAAATATACATCAGAATCTTCTTGAATGGGTACATCCATTTCGTTTAATGAAGTGAGTAAAGTGGAAATATTGTTTTGTTTTCCAAATAGCCAGTCATGTAAAAGGCTTTTTATGAAAGAATTTCTTTGGGAAAAAGCAGCTTTTCCTAAATTGAGCCAGCTTTTATTCTGCTTTTTCTCCTGAATCCTTAATATTGTTTTTTGAATGACACGTTCAATATCTTCATAACGGGCTGGCTGTAAAAGGTAGTCGAAACTACCAAGCTGGATGGCCTCCTGGGCATAGAAAAAATCAGCGTGAGAAGTCAGAAATATACATTCAAAGGTGTAACCCTGCTGACGGCACCAGCGAAGAAGGGAAAGCCCATTTTCTTTTGGCATTTCAATGTCGCTTAATAGAATATCAATATTATGGGATAAAATAATCTCTTTAGCCTCCAGTGCATTTTGGGCAGTATAAATCGTATGAATAGAAAGTGCTGTCCAATTAATTCCGGATTTTAAAGATGAAAGAACGGTTGCTTGATCGTCAACTAGCAATATAACCATATTAATCAATACCTTTCTGGGCTAATGGTATGAAAAGTTCCACACATCCCTGTTGCCCTATGTTGTAAAAGGCTAAACGCCCCTGTCCATTATAAGTCAGATTTAACCGATAGTAAACATTATAGATTCCAACATTATAATCTTTGTAAAGAAAATCATGCTTATCCAGATGATTAAGTACATTTAATGTATCTGATGGAAAACCACCGCAATTATCAGAGATTGTAATATTAAGATAATGTTGTGTATCTATAATGGCAGGGATGGCTTTAATTTGTAATTTTATTTCATTCAGATTGGAACGATGTTTTATACTGTTTTCCACAAATGTGAGAATGGAAAGCGGGGGAACCTGTATTTCAGTAACGTCAGCTGAAATATCCATAATTAAATCGGGTTCAATACCAAAATATAATTTTTGCAGTGTAAGGTAACTGGAAACAGAATGGATTTCTTCTGTCAGGCTGACACAATCTTTATTATTTTTAAATATATATCGAAAATATTCGGAAAGAGCAAGTATGCTTTCCTGGATTTCACCATATTGTTTCTTTTCAGCCATACTGAACAATCCCTTCAGGCAGTTCAGATAAAAATGCGGCCGAATCTGCAATTGTAGATACTGGAGGCGCGCCTGCTGTAAATCAAGCTTTTTCTCATATGTTTCAAGTTTTAACTGTTGGATATTGTCCAACATCTGATTGAAGGTTACACTGAGATTGTGAAGTTCTTCAATGTCATATATTTCATTGGTACGTAAAGATAAATTTCCTTTTCCTACTTCTGACATTGTTGTGGTCAGAGTCTGGATTGGAAAGATTAGCTTTTTGTATAAATAAACCAATATCAGGGACATGGATGTAATAAGGATACATAAAACAATGATCAAAATTTTCTGGAACAGATTTAAATGTGATAAAATCCCGCGATAAGGCATTAATTGACATAGTTGTAAATCATAATCTCCTATAGAAGAACGAATAAGCTGATAAGTTTTTTGATCATAAGTTAATTTTGTAAAATAATTTTTTGCATATGGAAAAACGCAATTCTCAGAATACAATGCCGAAGTATATGGCTGTCCAGCTTTTGAAGCGTAAAATAGCCTAATATCAGATGCTGCAGGAATATTAAGGGAAAAAGAATCATCTAATGAAAGATCAACCATAACTGCTAGGATGGATGTATCGTATCCAACCATTCTAATCAGAACGGTACGGTCTGAAAGAGAAAAAGGAATCCAGCAATTACGTTCTCTGGCAGGATGTTCTGGCTGCGTTATAAAATCCTTCATTAATTTTTGATCAGGATAACTATAATGCAATTTATACAAGGGCTGATAATAATCTGCTTGTGTACTGTAGAGAAAAAAACCTCCTAAACAGGTATCCTGGTTTAAAAGCGGTTTTAATATCTCCGTGATGTTATAAGCGTATTGGAATTTTTGCAGTTTCGTATCTGAATAATGAAAAATTTGAAAATCCGTCCCCAGTGCTGTGAGATTAGTAAGCTGATCTTCGCTGCGCTGAAGTAATTTTTCCATATTACTACTTTCCTGGGTAAGCTGAATATGAATATCTTCGCGATCTGATTTAATCTGTCGGCGTATAGTATAGGTAGTGAGTAGGAATAACAAAAAGAGTGTTGGGATTGAAATTGCCAAAAAAGCAGTGTATAAAATACGTTTTATATTCGGACGGGTAACAGATTTCATAAAAAGATCATCTCCATTTAACAAATATTGATATTTCTATTATATGGGAAAAGAAAGGGAAAGACAAGCCGGACAACGGAAACAGAACAATACCAGACGTAAAAATAACAATCGGGCTTCTGAAAAAACTCCATATTTAACAATAAAACGTAAACAGAAAAATGCTGGACGTGAATCAGATAGAAGAAATACGGATAAAAAGATAAAATTAAATCAACAAAAGCAAAGCAGCAAGAGCACAGACGAGCAGCTTTGAAAACCACTATAAGTTTACTTCTGTGCAGAAAAGAGGAAAAATGAAAAGAAAATTAATGGCAGCAATTTTAACAGGAATTATGGTTGGTTCATCACTTATTCCTGCAACAACAGTATTGGCTGGGGACGACGTTGAGACACTTCGTGTATGGGTATTCGGAGAAGGCTCCACTGCAGAGTGTGAAGCAGTATCAAAAGCTTTAAGTGAAATTACCAGAGAAAAAATTGGCGTTAATGTAGAAATTGTTGAAACAATTGATACTGAAAAATTAAATCTTGCTATGACAAGCGGCGAAAAATTAGACCTTGTATGTGCTCATAATCTTGACCAGATAGGTCTGGTAAATTCAGGAATGATCCTTCCGTTAGATGAACTTTATACAACTTATGCAGCAGATGCTGCCTCAATGATTGCAGAGGATGATCTGAAATCCTTGTATTATAATGGGGAAATGTATTTCCTTCCAAATAATGCAGATAAAGCAAGGGCGTCAGGTGTTGTAATGCGTAAGGACATTCTTGATGAAATTGGTGTTGATGCAGATAGTATTACGGATATGGATTCTTTACATGATGTCCTGGTTAAAGTTAAAGAAGCTCATCCGGAATTAAGTCCTCTGGTTCCATCCTGGATCGGTGGCGGTATGCAAAAAACTTTCCATATTGATGATATTTATAATGGTTTAGTAGTATTGGAAAATGGATTTGATTCATCTGATACAACAATTACAAGTCAGTATGAGACTCAGGAATGGAAAGATTTCTGCAAACATATGTATGAGTGGAATCAGGAAGGACTTCTTCTTCCAGATGCTTCTACATCTACAGACAATGCACCAATGAAGACCGTTGGTTTTGCAGATTTTGAAAACTTAAATCCAACAAAAATTTCAGACTGTGAAAATACCTGGGGACATGAATTTGTTTATGCGCAGTTTGTTGAGCCATTAAAAGACACAGAAAGAAATAAAGGAAGATGGTGCATTCCTGCTGGTTGTGAAGATCCGGAAAAAGCAATGGAGCTTTGGAATCTTATGTATACAGATAAAGATGTTGCCACATTATGTGCTTATGGTATTGAAGGCGTAAATTACGAATGGGTAGAGGAAGGATCCGTTTTCAGAGCCTTGGATGGGGATACCTATACATCATATGACTGGGCATGGCCAAATCAGAATATTCTTCCTGTATTCGAGGGAACTGATCCGGCTGTAAGGCAGGAACTGGAAGATTTTAATAATAATTCCACACCAGCTACTTCACTTGGATTTATACTTGATACTTCCTCTATTATGAATGAAATTACAGCTTGCAATAATGTAAAACAAAAATATGAGACACCACTTCAGTGGGGCGCGTTAGATCCAGATGAAGCTATTCCGGAATTTATAGCAGAACTGGAAGCGGCAGGAATCAGAACCATTCATGAGGAAGCACAGAGACAGCTTGATGAATATCTGGCAAATCAGAAATAAAATTCAATCTGAACAAACGAAAAGGGACAGACTGTTTTGGCACTGTCCCTTTGGTTCTAAATTATGTGTATTAGGAAAGAGGAATATAATGAAAAAAGCACTAAAAACAATTAAAAGATTTGGTCCATTATATTTTATGATGTTGCCTGCGTGTATCTATATATTCATAAATAATTATGTCCCATTACCTGGAGTATCACTGGCGTTTCGTCAATACAATTTCCAGAAGGGAATTTATGGAAGTCCATTTATTGGGTTAAGTAATTTCAAATTCCTTTTTGCAAGTAAAGATGCATGGATTATAATACGTAATACAATTGGATATAATTTGATATTTATTATACTTGGAACAATATGCGCAATTGCAGTTGCAATTTTGCTTTGTGAGGTAAAGTCTAAACTTACAAGAAAGATATCTCAGACATGTATTTTAATTCCGTATCTTGTATCGGTGGTAATTGTAAGCTATCTGGTTTTTGCGTTTTTAAGTGAAGGAAATGGATTTATTAACATGTCTGTTCTTCAGAAATTAGGTCTGGATAAAATTTCCTGGTATAATGAGCCAAAGTATTGGCCGTTTATTCTGGTAATCGTAAATCTATGGAAAAACATTGGATATAATACAATCATGTATTATGCGATGATTATTGCAATTGATAAAACTTATTATGAAGCTGCAAGAGTAGATGGTGCAACAAGATGGCAGCAGATTATTAATATTACATTGCCGTCTATTAAACCAACAATTATTATTTTGACATTAATGAGTGTAGGCAGAATCATGTACTCTGATTTTGGATTGTTCTATCAGATCCCTATGAATTCAGGAACTTTGATTGATGTGACTAATACAATTGATACATATGTGTATAGAGGATTAATGCAAACGAATAACATTGGTATGTCTGCAGCTGCAGGAGTGTATCAGTCAGTAGTTGGATTTATCCTGGTAATCGTTGCAAATCTGATTGTTAAAAAGATTGAGCCTGAAAGTGCATTGTTTTAATGGGAGGTCTGTATGTATAGAAAAGAAAAAACATTTCAATTTTTTGTAAACATAATTCTTATTGTGATCACCATATGCAGTGTGGCTCCTTTTGTTTTGATGATTTCGGCTTCCTTTAGTTCGGAAGAGGCATTATCTTTTTATGGATATACTTTTATTCCAAAGGAATTTGATCTTTCAGCGTATAAGTATCTGTTTTCCAGTACTAGAGCTTTAGCAAAGGCATATGGAATTTCGATTTTAGTAACAGTAGTTGGAACTATTATGAACCTGGTTATGACTGTTTTAATTGCGTATCCGTTGTCACGTAAGGATCTTCCAGGAAGAAATATTTTTGCTTTTTACTTATTTTTTACTATGCTGTTTAATGGTGGATTAGTTCCATCATATATTATGTGGACAAGAACATTTCATATTCAGAATACAATATGGGCATTACTTATTCCAAATCTTATGTTAAATGCTTATAATGTTATTATGATGAGGACGTATTTTACCCAAAGCATTCCTACTGAAATTATTGAAGCAGCCAAAATTGATGGAGCTCATGAAGGGACGATATTAGTTAAAGTGATTCTTCCTATGGCAAAACCAATCATAGCTACCATTGCACTGTTAGTCAGTCTGGCTTACTGGAATGACTGGATGAATGGTTTATATTATTTAACAGACGATGGTATGTATAGTATTCAGGTGTTGTTAACAAAAATTATGCGTAATCTTGATATGATAAAACAGGCATCTTCTACTGGAAAAACTGTTATGGCAAATGTACCGTCTACTTCTGTCAGAATGGCGATTGCTTTTCTTGGGGTACTTCCGGTTTTAGCAGC
>JABLTS010004589.1_pt1 | contig 14689 bp, 8 predicted proteins | sample 7160081 | NCBI WGS metagenome assembly JABLTS01 (sample SAMN14651231, study PRJNA627086) | human gut metagenome | isolation source: feces | host: Homo sapiens | reverse complement strand
CAACCCCCTTCGCGGTTACGGTAAGGAGATAACCTTCCTCCGCAATATTCAGCGAAGGAGAAATCTGTATAGAGATATTCCCCTTCTTTCCACCTACCGTTACCTCATAACCTGTAGAAGCCTTCAGTTTGTCTGCCATGTACTGGGCGATATTTCTGCCTTCAGCCGTCTGGTAAGCGATTACCACCTTCTGTGGCAATACGAACTCACCTTTCTGTACCTGAGTCTTCACCGGTATCGGGATAATATTAATATCGGCAGCAGATGCCGGAGAGGAGATACCACCCAGCATCGCTGCACAGGCTACAAACGAGCCTAATAAACGATTGAACTTTGCCATGATTTAAATACATTAATAAGGTATTACAATGGTTTGTACTCCACGAAAGCCTCCATGGCCTCATAGCATGCCAGACCCAACTGGTCGTAGAGCGATGCAGTAGCACGGTTACGGTCTTCGGCTCTCTGCCAGAACAGGCGCTCGTCGTTGCCCAAGAAAGGAGCACTCTCCATCTGCGACTGATGCTTGAGAATAGAGTTACGTTTTGCCCGCAACTCCTCAGGGCTCAATGGTACACACATTTCGATATTCTCAATCTCCCATTCTGCCCAGGCACCACGATACATCCAGATGCGACAGTCCTTCAACCATTCTGCACCCGCTTTCTTCTCTTCGTCGATAGCTGCCAGAACGGCATCGGTACACTTCTTGTGGGTTCCGTGAGGGTCAGCAAGATCGCCGGCTACATAAATCTGATGCGGCTGCACCTTCTGCAACAGAGCTCTCACTATCTCTACATCCTTCTCGGTCATTGGCAACTTTTCTATCTTGCCGCTCTCATAGAATGGCAGGTCAAGGAAGTGGACATGGTCAAGCGGAATTTCATTATAAGTACAAGCGGTACGAGCCTCACCACGGCGGATCAGTCCCTTGATGGTCAGGATATCTCTCGTATCGAAGTCACTCTCCTTCTTCTTGGCAAAGAAGGTCTTGATTTCCTTATATTTATTAGAGATGATGCTGTCTTTTGAGTCTGCAAAAAGCTGGTTGAAACCATTGATAAAGTGCATGAATCTTGTTACTTCCTCATCACCTACAGCAATGTTTCCTGATGTTTCGTAAGCTACATGCACATCGTGGTTCTGCTGTACCAGTCGACGGATGGTTCCTCCCATAGAGATAACATCATCGTCTGGGTGTGGAGAGAATACGATAACCTTCTTAGGGAATGGAGTTGCACGCTCCGGACGATAGGTATCATCGGCATTCGGCTTACCACCTGGCCATCCGGTAATGGTATGCTGCAAATCATTGAAAATCTTGATATTGGCATTATAGGCTGAGCCATAGAGAGCCAGAAGTTCGCTCAGTCCGTTCTCATTATAATCCTTATTGGTCAACTTCAGGATAGGCTTACCGAGTTTCTGGCAGAGCCATACCAGTGCCGAACGCACCAGTTTATCACTCCACTGGCATGAAGTTACGAGCCATGGATGCTCGATACGCGTCAGATGGTGAGCAGCACCCAGGTCAATGACAACATGAGCATTCGGATGAGTCTGAAGGAATGATGCCGGCAGGGTATCTGTGATAGAGTTCTCCACCACCTTCTGCATAATCTCTGCCTTCTCTTCGCCCCAGGCTGTCAGATAGATGCTCTTGGCTGAGAGCAAGGTAGCGATACCCATGGTGAGCGAACATGGAGGAATGGTTTCCTTGGTCTGCTCACTGTTCTCCATCTCTTCGCGAGAGGTATTGCCGATGAGGATGATACGGGTCATCGACTGGATGCCCGAGCCTGGCTCGTTGGCAGCAATATTACCCGAACGGCCTATACCTATGAGGGCTACATCGAGACCGCCAAAGGTCTTGATACGCTGCTCATAAAGACGGCAACTGTCCTGTACGGCATCCTGTGCCACAAAACCATCCAGTGTAAAGATGTTCTGCTCAGCCACATCCACATGATTGAGGAAACGATCCTTCAACTGGTTGATGGTACGGAGAGAGCTGTCCTTCTGGAGCGGATAATATTCGTATGCATTGAATACAACAACATTACGGAAGCTCAGGGTCTTCTCGTTGTAACGGCGAACGAGTTCATCGTATACAGAATAGAGAGAAGAACCGGAACCCAGCGCCATCACATAGAATTTGCCTTCCTGCTGTGCCGCCTTGATACCAGCTTCTATTTTATCAGCTACATGACTGGCACCTTCTGCCATAGAGGCAAAGATGTCTGTATGAATCTTCTCCATTCTGGAGATTTCAGAATATTCTACAGTCGTCTTTGGCTTGTAGAACTCTACAGGTACTTTATTGAGTACGATTTGCGAACTAAGATTGAGTCTCATATCTTTATCTGTATTTAAATAAATAGGTTATGTTATATTTTCTTTTTTTTTAAATGACGGATTAGAGTTCAGATGCCATTGCCGCAGCACCCAGGATGGCCGCCTTGGCACCATCCAGTCCGCTCATCAGGAACTTAGCCTTACCTTTATATAATGAGAGCACATGCTCGTTATATGCTTCTTCGATAGGACGGAAGAGCAGATCGCCAGCCTGTGCCAATCCTCCGAAGAAGATAAAAGCTTCCGGGCTCAGAAAGGTAGCTATCTCTGCACAGGCCTTGCCGATTCTTGTACCGGTTTGTCTGAACACTTCCCGTGCCAGTGTATCTCCTGCCATGGCTGCCTTATAAACTGCATAAGATGTAATTTCTTCCCTTGGAATATTTCTCAGTTCAGTTGCCCCGGTTGATGCTTCGAGCATGGCCAAGGTAGTACGGACCACGCCTGTAGCCGAACAGTAGGTTTCCAGACAGCCCTTTCTGCCACAGCCGCATGATCTACCGTCAGGATCCACTACCATGTGTCCCAACTCACCGGCAAAACCGTCGCAACCATAAATCAGCTGCCCGTTAGCCACGATACCCGATCCTACGCCTGTTCCGAGAGTGAGTTCTACGAAGTTTTTCATGCCAACCGCAGCACCATATTTCATTTCTCCCATAGCAGCCGCATTTGCATCATTGGTAATAGCAACCGGAATGCCCAGTTTCTCTGCAAACATGTCAGCCAGCGGTACAATACCCTTAGCCCATACCAGGTTTGCTGCATTTTCAATGGTCCCCTTGTAATAGTTACCACAAGGCGCACCGATGCCCATGGCACGAATTTTCTCCATACCACCTACCTGTTCTACTATCTGCATCACAACTTTTACCGACTCCTCTACGTATTGTTCTACGCGTTGGAATGTCTGGGTCTTGATTGAGGTTGTAGCTATTATTTCTCCGTCCCCATCAACGATGCCGAAAACGGAATTGGTTCCACCCAAATCCAAGCCAATCACTAAAGACTTTACATCGTATTCCATACTTCTTTTAATTAATAGGTTAAAATCGAAAAATAACGAGGAGCGATACAAACTTTTATTTATTAAATTCTTTATTAACGCTCAGTTCGTTACTAAAATATTTTATTTTGCAAAGTTACTAGTTTTATAAAACACTGCAATGAAAATAGCGTTAATATTTCTAAAACAGAAACATTTTTTATACTTTGAGCCTTCTTATGGCCGAAATACCTGCACTTCGCTCGCTTCTGATGCCGATTAAGTGTAACCCCCTTTTGTGCACTTACGTATCCAACCTCTCTATATATAATAAGGTATAGGATGAAACAGAATGTTCGAAAACGACGAAAAGTATACTATTTTCCGCCATTTAAGTTTTATTAACAGCAAAAAATATTGCACCAATACAGAAAAACCTTATCTTTGCAACTAAAAAATATTAGTTATGAAAGCTGACTTAATAAAATATCTTAGAAAGATAAACAAAAAGCCCTCAGTTCAGGGCAAGCTCCTGGAGCAGTTTATCTCTCACGGAGCCTCCACCATCCCAGAGATGTCGAAGGCTATCGGAGTTAGCTTACCGACAACAACAAGTGCCCTCAACGAGTTGATAAAAGAAGGACTCGCCAGAGAGATTGGAAAGAAAGACTATTCTTCGGGACGCATCCCGATGGTTTACGACCTCGTTCCAACAGCAGGCTACTTCATCGGCGTCAATCCTGAGATGAACTGCCTGGCACTTGCAGCAAGCGACTTCGCAGGCAATCTGATTACCGAAAAAACAAGAGTGCCTTACGTATATGAGAACTCTCCTGAAAACCTGGAAGAGATAAGCAGAATCATCAATGAGTTTATCGAAAGCCTTCCTGTTTCAAGAGAAGAAATACTTCAAGTTTGCGTGAACGTGGCTGAGCGCGTGAATCCTGTACAGGGAAATGCCTACAACATGTTCACCTTCCTGAAAGAATCATTGACCGACAAGTTGACCCAGCTCATACAGCTACCTGTATGTATCGAGAACGATACCCGGAGCATGGCTTTCGCTGAGTTGATTAAGGGACAGTGCAAAGGCCTGAAAGACGCCATCTTCGTGAACGTATGCTGGGGCATCGGAATCGGAATCATCATCGACGGCAAACTCTATTACGGCAAGTCGGGATATTCTGGCGAATTCGGTCACATGACTGCCTACAACAACAACATCATCTGCCACTGCGGCAAGATTGGTTGCATAGAAACAGAAGTTTCGGGCAGAGCACTCAAAAGGAAACTCATCGAGAAGATAAAGGAAGGAAAGACTTCCATCCTCTCTGAAAAAGTTCTGAAAAAGAATGAAGACCTATCACTCCAGGATATTCTGGACGCCATAGCAAAGGAAGATGTACTGAGCCTTGCCACACTGCAGCGCATAGCAGATGAACTTGGCAAACAGCTGGCAGGAGTCATCAACATCTTCAACCCAGAAATGCTGGTCATCGGAGGTGAAATGTCGGTTACAGGCGACTACCTCACGCTACCGGTAAAGATGGGTATCAAGAAATTCTCTCTCAACATCATGAATGAGGATTCTAAAATCGTTACCTCAAGTCTGAAAGGTCTTGCAGGAATCACGGGAGCCTGCCTGATGGCAAGATACCGGCTTCTGAATGAGAACATCGACAAATAAGGAATTTAAACAACCAATACAAAACCTATTTTAAGTATGAAGAAGTCTCTTCTTTTTGCACTATGCCTGGGGCTGGCAACCATAACAGCTGCCGCCCAGCGCAACTACAGCCAGGTAGACCCCATCCAACCTGTGCCAACCGCCAAGCAGGTGGCATGGCAGAAACTGGAAACCTATGCTTTTATCCATTTCGGCCTCAACACCTTCAATGATAAGGAATGGGGATACGGAAATTCGGATGTAAAGACCTTCAATCCTAAGAAACTGGATTGCGAACAATGGGCAAGAACCCTGGTTGCTGCAGGCATGAAAGGAGTCATCATTACTGCCAAACATCACGACGGCTTCTGTCTCTGGCCTACACGCACCACAGATTACTGCATCCGCAACACACCTTATAAGAATGGTAAAGGTGATGTGGTAGGAGAACTCTCCCAAGCATGCAAGAAATACGGTTTGAAATTCGGAGTTTATCTCTCGCCTTGGGACAGACACCAGGCAAGCTACGGTTCTCCCTACTACCTGAAGCTCTACCAGCGCCAGCTCAAGGAACTTTTGAGCAACTACGGCGAACTTTTCGAAGTATGGTTTGACGGAGCCAACGGAGGAGACGGCTGGTACGGAGGTGCCGAAGAAAGCAGAACCATCGACAGAAGGAACTACTACAATTTTCCTAGGATTTTCGAAATTGTTGACAGTTTACAACCCAATGCCATTCTTTTCGGTGATGGCGGACCGGGATGCCGATGGGTAGGAAATGAAAATGGATTTGCAGGCGAAACCTGCTGGTCTACAATACCATCCAACACCGTCTATCCAGGCTTCAAAGACTACAAACAGTTGCAGTTTGGATGGGAAGACGGCGACCAGTGGACACCAGCTGAGTGCGATGTTTCTATCCGTCCAGGATGGTTCTACCATGAGAAAGAAGACAGTAAGGTAAAAACCGTTGAAGACCTGTGCGATCTCTACTACAAGAGTGTAGGACACAACGCTACCATGTTACTCAACTTCCCGATAGACAAGGATGGACTCATCCACCCTATCGACTCTGCAAATGCAGTAAACTTCCACAGGAAAATCCGACAAGAATTATCTGTCAATCTACTGAAAGGCATCACACCTAAAGTAGACAGCCAGCAAGGCAAGCACATTGGCAAGAATATCACAGACGGCCAGTATGACACCTTCTGGGCTTCTAAAAAGAAAAAAGATGCCTATATCGAGTTTCAACTCGGAAAACCAAAATCTATCACACGCCTCATGCTCCAGGAATACATACCTCTGGGGCAGCGCGTAAAAGCCTTCTCAATCTATTACCAGCAAGGCAAAAACTGGGTAAGGCTCGACCCTAAGGAAGAGACTACCACTATCGGCTACAAGCGAATACTTCGCTTCGATATGATTACTACAAGTGGCATCCGCATCGTAATCGACGATGCAAAGGGATGCCCTTGTATAAACTCTGTTTCAGCATTCTAATAACTAGAAAGAAGTACGAAAAATTTTATAACTAACAATAAATAATAGCCCTATGAACAAAAGAGCAAATTTGTATTTTGCAGCGCTTTTAGGTGCGATGTCACCTCTTTGCACTGTTTCTGCATTGGCTGCTCAAAGCAATTCTACCATTGCTACAGCTACCCAGCAGCAAAACTCATGTACAGGTACTGTTAAAGACGCTACCGGAGAACCTATCATCGGCGCTACCATCAGAATCGAAGGTAAGACCGGTGGAACCGTAACTGACCTGGATGGTAACTTCACCCTCAGCAACATCGAAAAGGGTGCCAAACTTACCATCACTTATGTGGGTTACAAATCACAGACCCTCACATGGAGCGGTAGTCCACTCAACATCACTTTGCAGGATGATGCCAACATGCTTGAAGAGACCGTAGTCATCGGTTACGGTACAGTAAAGAAGGCTGACTTGGCTGGTTCTGTGGCAGTTTTGGACAGCAAGAGTTTCAAGGACCAGCCTGTTGCACGTGTTGAGGATGCCCTCAACGGACGTATGTCTGGTGTGCAGGTAATGTCAAGCGGTGTTCCTGGTGGAGCCATGAAGATTCGTGTACGTGGTACAAGCTCTGTAAACAAGAGCAACGACCCTCTCTACGTAGTAGACGGTATCGTTCGCGAGACAGGTCTTGAGGGTATCAGCCCTGAAGATATCCAGAGCATCCAGGTATTGAAGGACGCATCTTCTACCGCCATCTATGGTGCCCGCGGTGCCAATGGTGTTGTTATGGTACAGACCAAGAGCGGTTCTGCCGGTGCTACCCAGGTAACATTCGATGCTTCCGTAGGTTTCTCTAACGCTTACCACATTCCAGAGGTCATGGGAACCAAAGAATATGCACAGGCTTTGATTGATTACAAGGGTGTATCTCAGGGTGCTATGCAGGATTATCTTGACGGTACCAAGCCAGGTATCGACTGGATGGACGAACTGCTCCGTACAGGTATCACTCAGAACTATAAGGTAGCAGTTTCTCAGGGTAATGATAAAACTCAGACTTACTTCTCTGCCAACTATATGGACCAGAAGGGTGTTATCACAGATACCAGCTCTAAGCGATACGCTATCAAGGCTAACATGCACAACAAGATATTCGACTGGTTGGAAATGACCACCGATATCAATCTGGCTCAGACCGACAACTCAGGTGCTGATTTTCTTCAGAACCAATCTAACCCTATTTGGGTAGGTTTGAACTACTCTCCTACCATGGAGATGATGGATGCAAATGGCAATTATATTAAAGATACCAACAACAATATCCAGAACAACCCTTATGGTATTCTCCATGGTGGTGAATACGACCGTAAGCGCACGATGGTAACTGGTCACGTTGACTTGAAGTTCAACCTTCTCAAGGGCTTGACATTCACCACAACCAATGGTATCGACTATAATGATTACAAGTGGTACAATTTCACATCAAGCAAGGTGAATACCTCTGGTAACTCAATGGGCAACAACGATGCAACAGTTACCGCTTTGCAGTCAACCAACAACTTGACCTATAACAACAAGTGGGGTGAGCACTCTTTGACCGCAACAGGTGTATGGGAAGTTACCTCTAATGAGGTTCGCCGTATGGGTATGACTGGTACAGGTATTATCCACGAACAGGTGGGCTACTGGAACGTAGCAGATGCTACATCTAAGACTCCTACCAACGGCTATAGCAAGTGGACCATGCTCTCTGGTGTAGCTCGCGTAATGTACAACTATGCCGACCGCTACATGTTGACAGGTACTCTCCGTGCCGATGGTTCCAGCCGTTTCACTAACAAGAAGTGGGGTTACTTCCCATCTATTGCAGGTGCTTGGACTGTTTCTAATGAAAAGTTCTGGGAGCCTATTAAGAACGCTGTAGAATATATGAAGATTCGCGCCAGCTATGGTGTCATCGGTAATCAGGACATCACTCCTTATTCTACCCTTGGATTGTTGAAAACTACAGATTTCTCATATGGTACAAACCAATCTTACACAGGTTACTGGGCAAATGGTCTTGCTACACCAGACTTGACATGGGAGAAAGTACACCAGTTCGACCTCGGTGTTGACTTCGGTTTCTTCGGCAACCGTTTGAACGTTAGCTTCGACTACTTCAACAAGACTACCAAGGATGCTCTCTTAGAGACATCATCTCCAGGTTACATAGGCGGTACTACATATTGGGTAAACGCAGGTGAAGTAAACAACAAGGGTATTGAGGCAACCATCAATGGTCAGATTATTCAGACTAAGGATTGGACATGGTCAACAACTCTGAATGTCAGCTACCTGAAGAACAAGGTAACCAAGATGACAGCTTCAGATCCTATTATTTACGGTCAGACTCCTTCTCCTGGTACTGTTGACCCATGTACTATCATCAAGGAAGGTGAGGCTATCGGTACATTCTACGGCTTCAAGTGGGCAGGTGTAGAAAAGAATGACAAGGGAGAATATGTTGATATGTATTACACTGCAGACGGCAACAAGACAGCTGATCCAGACGCTTCTAAGGACCGCTTCATATTAGGTCATTCAAATCCAGACGTTACATTAGGCTGGAACAACACCATAACCTATAAGAACTGGGACTTCAACGTATTCTGCAATGCAGCCTTCGGTGCTAAGCGATTGAATATGGTACGTTTCGCAATGAACTCAATGGTTGGTGCATCTATGTTCGTAACTGATAAGGATTACTTCGGCAATATTGGTATCACCATGCCAACTCCAGGTGCAGAGAACAAGACCTATGGTAACTCAGACAAGTGGCTCGAGAATGCAGACTACTTCCGCTGCGAGAATATCAGTGTTGCTTACACATTCCCACGTAGCGTAACCAAGTTGGCAGACATTCGTCTCTCACTCTCAGCTCAGAACCTCTTCACCATCACAGGCTATAAGGGTATTGACCCAGCAGGTGCTTCATTCGGCGAAAAGAATATAGACCGTGATAATGGTTTGGATATGGGTGCTTATCCTAATCCTCGTACCATCACAATGGGTGTTCGTGTAACCTTCTAATTTCAACAATCTAAAAACTGTAATAATTATGAAAACTAAGAAATTATTATATATTGGTTGTCTCATGGCAGCATCCTTGGTTACTTTCTCGTCTTGTGGCGATTTCTTGGATGAGGATCCTAAGGGACAGTTAACCCCAGAGAAGTTCTTCCTTACAGAAGATGACCTTACTGCGAGTGTTAACGCTTTGTACGAAAGAATCAACCAGACACAGAGCTGGACCAACCCTATGTACCCACAGTGGCAGGGTGATGATATCACAGCCAACCCTGGTTCAAACAAGCAGGCTTGTGCGGCTCTTGATGCTTTTGCATCTGAGGGTGCCAACAAGGGTGTAACAGATGCATGGAATCTGCATTATTCTGTGATCAAGGCTGCTAACCTGATTGTAAATGGAGCAGGAAATGTGAATGGCTCACAGGAAAAGAAGAACGTAGCCTTTGGTAATGCCCACTATTGGCGTGCATATTCTTACTTCTATCTGGTACGTGTATTCGGTAAAATACCTATCATCACAAATACAGACATTAACCAGTTGGATGCTCAGCCTGCAGAAATTGCAGAAGTTTACGAAATGATCGTTAAGGACTTGAAGGATGCCATCAATGAACTTCCTACCAAGTACGATTATGAGCCAGCTCGCTTGTTTGATGTAGATGTTTGGGTTACTAAACAGGCTGCACAGTCAACATTGGCTGCAGTTTATATGTCTATGGCAGGCTACCCTCTCAATAAGGGCACAGAATACTACAAGCTCGCTGCAGAGCAGGCAAAAGATGTCATTGACAACGGTTTCATCTTGAACCCTGACTGGAAGGACGTTTACTCTATGGGTAACAACTACAACAAGGAGACCTTACTCGGTATCAACAATGATGCCAAGGGTTGGTGGGATCATGACTCACAGCTTTCTTCTTGCTGCCGTTTCGAAAGCCTCGGTGATGGTGGCTGGGGTGACGCCTGGGGTGAGATTGCTTTCTGGAAGAGATATCCAGAAGGACCTCGTAAGAATGCCATCTACGCAAAAAGAATTACATTCCAGGATGGTACTGTAATCACTGCAGATTGTAATTGGTGGGATATCCCTACTGCAGACCTTTGGGTTCCTATTACAATGAAGACTGATGCGAAAGAACTCGAGAAGCAGATTAAGGGTCTGGATGAAAAAATCGAAAAAGAGAAGGATAGTGAAAAGAAGACCGTCAGAAAGGTTAACGGAAAATACGAAAAACTCTTGTTCGAAAAGGGTAAGAAGTGTGTCAAAGAATATCACCCTATGTTCACTATCTTCACTGTAAACTGTGATGAAAAGGGTGGAATGCTCAGACAACCATACGATTGTATGAAACCTAACTATAGTGGTATGGTTAATGACCGCCGTCATAACCTCATCCGCTATTCAGAGGTTCTCCTCTGGTATGCTGAGAGTGCAGCCCGTGCAGGCCTCTCTGACTTGACAGAAGCTAAGAACTGCTTGAAGCAGGTTCGCCGCCGTGCCGTAACAGATGCTGAAAATGTGACACTTGGCGACGGAACTACCGTAAAGATCGACAACATGAGCGCTGCCCAACTTGCTGAGGCTTGCTACATCGAACACGGATGGGAAGTTGCAGGTAACTGGGTATCTATGGTTACCCGCCGTTCAGATGAGCTCCGTATGGACGAGCTCAAGAAGAACTTCGAGTATCGCGTTACCAATGCTCCTGTAGTTATCGCTAAGGAGGGTGACAAGGAATATACCGCTCAGGAAAGCGTTACAGTTACTGCTCCTTGGTCAGAGGATAGAATTTACTGTCCATATCCAACAACCGACGGTGAGAAGAACCCAAACTTGAAGAGGTAAACTTTTTAAGTAATCAATTCATAAGAAATCAACTATTCTATGTTATGTCAACACATCATGTACGAGAATAGACTAGGTTGTGTGCCCTTTCTGTCGTGAAACAGGAAGGGCACTGTTTCTTTATGAAGAATAAGAGAAATACTCTTAAGAAATATCCCGAGATTTTTGGTAATTACGAATATTCAGCGTACCTTTGCAAGATATAACTTAATACAAAACATTATGGCTAATAATTATCAACCTTTCAACCGATCTTTGCTGGCGATGGCTGCCCTTCAAGCCTTGCCGCTATCTCTCTTCGCCCAGAATACAGGCGAAAAACCAAACATCCTGTATATCATGTGCGATGACCACGCCATACAGGCTATCAGCGCCTACGGCAGTGCCATCTCCCAACTGGCGCCTACCCCAAATATCGACCGACTTGCAGAAAGGGGAATGAAATTCAACGAGGCTTTCGTTGAAAACTCGCTTTCTACACCAAGCCGTGCCTGTCTGATGACCGGCCTCTACAGTCATCAGAACGGACAGCGCATGCTGGCAGAGGGCATCGATTCCACCAAAACCTTCTTCTCTGAAATGCTGCAGAAGGCAGGCTATGAGACGGCAGTAGTGGGAAAATGGCACATGTCATGCCGCCCTAAAGGTTTCGATTTCTATCACATCCTCAACGACCAGGGACAATATTACAACCCGACCTTCGCCTCAACAGACCATTACGGAGAATACAAGCAGGAAATGGGATATGCCACCGACCTCATCACAGACCATGCCATCGAATACCTCGACCAAAGAGACAGAAACAAGCCATTCTGTCTGCTGGTTCATCATAAGGCACCCCACCGTCTGTGGATGCCTAGCACCAAGTATGTTGGGAAATACGGCAAAGTAAACTTCCCGCTACCTGAAACCTTCTGGGACGACTATGCAACCCGAGGCTCGGCTGCATCCACCCAGAAGATGACTATCGGTGAATATATGGAAATGGTACGCGACCTGAAAGTGCCAGAAATGTACGACCCTTCTACACCGGAAGGCAGAGACTCGTATGCCGGACTCATGGGAGAGATGAACCGCATGACACCGCAGCAGCGCGAGGCTATTGATGCCTATTACATGCCGAGAAACAGAGAATTCCTGAGCAAGAATCTCACGGGTAAGGAACTGGTAGAATGGAAATACCAGAACTATATCCGCGACTATATGGCAGTGATTGCTTCGGTGGATGAGAGTGTAGGCCGACTCCTGACTTATCTCGATGAGCATCATCTCACGGATAATACCATCATCGTATACACCTCCGACCAGGGATTCTACATGGGCGAACACGGCTGGTTTGACAAGCGTTTCATGTATGAGGAATCATTCCATACACCGCTCATCATCAGCTATCCTAAGCATATCCAGCCTAAGAGCGAGTGCAACCAGATGGTACAGAACATCGACTTTGCTCCTACCTTCCTCGACCTGGCGGGCTTAAAGAAGCCTGCCTATATGCCGGGCACTTCGCTCCAACCATTGTTTGCCGGACAGACTGTAAGAAAATGGCGTAAGAGTCTGTATTACCATTATTATGACTACCCTAATTATCATCTGGTACGCAAGCACGATGGTGTGAGAACCGAGCGCTACAAACTGATTCATTTCTACGGCAAGGGTGGTGAAAGAGCCGTTCCAGAAAACAAGTATCAGTGCCAACCGGGAACTTCAGAAAACTGGTGTTTCGAATATCTCAAATCCATCAACTACATCACCGATGATGCCGATATTGACTACTACGAGTTGTATGATATCCAGGTTGATCCGAACGAGCTGCACAACCTCTACGGCAAGCCTGGCATGCAGAAGGTAGAAAAGGAAATGAAGAAACTCCTCGCTACCTATCGCAGAAATCTGAAGGTAGACGAGTAAAGAAACCGAACAAAACAACATTGATATGAACAAGACAATATGGCTTACAGGGGTAGGTTTGGCGTGTCTTCCTATCCTGCTCTGTGCAAAACAGAACACCCCACCCAACATTCTCTTCATACTGTGTGACGACATGGGATATGGCGATCTGGCTTGCTACGGCCAACCTTATATCCACACGCCTAATATAGACCGGATGGCACAGGAGGGAATGAGATTCACCCAGGCTTATGCCGGTTCTCCCGTCTCGGCTCCGTCGAGAGCTACCCTCATGACTGGTCAGCATACGGGACATACACATGTGCGTGGAAACAAGGAATACTGGAGAGGTGTACCAATGGTAAAATATGGCAACAACGAGGAGTATTCTGTCGTAGGACAGGAACCTTACGACCCGCAGCATAAGATTCTGCCCGAAATCATGAAGGACAAAGGATACAGAACCGGTGTATTCGGGAAATGGGCTGGCGGATATGAGGGTTCGGCTTCTACTCCCGACAAGCGTGGCGTGGACGAATTCTATGGCTATATCTGCCAGTTTCAGGCTCATCTCTATTATCCTAACTTCCTGAACCGCTACAGTCGTGCAATGGGAGATACAGCGGTGGTAAGAGAGGTAATGGAACAGAACATCCAGCATCCGATGTTCGGCAAGGATTATTTCAAGCGCAAACAGTATTCTGCCCGCATCATCCACGACAAGGCACTGGAATGGATTGACAGACAGGATAAGGAACATCCCTTCGTAGGATTCCTTACCTATACCCTGCCGCATGCCGAACTAGCCCAGCCGGAAGACTCTATTCTAGAGAATTACCAGAAACAGTTCTTTACCGATAAAACCTGGGGCGGATGGGAAGATTCGAGATACAACGCTGCGGTTCAAACCCATGCACAGTTTGCCGGAATGATTACCCGACTGGACCAGTATGTGGGCGAAATCTTCGCCAAGCTGAAGGAGAAGGGACTCGACAGGAATACCGTTGTCATCTTTACTTCAGATAACGGGCCGCATGAAGAAGGTGGTGCTGATCCAGAGTTCTTCGGTCGTGACGGTAAGTTGAAAGGTCTGAAGCGCCAGTGCTACGAAGGCGGCATCCGCATACCATTTATCGCCTGGTGGCCTGAGCATATCAAGGCAGGAGCGGTGAACGATACCCAGTTTGCCTTTTACGACCTGCTGCCTACTTTCTGCGATTTGGCTGGCATCAGAAACTTTGCCAAGCGTTATACCAACAGAAAGTTGGCTGGTGATGGTTTCGACGGAATCTCAATCGCTCCTACCCTTCTGGGCAAGGATGCAGAGCAGAAACATCACGATTACCTGTACTGGGAATTTAACCCTGAAATGATGTCGTTATTATAGATTCAATT
>JABLTS010023822.1_pt1 | contig 14718 bp, 10 predicted proteins | sample 7160081 | NCBI WGS metagenome assembly JABLTS01 (sample SAMN14651231, study PRJNA627086) | human gut metagenome | isolation source: feces | host: Homo sapiens | reverse complement strand
GCTGTGTATGCTTTGTTGGCTCTGCATCTGTGCAATCGTGGTCGTTTGTTGTCGGTGCGTCCTGCACCGACTTTGTTCGACCACTTGTATGCGTCCTTGCATAGAGCCTTTGGGCATACATGCCCGGCATCCGTGCCGGGGCTGAGCGTGGGGCTGCCGCCCTCACCCCGCTTGGGGCTACGCCCCAAACCCCATATTATTAATATAGGTTTATCGACAGACCAATACGGACAGATAAGTTATAAGCCTTATCTGTCCGTATAGAATTTAATCAAGCGTTGTCTGCTCCGTCCTCTCGATACCGAGCATCTGTGCCAGATACCTGCCCGTATAGCTGACGGGATTTGCCGCTACTTCTTCAGGCGTGCCGGTAGCAATCACCGTACCGCCGCCGCTTCCGCCCTCAGGCCCCATATCAATGATATAGTCGGCTGTTTTTATAACATCAAGGTTATGCTCTATTACAAGCACGGTATTTCCGCCGTCGGTCAGCTTCTGAAGTACATCTATCAGCTTATGAACATCGGCGGTATGAAGTCCTGTAGTAGGCTCGTCAAGAATGTACACCGTCTTGCCTGTTGCACGCTTTGAAAGCTCCGAAGCCAGCTTTACCCTCTGTGCCTCACCGCCCGAAAGCGTCGTCGCAGGCTGACCTATCTTTACATATCCAAGCCCTACATCATAAAGCGTCTGTAACTTTCTCTTTATCTTTTCGTGATTTTCAAAGAAAGCTATACCCTCTTCTACCGTCATTTCAAGCACATCATAAATGTTCTTGCCTCTGTAGTGAACTTCGAGTGTTTCACGGTTATAGCGTTTGCCCTTGCAGACCTCGCACGGTACATATATATCGGGCAGGAAGTGCATTTCTATCTTGTTGATACCGTCGCCCTCGCAGGCTTCGCAACGTCCGCCCTTTACATTGAATGAAAATCTTCCGCTTGTATAGCCCCTCATCTTTGCGTCATTGGTCGAAGCAAACAGTTCTCTTATATCGTTGAATACACCCGTATAGGTCGCAGGGTTGCTCCTCGGTGTTCTGCCTATCGGCGACTGGTCGATAGCTATTACCTTGTCAAGATACTCCGTACCCTCGAATGTATCGAACGCACCGGGTTTTATTCTTGCACGGTTCAGCTTTGCGACAAGGTGCTTATAGATTATCTCATTTACAAGCGAACTCTTGCCGCTGCCCGATACGCCCGTAATGCAGGTGAATATTCCGAGCGGTACTTTTACCGTAATGTTCTTCAGATTGTTTTCACGGCATCCTGTTATTTTAAGCCATTTCTTAGTGGGCTTTCTGCGTTTTTCGGGCACTTCTATCTTTAATTTTCCCGTAAGATACTGCCCTGTTATCGAACGCTCGCACTTCATTATATCGTCAAGCGTGCCTGCACAGATAACCTCACCGCCGTGAACGCCTGCGCCGGGACCTATGTCAACGATAAAATCCGCCGCCCTCATCGTATCCTCATCATGCTCAACGACTATAAGCGTATTTCCGAGGTCACGCAGTCTTTTCAGTGTTGCGATAAGCTTGTCGTTATCCCTCTGATGAAGTCCAATGCTCGGCTCATCAAGGATATACAGCACTCCCATAAGACTGCTGCCTATCTGCGTTGCAAGCCTTATACGCTGACTTTCACCGCCCGAAAGCGTACCTGCCGTTCTTGATAATGTCAGATATTCAAGTCCGACGCTGCTCAGAAATCCCAGACGTTCCTTGATTTCTTTCAGTATCTGACTTGCTATCATCATATCACGTTCCGACAGCTTTATGCTTTTGACAAATTCAAGTGCTTCGCTGATGCTCATATCACAGAATTCGTTGATATTCTTACCGCATACGGTAACGCAAAGAGCCTCCTTTTTCAGTCGCTGACCGTGACAATCGGGACACACTGCATCACCCATATACTGAGCTATATCCTCTCTTGAATATACGCTCGTTGTTTCCTTATAACGTCTTTCAAGGTTGTTTACTACGCCCTCGAATGCCGTCATATAGACACCGCCGCCCTGCTCTTTACTGCGCACGACCTTAATCTTCTTTTCGCCCGTACCGTAAAGCACCGCATCTAACTGTTCCTTTGCCAGTTCCTTTACAGGCTGATCCACGCTGAAGCCATATTCGTTTGCAACAGCGTCAAAATACATCTGCGCTATAGTTCCGTCCGCATACTTCCAGCCGCTCGCCTTTATCGCATTTTCACGGATAGTAAGATCACGGTTAGGTAAAATCAGGTCTACATCTATCCTTCTGAAAATTCCGAGACCGGTACAGGTAGGACAAGCACCGAAGGGATTGTTGAACGAGAACATTCTCGGTACAAGTTCCTCTATGCTTACTCCGTGTTCGGGGCAGGCATAGTTCTGTGAAAAACTCAGTTCTTCACCGTCGATTACGTCTATAAGAATAAGTCCGCCCGAAAGATTTCCCGCAACCTCAAGGCTGTCGGATAAACGTGACTTTATATCCTCTTTCATAACAAGACGGTCAACAACGACTTCTATATTATGCTTCTTGTTCTTGTCGAGCTTTATCTGCTCGGAAAGATCGTAGATTATCCCGTCAATACGCACTCTTGCGTAGCCCTGCTTTACAAGGTCCTCAAGTTCCTTGCGGTATTCGCCCTTTCTGCCTCTTACTATAGGTGATAAGATCTGAAACTTTGTCCGCTCGGGCAGTTCCATTACCTTGTCAACTATCTGATCCACCGTCTGCTGTCTTATCTCTTTACCGCAGACAGGACAGTGCGGAATGCCTACTCTTGCATAAAGCAGTCTGAGATAGTCGTATATCTCCGTTACCGTTCCGACAGTGGAACGAGGGTTTTTCGAGGTCGTTTTCTGGTCTATTGATATAGCAGGAGATAATCCCTCTATGCTGTCAACATCGGGCTTTTCCATCTGTCCGAGGAACATTCTTGCATATGATGACAGGCTCTCGATATACCTTCTCTGACCGTCCGCATAAATAGTATCGAATGCAAGCGATGACTTTCCCGATCCCGAAAGTCCCGTCATAACTATCAACTTGTCACGGGGCAGTTCTATATCAATATTCTTCAGATTATGCTCTCTTGCACCCTTGATGATTATTTTATCTATTCCCATTTTCTTTTGTCATCTCCGTCAACAGCTTACTTGCTTTCCTGAAGCTCCTTTATCTTGTCACGCAGATATGCGGCGTGTTCAAAGTCAAGCAGCTTTGCCGCATTCTTCATCTCTGCGGTATACTGCTTGATAAGCGCCTCACGCTCTGCCTTGGTGTATTTTCTCTTTTTGCCCTTATCCTTGCCGGACGATATTTCCAGCACCGCCCTTACATCCTTTACTATAGTTTTAGGCGTGATGCCGTGTTCCTCGTTATATTTCATCTGAATCTCACGGCGGCGGTTGGTTTCGGTCACTGCCTTTTCCATGCTGTCTGTAACCGTATCGGCATACATTATGACCTTGCCTCCGGCGTTTCTTGCCGCCCTGCCTATAGTCTGTATAAGCGAAGTTTCGCTTCGTAAAAAGCCCTCTTTATCTGCGTCAAGTATCGCAACAAGCGATACCTCCGGCAAGTCAAGACCCTCACGCAGAAGATTTATTCCGACAAGCACATCAAAGACGTGCATACGCAGATCTCTTATTATCTCCATACGTTCGATAGAATCAATATCGTGGTGCATATAGCGTATCTTCACGCCGAGTTTCTCATAATAAGCCGTCAAATCCTCAGCCATTTTCTTTGTAAGCGTAGTGATAAGCACGCACTCGCCCTTTTTGGTACGCTCGTTTATTTCGGAATAAAGATCCTCTATCTGTCCCGCAACAGGCTTTATCTCGATTATCGGATCAAGCAGACCCGTAGGACGTATGACCTGCTCGGCTGTGTTCACAGCGTGACTCTTTTCGTATTCTCCCGGTGTAGCCGAAACATAAATGACCTGATTTATCATCGAGGTAAACTCGTCAAAATTCATCGGTCGGTTATCATACGCAGACGGCAGACGGAAGCCGTAATCCACAAGGTTTTTCTTTCGTGCAAAGTCGCCGCCGTACATACCTCTTACCTGCGGCAATGTAACGTGGCTCTCGTCAATGAACATAAGAAAATCTTTCGGAAAATGGTGCATAAGAGTTATGGGCGAACTGCCCGGCGCTCTTCCTGCAAGCACCCGTGAATAGTTCTCTACGCCCTTACACGTTCCTATCTCACGGAGCATTTCCATATCATAGCGTGTTCTCTGCTCTATCCTCTGCGCCTCTATCAGCTTATGGTTATCGGTAAAGAATTTAACACGTTCTTCCATTTCGTTTTCTATCTCGGTAAGCGAATTTTCAAGCCTTGCCTTGCTTACGATGTAATGTGACGCAGGGAAAATGGCAACGTGCGAAAAGCGGCGTTTTACCTCGCCTGTCACTATATCTATCTCGGATATTCTGTCTATCTCATCGCCGAAAAATTCTATCCTTATCGCCTTGTCGGACGTACTTCCCGCAGGGAAAACCTCAAGCACATCGCCTCTTACCCTGAACTTGTTACGGATGAAATTCATATCGTTGCGTTCATACTGTATTTCGACAAGCCTTTTTATTATATCGTCACGGCTTCGCTCCTGACCCTCACGGATAGAAAGCATATTCTCACGGTAATCCTCCGGACTGCCCAAGCTGTAGATACAGCTTACACTGGCAACGATAATTACATCTCTGCGCTCCGCAAGAGCCGCTGTTGCCGAGTGTCGCAGGCGGTCTATCTCGTCGTTTATCGCACTGTCCTTTTCGATATAAGCATCGGTTGACGGAATATACGCCTCAGGCTGATAGTAGTCGTAGTAGCTTACAAAATATTCGACAGCATTATCCGGGAAAAACTCCTTGAACTCACTGCACAGCTGTGCCGCAAGCGTCTTGTTATGCGCAAGGATAAGCGTGGGACGGTTGACCTTTTCGATAATATTTGCCATAGTAAAGGTTTTTCCCGAACCGGTAACTCCGAGCAAAACCTGTTCCTTATCGCCGTCAAGCACACCGTTTGCAAGGCTGTCTATAGCCTGCGGTTGATCGCCCATCGGCTTATAATTTGATTTTAATACGAACTTGTCCATTTTAGCTCCTTAAAAATCGTTCCATATATCAGGAAGAATACCGTTCTCACGCATAGAAAGACTGCCGTGCATACCGACTATAACGTGGTCGGCAAGATAAATTCCTGCCTTTTCAAGAAGATTGAAAAGATTTCTCGTCATTATCTTATCCTCCGTAGACGGCATTTCACTGCCTCTCGGATGGTTATGCGTCATAACGACTATAGGACATCTTTTCTGCACTGCCTTTTCAAGCAATCTCATTATATCCGGCCGCACCTGTTCAAGCGCACCCGTGCTTATTATTTCCTGCGACATAAAACAATACTCGCTGTCGAGAAATATCATTCTCAGCTGTTCGGTATCTACAAAGCGGAAAAGCCCCATACAATAGTCCTTTACCGCTCCCGATGCGCCGAGCATCTCACCCTTCTGAACGCTCTCAGACAGCATACGCTCTATGTTCGCACGAAGTACGATTATCATCTGAGCGGTAGACCTGCCTACACCCTCGACCTCGCACAACTCGTTTTCGCTTGCGGAGAACACACCGCTGAGCGTTCCGAATCTGTCAATAAGCCTGTGCGCTATCGGGTTTGTGTCACACTGCTTAAAAGAGCTGTACAGCATCATTTCAAGCAGCTCGTGCGACTGAAACCCCTCACTGCCGAACTCTTTAAGGCGGCTTATCATACGCTCCCTGTGTCCTGCGTGCATATTATCATTATGAGCGATAGCTACCGCCCCCTTCTGTCATCAATATCACCGCAAGGCTGTGTACCTAAATACACAGCCTTTGCTGAACAGTATTAAATTAGCATATCAGTCTTCAAATACAGCGCCTGTATTCGAGCTTGTAACCAGCTTTGCGTAACGCTTGAGATAACCGTCAAGCTGTCTTACGGGAGCATTTACGCCCTTAGCCTTACGCTGTGCAATTGTTTCATCGTCAACGAGAAGTTCAATGCTTCTTGCAGGTATATTGATATGTATCTTATCTCCGTTTTCAACGTAAGCTATAAGTCCGCCGTCAGCCGCCTCGGGAGAAACGTGACCTACCGCCGCACCTCTGCTGGCACCGCTGAAACGTCCGTCTGTGATAAGAGCAACGCTTCCGTCAAGACCCTTGCCGACAATAGCCGCCGTAGGAGCAAGCATCTCAGGCATACCGGGACCACCCTTGGGGCCTTCATAGCGGATAACAACAACGTCACCGGGGATGATAACGTTATTGAGGATAGCGTCACAAGCAGCCTGTTCGCCGTCAAATACCTTTGCCGTACCTGTGAAGTCCATCATTTCGGGCTTAACTGCACCCTGCTTTACAACAGAGCCGTTTTCTGCAAGGTTACCGCTGAGTATTGCAAGACCGCCGTCTTTTCTGATAGGATTCTCGCAGGTGTGGATTATTGTTCCGTCTGCATTCGGAGCCTTGGCGATTCTGTCGGCCTGTGTACCCGATACCGTAAGAACGCTTGTATCAACGTGACCGCCCTTTGCAAGCTCCTTGATAACCGACTGGATACCGCCTACATCGTTAAGATCTGTTATGAATATATCGCTTGCAGGATTGAGCTTTGAAAGCTGAGGTGTTGTCTTGCTCTTGTTGTCAATGTCGTCAAGAGAAATGTCAACTCCTGCCTCGTGTGCGATAGCAAGAAGATGAAGTACCGTATTTGAGGAAGCACCGATTGCCATATCGGTAGCGAGTGCGTTCATCATATTCTTCTTTGTGATAATATCCTTAGCGCAGATGTTCTGCTTTACAAGCTCAACTATTCTTTCGCCCGTTTCCTTTGCAAGTCTGCGGCGAGCGGCATTTACAGCAGGCTCTGTACCCGACTTCGGCATCGAAAGACCGATTGCTTCTGTAAGGCAGTTCATTGAGTTCGCCGTGTACATACCCGAACATGAGCCGCAGGTAGGACAAGCGTTATTCTCGTAGTCAAGAAGAACATCATCGCCTATAGTACCGTTGGAATACTGACCGATAGCTTCGTATATCTCGTTATATCCTACTCTCTTGCCCTGTACTCTGCCGGGGTTCATAGGACCGCCGCTTACAAAAATAGAGGGGAGGTTCATTCTTGCGGCAGCCATTATCATACCGGGAACTATCTTGTCGCAGTTCGGTATAAATACGATACCGTCAAGAGGATGTGCTGTCAGCATTACCTCGATGCTGTCGCAGATAAGCTCACGGGATGCAAGAGAATATCTCATGCCTCTGTGGTTCATTGCAAGGCCGTCGCACACGCCGATGGTGAAGAATTCAAAAGGAACGCCGCCTGCGTTTCTTATACCGTCCTTTACCTGTCTTGATATTTCGTGCAGATGCGCATGACCGGGAACATAGTCGCTTGCCGCACATACAACGGCAATAAACGGCTTGTGCATCTCGCTGTCTGTTACACCCAGTGCCTTCAGTAAGGCTTTGTGCGGTGTTCTGTCTACGCCGCTCTTGATAAGATCGCTTCTCATTTTTACTGTCCTTTCCTTTGTAAAAAGTGTTTTTATTTTCTGCCGAGCATGGCACTGCCGATCATACCTGCTTCATTTGCAAGCGTGCAGATTACTATCTCGGTATTCTTAGCATTGTTTTTTGAGTATATCTGCTTTGCCACCTGTGCTTTCAGCGGTATAAGCAGATTATCGCCCTCGTTGCATACTCCTCCTCCGATACAGAGAATATCGGGCTGGAATACGTTTATCACATTCGCAATGCCACAGGCAAGATACTTGATATATTTATCAACAACTTCCCTTCCCTCAGGGTCGCCCAGCTTAGCGGCATTGAACGCGGTTCTTGCTGAAATTTTCCCGTCACGGTCAACCATTTCGTGAAGCCGTCCGCTCGGATATTTCTCAATCATTTCCCTCGTCATGCGGACAAGTCCCGTAGCCGAAGAATAAGCCTCAAAACAGCCGTTTCTTCCGCAGGTACACGGCGCACCGTCAACCTCTATAACAGTATGACCTATCTCGCCGCCTGCGTTGTTTGAGCCGCTGTATATCTCGCCGTTAATAATTATACCTGCGCCCACACCAGTTCCGAGCGTCAGCACTACAGCGTTTTTCGCACCCTTTGCCGCACCTGCAAGATACTCGCCGTATGCCGCAACATTAGCGTCATTTTCAAGAATGATACGCTTGCCGAAATATTCTGCAAGATCCTTTGCAAGCGGAACATTCTCCCAGTGCAGATTGTTCGAATAAAGCACCGTGCCGTTTTCGTTATCCATAGTTCCCGGACAGCCGACGCCGATAGTCTTTATCCGGTCAATGTCCTCGCCCGAAAGCTGTACAGCCTGTTCGACAGCGTCAATGATTACCGCAAGGACGCTTTTATAACCGTCAGCCGCATTTGTCTTGAGCGATATTTTCGAAACGAGCTGTGCGTTCTCGTCAACCACTCCTGCCTTGATATTCGTACCGCCAATGTCAACGCCGATATAATACTTCATATATCCCCTTTAACCTTTCAAAACACAAGTCTTAAACTATATCAGAAAGAATTACCTCAAGATTACCCGTAAGAGTAAATCTGCCGTAGCCCGCAGGAACAAAGAAGCTGTCGCCCTTCTTTGCGTCAAGCTCACCGATCTTACCGTTGCCGTCAAGCACCAGAACCGACATAAACGACTTTTCATCTGCGTCAAGCGTTACCGTTCCTGAAACCTTGATTTTATGAACATCGAAATATTCACAGCTGCGGAGCAATGTTTCCTCGCCGCCGTCTATCTTTACAGGCTTGCCCTGAGGCTTTGTATCATATTTCGGAGGGCAAAGCTCTGTAACGTCTATAGCCTTTTCTATATGAAGCTCTCTGGGCTTTCCGTCCTTTCCTACTCTGCCGTAGTCATATACTCTGTATGTCGTATTGCTGTTCTGCTGAATCTCGGCAATAAGTATACCCTTGCCGATAGCGTGGAGCGTACCCGACTCGATGAAGAACACATCTCCCTTATGTACGGGAACATTGTTTGTGACCTCAAGTAAGGTGTTGTTCTTTATTCTGTCCGCAAACTCTTCTCTTGAAATTTCTTTATCAAAGCCGTATATAAGCTGTGAGCCTTCCTCGCAGTCAACGATATACCACATTTCCGTCTTGCCGTACTCGCCCTCGACACGCATAGCATAATCGTTGTCGGGGTGTACCTGTACAGACAGGTTATCCTTTGCATCAATAAGCTTTATAAGTATGGGGAAATACTCGAATCTGCCGCAGGCTGTACCGAGTGCATTCTTGTTTTCCGCTACATACTCGGAAAGCGTCTTGCCTTTGTCCTTGCCGTTTGCAATAACGCTCTGACCGTCCTTATGGCAGGACAGCTCCCAGCTCTCAGCTATCTTATCTGCGTCTGATACCTTGCCGTATTCCTCTCTTAATCTGTTACCGCCCCAGATATAATCCTTGCAAGGCGCACTGAGCTTTAATATTTCCATATTATGTTCCTTTCTATTTATCGGAATATTACCGTTTTATATCGTATCTTCATAAACCGCAGTTCACAACTCTGCTTATAGTCAATTATAGCACATTCAGCTTTAAATGTCTATCACTATTCTTGACTTTTTTGCGAAATATGTTATATTTATCTTATACAGCGGTCATACCGCACAAAATGACGAAAGGAACTGATGATATGAACGAAAATGTAAAAGCCGCACTCAAAAAAAGAGCGGAAAAGGTAATATCCGCCCTCGAAAAGAACAATATGAAGGGTTATCTTGTCGATACTCCCGACGAGGCGAAGGAGATAATAAAGGAGCTTATAAAGGACGACAAGCTGATAGTTTCCGGCGGAACAATGACGCTCAAGGAAACAGGCATTCAGGATTTCCTGAACGAAAACTACAGCGGTATCTACATTGACCGTGAAAAGCTCTCTCCCGATGAGGTAAACGACCTTTACAGGAAGGCTTTTTCAGCCGACACCTACTTTGCAAGCACTAATGCGATAACCGAATACGGCGAATTATACAACGTTGACGGCACCGGCAACCGTGTAGCCGCTATGATATTCGGACCGAAGCAGGTAATCATTGTTGCCGGCTTAAACAAGATTGTAACAGACCTCCACTCAGCCGTTGACCGTCTTGAAACGATAGCATCTCCCGCAAACTGTGTAAGGCTCGGCAGAAACACCCCCTGTGCAAAGACAGGCAGATGTGCGCACTGCTTAAGTCCCGACAGAATTTGCAACGATTATGTCATAATGGCTCATCAGCGTGACAAGGACAGAATAAAAGTAATCCTCATCTCCGACGAATACGGCTACTAAGGCGGCAATGTGCCGCTTCAAATTCCGACCTTACGGCGGGTCGCCGCCGACTGTTCCGACCTTTTCATATGTTCCGGATATATGCAGGATAGCAAAACGGTCGGGATTGGACGATGGTAAAGATTTTATTTTTACTAATAGCAATGTGCCGCTTCAAAAATCGAATAAGCGAAATTGCAAAAACGACGTACATTTTCAGTACGCCGTTTTCGCATTTATTGAATAAGGAACACGCATAATCAATATGTGCCACGCACATTCGATACACAGCAGAAATACATCCGCCGTAAATTCCGATTGGATTAAAGTAAAGGCTTTCTTGCTCCGCAGCCTACGCAGAAATCTCCTCTTGAATTATTTATCTTACCGCATTTTGCGCAAACCCAGGTGCCTGATGAATTCTGGGCATTTGCCATACCTGCTGTACTTGCGGGATTAACCGCATTGTTATTGTAATAATTGTTAGGCACATTAACCATCTGTTTAGCAGGAAGACCTGCCATTTTTCTAAGGCATTCGTTATTGTCATCCGTAAGAACTATCAGATCGCCGAATCCTTCAAGTATAAGCGAACCGATAAGAACAGGGACAATTATTATAATACCTATCTCGAATCCTGCACCTATCATAACGCTCTTTAAAGTTTCGTTGTAACTGCTGATATTCCCTGCTATGCTCCAGCAAGCTATAGCGGAAGCTAATGCTACTATAAAACCGAACACTCTGATAAGAAGTGCGATTGTTTTCAGTTTAGAACCTGATTTCTTATACATATTTACCTCCTCGCAGTTGGATCTTACGGCGCTTTACCAACAACCGCAAAATCCGTCAGATCGTCTGCGGTTACTTTTAGCTGTAGACGGTATCTCCGATTTTTATAAAAAGTTTTATTTATGTGCTTATATTTTATGTTACAGCTAATTTTGCCTGAACGAAAACTGTAATTTTTTTCTATGCTCCTTATTCAATATATAAGCCGATTTAAAGGCTGAATAAAGATTAACATTCTGAAAAGAGATAGTCAAGCAATTATTCAAAAACTGCACTTTTCCGACAGAATTTGCACACGTTCCCGTTCCCTGCAAACCACTTCAGATAACCATTACGGATTTTTTCGATGACGATATGTTCAGAAATCTCGAACAGGAAATATACTGATAACAAAAGCAAGCCGTTGACGCACATCACAGTGCCAACGGCTTGCTTTATAATTATCATGTTTACTGTTTTGACGATTCGCTGTTTGAATTAAAAACGGCTTGCGGTATCAGATTATCTTCCTCAAAAACTATGCTGTCGGCAGACAGACCTCCGCCGAGTTGATTAAGTTCAACAGGTGTAAATCCACGATTTACCGGTGTTCTTGTAAAGTTATTCAAACGTGATATAACGCCTATCAACTCACTTAAATTTTTCTCCTCCGGCAAAAGTTTGCGATAATCAAGATAGCTGAGTACTTCTTCAAGAGGATTTTCACCGTTTTTTATTTCCAGAATACAATCGCCGACAGTATCCCATGCATCTGACTCGCCTAATTTCATATTATTCGCAAAGAAATCATACAGTGCCGTTGTATACTCATTTTCTTCTATAAAAGAATCATCAACATATCTGAGCAGCTTATTTTTCTCCGGAACAAATAGTGGCTTGCCTTTCTGAGAAGTGACCATCATTTTATAAAATATTTCGTCAATAAGCACCAACGATTCGTTTACGATTGTTCTTTCCATCGGCTTACTCTTTTTTCTGTTCTTGTCCGTCTCTTCACTGCCGAGTATAAAATAGAAATGCTCCTCGTGCCTTGCTATCTCAGAAAAAGCAATAAAACCTTCTTCCGTCAGCTTTAATTCATCATTTTGTTTTTTGATTATCTTATATGCGTCTTTCAAAGGTAACATCTCATAAAAATTTGAAAACGCATCAAAATAATCATATAACAGCATTACTGTTTGTGCATCAAGGTTAAGCTTCTCGTGCATCGCTTTAATTGAATTTGCTGTATACATCTTCGGTAATTTTATCATAGTAATCTCCTTTATCAGAGTTTTTCTGATTATACCACTTTTTGTCGGTAAGTGCAAGTTATGTGCGCAATCAAAACGGGCTTTGAAGCAACACATACTCCAAAGCCCGTCCGTTATTGTTATATTCAATTGTCGAATCGGTTATCGGCTTACTGCCTCGCTTTATGCGTTCTTCGCATATTCTGCAGCCATCATCGTGGTATCATCCTACCAGCTTCCTGTCTGCCGTTAAACTTAACCGACTTTTATATTATTTCGTAGTTTATACTACCTGTACGTTGTCAGTACATTGGACTATACCTCACTGTCTTTCTTCGTTAAGCACCATTCTTTGATGCTTTATTATGCAGTCAGCGTATATTACCATTTGAAACACATCCTTAAGAGCTCAAATCAGCTTCTTTCAGCTTTATCAGCTGCTCTTTTTATCCTCTGTATCGACTTCTGCCGATGCAGGATATTAAGCTGTTATCAGTAGAACTGCCTCTTTGAATGTCTTGAACTGTACATCTCAATCACCTTACCTGTATTTACCTTGAAAGCTGTATATAATAAACGCTTTTGCGGAAATCTGCGATTTTTCAAATCGCTATAAGGTTTCTTGTTTTCTTTGTCCGGTAGCCGTTTTACTCGCAATTAAAGGTCAAAACCCTTTTATTATGTGTGTCGATGAGTACCGTATGAGTATTGTCATCGTACTATTCACTTCTTACTTTATGTTGCGAGCCTCAACAGACTGCTGTGACTCACTTTTTTCCTGACCCATTGGACTCGCCTCCTATCCGACTTTATTTATATACGGTTTCCGAATCGTATATATGTTGAATAAAACCCTCTTTATCGTGTTAAATAGTCAGTATGAAGATGTTTTATTCTGTCTGGGGAACTTTCCTTTTCCTTGTCTATATGATAACACATCAAACGGCATAAGTCAACACTTTTCTGAATTAAAACTGTACAAATTGCACATCGTGGTTTTGTATATTAGTCACATAGTTACACAGTTTACACAATATCAGCGTATTTAATCTATGTTTATAACTTAAAAATGCGTCGATTTGCTATTTTTAGGGAATTTGACCTGTGCAGGAATAGTATTGTGAGAAAATCATAAAATACCTCTTGACAACACCTTTGGTTTCGTGTAAAATTATATACAGAACAGAGGTCTTGAAACGGTCCTCGGAAAAGGAAGGAATAAACAATGTCAGAAATCGAAAACATCACAGACAACGACTTAGACACTGCCGAATATATAGACCTCGAGGACGAAAACGGCGATACCGTTACATTTGAGCTTATCGGACGCATTGAGGTTGACGGTTGCTCATACTGCGCCGTTATTCCCGAAGAAGAAGACGAGAACGCCGACAGCGACGTTTACGTTATCCTGAAGGAAGTAAACAAGAACGATGAGGTTTACCTGTCAACAATAGATGACGATAAGGAATACGACCGTGTAGCCAAGGAATTCTTCAACGTGTTTGAAGAGCTTGACGAAGAGGAAGAATAAAAGTTAATACACTGCCTTGTTCGCTTCAGTATGATTTCATATGATCCGACACTCTTTAATAGGGATTTCTCTCCGTTTGCGGATTGCAGACCTCCCGCCCTGCGGAAGAAGGGAGCGTGAAACAATCGGGGGAAAGTTACCCACCGTACTTTATGTGCGGGTTTCATCGTCATACCACGGCAAGGTGGTCTTAAAAATTACAGCCGTACTGCTTAAAAACAGTACGGCTTTGCTTATAAAACAAGCCTGTTTATATGAAAAACAGAGCAAATTCTCTATCCCTATAAGAACGCTTTGTGGGCTTTGCGTCCTACAAAACTTTTGGTAAGCAACGCTAAACACTCATTTTCAAAAAATATATAGGTTTTTCGACAGACTGATTATTAAAGCTGTACCGTAAAACATATCGCCAACACTGCTTAAAACAGTTTCCGTACCGACAAGGCATTAATAATTTCGTGAGTATACCGGTGCAACTGCACTGACATTGACTCTTCAAAAAAACTCCACTAACCTAAGATATATGTATTAACCTGCGGACGTGTAGCGTTAAGCGTCCCTGCATTAACAGGATATACAATGTTCGGGTGGTTTTTCGAGTTTATCCAACACCCCGACGGGGTGGGGGTGTGAGTAAGGAAAGAGGGAGCCACGAGGGAGAGAACCTAAGAGTATAGGGCTGAGTCTTGCTTACGCAAGCACTCGGACGTTTCGCTCTGCTTCACTGGGCTGTCAAGTCCAGCGGAGCTTTAGCGGAGTGCACGAGCCTTGCGTAAGCGAGGCTCAGACTTGCACCTAGTCTCTTTGGTTCT
>JABLTS010007080.1_pt1 | contig 14763 bp, 13 predicted proteins | sample 7160081 | NCBI WGS metagenome assembly JABLTS01 (sample SAMN14651231, study PRJNA627086) | human gut metagenome | isolation source: feces | host: Homo sapiens | reverse complement strand
TAGTAAACGAACTTTATGGTGCAAAACACCTATTCTGACGCAGTTTTATGTGTCCGTTGGGTGGTCCTATTAGCAAATTCTTAGCAAGAGGACACCCAGCCAAAACTGATTGCTACTGCCATTCTCCACTCCCTTAGTCAAAATGACAAGGCAAATACATGGAGGTTACTATGGACAAGAAAGAGAAAAAGTCACTGCCGGAACCGCGCACATACACCGTGGAACAAATTGCAGCCATGCTAAACATTTGCCATATAGCATCACCCTATTACATTGTATAATTCACACTTTGCCCGTGGAATGTTGCTATATGCATGTTGATTGAAGTTTATAATTCATATATTACATCTTATATTTTTCAAGAACAGGAATTACAATAGAAGGGAAATGAAAAAAGTAAAAAAAAATTTCTAAAGTTAAATCCTTTTGGGTTACTCAGTTGTATATTAAGTGTAAGGCGTTTTACACATGGAAGGCGGTGACACGGTATCGAAGATTTCATACTAATTAAAAAAATCCAGTCGGGTGACACAGATGCATTTGAGATAATTGTCCGAAAATATTATCAGTCAATTTATCTATTTTGTTGTCGGCGATTGAACGGCGATCCAGATACCGCCGCAGATATTACACAAGATGTTTTCTTGAAACTGTTGGAGAATATTCAATCAGTACGAAAGATAGGGAAATTTCAAAACTATCTGCTAACGATTGCTGTTAATACATGTAACAATTCTACTAAGAAAGCAAAACCCCTGTATATGGATTTAGAAACTCTTGAAGATATAGAAGATACAGATAATGCCTTTGAAAAAGTTGAGCTTAACGAACTTAAAGCGGAAGTTCAATATGCAATCAACACATTACCGGACTATCAAAAAGAGGTCATCATTTTACGATTTTATTATGATTTGAAAATCCGAGAGATTGCAACCATTACAAAAGTGAGTGTTTCTACTGTAAAATCCAGGCTTCAACAGGGGATTAAAAAACTGGAACGATATTTGGCTGATTTTAGAGGAGGCGATAATGTATGACCCAAAAACAAAATGGTGTATTAGAATGGTTGCAGAGTTGTGAAACGCCTGCTCCATCTGAACCTAAAATTAAAGCAGTAATCGTAGCTGGAAAAAGTTACATGAATAGTTCTGAATTCAATAAAAATTCAATGCGAGATATTATATTGAACCAACTTCAATTTCTGCCGCTTTCTTTCTGGATTGTTCAAATAATACTAACTATATGTGCAGTATTATTAGCATGTATCCTGGGCCAATGGAGGGTTCCATTTTATTATCCATTGACAATCCTTGCAGTTATGGTTCCATTCCTTGCGTTATTAGGTGCAATAGAAATATCTAAAAGCAACATCTATGGTATGTGGGAAATTGAACAGTCTAGTAGAACAACGCTGGTAAAAATTGTAGCAGGTCGTATGCTGATTATTGGAGTAATCAACCTTTTCCTAATAACAGTCATTTTAATTTCAATGGCATATATTTACCAGAAATCAATGATTGAAATGGTGTTGTATGGTTTGATTCCATTTAATATTTCTTGCACTTGTTATCTTTTTATATGTGCGAAAAGCAGGACAAACGATAGCTTGTATCATTTAATCGCTTGTATGATTTTTCTTTCTGGAACATTTTCTCTTGTACTCCATCAGCGATTTATATTTGAAGCGTCTATGTTCTGGGGATGGATTGGATTTTATGTGTTATCTATTATCCTATTAGGGAAAACACTTCAACTGTACTTGAAAAAAGAAAAAATGATTGGAGAATTGATATGGAACTTACAATAAATGATCTTTCAAAAGAATATGGAAGAAAAAAAGCTGTAAATCATTTCAGCGCAAAATTAACAAATGGTGTTTATGGTCTACTCGGGGCAAATGGTGCGGGCAAGACAACTTTGATGCGAATGATTTGCGATGTCCAAACTGAAACGAAAGGAGCCATTTTTTTTAACGGGAAAAACATTCATGATTTGGGCGAGAAATATCGTAATATCTTAGGCTACCTGCCACAAAATTTTGGCTATTATCCTAACTTTACAGCGTATAAATTTTTGATGTATATCTCTGCAATAAAGGGGCTGCCGCCTAAAAAAGCCCATAATCGCACAATGGAGCTGTTGCAGGTTGTTGATCTGCTCACACAGAAAAACGAAAAAATCAAAACTTTTTCCGGCGGTATGAAACAACGCTTGGGAATTGCTCAAACATTACTAAACGATCCCCGTATTTTGATTTTGGATGAACCTACAGCTGGACTTGACCCGAAAGAGCGGGTGCGGTTTAGGAATCTGATTAGTTCTTTGGCAGAAAATAGAATTGTAATTTTGTCCACTCACATTGTTTCTGATGTTGAATATATCGCAAATGAGATTCTGATTATGAAAAATGGCGAGTTAATTCAACATGGTTCTCCAGAAGAAATTTTGAAGCCGATTGAAAAATGTGTTTGGGAATGTGATGTATCTCGAAAAGAGGCCGAAGAATTAGAATTGAACTATGTAACAGCAAATCTGAAACATAATAATGGTGCAGAACGGCTGAGGATTATTTCTCAAGAAGCACCATGCAGAACCGCTTGGAATGTTGATCCAACATTGGAAGATTTGTATTTATACTATTTTGCGGAGGTATCCGAGCATGAATGAAATGATAAAAGCAGAACGAAATAAAATATGTTCGAGAAAGCAAACACGAATGTTGTTTTTAGCTGGTGTGGTTCTTATCGTTGCCTATTTTTTCTTTTTTCAATTTAATTATCAAAATGTTTTCTATGATTATGACCTTGAAAAAATGGCATTAGCAAGCGGTTTTACAGCCATTGAACAACGGAAGGAAGTAGCAGAAATATTTGAAGGAAAACTCTCTCAAAATACATTACTTACTATGCAAGAAAAAATCGACCAAGCAAAACAAGCAACTGTTGGACAAGATGAAAATTCTGCTTTTTCTGCTGTTCATGTTTATCGTGACCAAGCGGCGATTCTGGAATATTTGACAAATTCTGATGGTAGTTTTAAGTCACTCGAAACAGCATATCCAAATAGTCCAACTGTGACTTTAGGATATTGTGATGGCTGGGATAAGCTATTATCTGGAATGGGGAGCATCTTGTCCATAATGATATGTTTAATTGTTGTAATCACTCTATCTCCTGTTTTCTCAGAAGAGTATGCACTTCATACAGATAGCATTATTTATTCGGCTCGGTATGGCCGAACCAAACTCACAACTTCAAAAATTATAGCGGCCTTGGAAGTTGTAATTGGCACATACCTCTTGTATTTACTGCTAAATTTAGTTCTGTATGGCTGTACCTATGGGTTACAGGGGTGGAATGTAAGCATTCAATCTTCATTACATTATGCTTCTTCAATATATAATTTGACCTTTTTGCAAATGTTCTTTATCTCTGTAATATTGAATATTTTTGGGATTGTAGCCTTGACAACTATTACATTGTTTTTAAGTGCTCAAATGAGTTCTCCTGTTACAGCGCTTATTACTTCTTGCGTCATCTGCTTCTTGCCAGTTGTGTTTGATTTTAATGATAGCCTTCCTGTTTTACAAAAAATGCAGGAAATTTGCCCGATTTTTATGCTTCATACAAACGGTATATTTTCTGATATGAAAACATATTTCGGTATGAGCCAGCCGGTCTTTATGATCATCCTTAATGTTGGATTGATATTCGTATTTTATAGACTAACAAAAAATATATCAAAGAAACATCAAGTTACGGGGTAATTTTGATGAAAGAGACAAGTTGGGTTAGAAATTTGAGACAGCCTTCTATGCCAAGCCTGATCTTCGCAATGTCCGCCCACCGGAAGAACCGGTAAAATCGGAGCCTGCGACCCTGGACCTTGAAAGCCTTGTGGAGCAGCTTCAGAAGTCGCCGGAGCTGGCAAGTGCGCTCGCAGCCCTGATAGCGGCGCAAGCCCCGGCAAAGTGATCCGAAAAATCGAATTAGCAAAACGCAGAATTTTCTTAGCAAATTTCTGAAAAGCGTTCGAGTCCAATTAGCAAATATACATCATGCGGCGTATAAAAATCTCCCGGTAACGGAAGTGAAATTGCCGGGAGAAGGAGAAACAAAAAAACGCTGCAAACCCCGAAAAAAGGCTTGCAGCGGTGCTTTCTGGCGTCCCAGAGAGGATTTGAACCTCCGACCCCACGCTTAGGAGGCGTGTGCTCTATCCAGCTGAGCTACTGAGACATTTTTAAGATTTATGCAATTTTCATTGCTCGAAGGAATCGAACCATCTGCCGCTTAGGAGGCGCACGCTCTATCCGGCTGAGCTACTGAGACATACCACGACTGCCATTGTAACGCAGATGCGGCGGGTTTGTCAACGGTGAAAGAAAGAAAAAGTTGGGGAAAAGGCTTGCAATCACCTCTTTGAGAGCATATAATACAAAGGTTAGTGAATTTATACCCGAGAGAAAGGGGTCTTACCTTTGCAGAACGAGAAATTGAGAAATGTGGCGATCATCGCCCACGTCGACCACGGCAAGACCACACTGGTGGATCAGATGCTCAAGCAGGGCGGCGTCTACCGCGAGAATCAGGAAACGGTGGAGCGAGTCATGGACTCCAACGATCTGGAGCGTGAACGCGGCATCACCATTCTGGCCAAGAACACCGCCATCCAGTATGGCGACACCAAGATCAACATTGTGGACACTCCGGGCCACGCCGACTTCGGCGGCGAGGTGGAGCGTATCCTGAAGATGGTCAACGGCGTTATCCTGCTGGTGGACGCGGCGGAGGGCCCCATGCCCCAGACCCGCTTCGTCCTCAGCCGCGCCCTGGAACTGGGCCATCGCGTCATCGTGGTCATCAACAAGATCGACCGGCCCGACCAGCGCATCCATGAGGTCGTCGATGAGGTGCTGGAGCTGCTGCTGGATCTGGATGCCACCGCCGAGCAGCTGGACAGCCCCATGCTGTTCTGTTCCGCCCGCAACGGTACCGCCAGTTACTCCCCCGATGTGGTGGGCACCGACCTGAAGCCTCTGTTCGACACCATTCTGGACTATATCCCCGCGCCGGAGGCCGACTTGGACCAGCCGTTCCAGATGCTGGTCAGCGCCATTGACTATAACGAGTTCGTGGGCCGTATCGCCATCGGCCGCGTGGAGCGCGGCGTACTGAAGCAAAATCAGGAGATCGCGGTGTGCAACTACCACGATCCCGACGCGCCGGCCAAGAAGGCCAAGGCCGTCAGCATGTACGAGTTTGACGGTCTGGGCAAAAAGCCCATCACCGAGGCCACGGCGGGCAACATCATCGCCATGTCCGGCATCGGCGACATCACCATCGGCGACACCATCTGCGCGCCGGACTGCGTGGAGCCGCTGCCCTTTGTGAAGATCAGTGCCCCCACCATGGAGATGACGTTCTCCATCAACGACTCTCCCTACGCCGGCCGCGAGGGAAAGTTCGTTACCTCCCGCCAACTGCGGGAGCGCCTGTTCCGCGAGACGCTGAAGGACGTGTCCCTGCGTGTCACGGAGATCGAGGGCGCCGCCGATGCCTTCAACGTGGCGGGCCGCGGTGAGATGAGCCTGTCCATCCTCATCGAGACCATGCGCCGCGAGGGCTACGAGTTCCAGGTGTCGCCCCCCCGTGTGCTGTACCAGACCATAGACGGCAAGAAGTGCGAGCCCATCGAGCGCCTGGTAGTGGACGTTCCCAGTGAGAGCGTGGGTGCGGTCATTGAGAAGCTGGGCAGCCGCAAGGCGGACATGCTGGAGATGACCCCCGTGGGCAGCCGGATGAAGATCGAGTTTCTGGTCCCCAGCCGCGGCCTGTTCGGCTACCGCAACGAGTTCCTGACGGATACCCGCGGCGAGGGCATTATGGCCAGCGTGTTCGACAGCTACGCCCCCTATAAGGGCGACCTGAGCCGCCGCAACACCGGTTCCCTGGTCTCCTTCGAAACGGGCGAGAGCGTGGGCTACGGCCTGTTCAATGCCCAGGAGCGCGGCGCTCTGTTCATCGGCCCGGGCGTGCCGGTGTATGAGGGCATGATCGTGGGCGTCTCCCCCAAGCAGGAGGACATTACGGTCAACGTGTGCAAGAAGAAGCAGATGACCAATATGCGCGCCGCCGGTTCCGATGAGGCACTGCGTCTGGTACCGCCCCGGAAGATGAGTCTGGAGCAGTGCCTGGAGTTTCTGGCGGACGACGAGCTGCTGGAGGTCACGCCTAAGAGCCTGCGTATGCGCAAGACCATCCTGAATCACGAGAAGCGTATGAAGGCCACCCACGGCGGCAAAAAGAACTGAATCAGGTAAACAACAGGGCAGCCTGCGGCATCCGCCGCAGGCTGCCTTGCTGCGTTTTTGCGGCGGCGCTGTGCGCACCTCGCGGGGGCCGCCAAGTCAAAAAGTAGAGGGAGCGCTCCGCCGAATCCGGAAAAAGGGAGCCTGTCCATCGGACAGGCTCCCTTTTTTGCATTTATCCGCGCCTACCCCCGCGGTGAGGGCACGAACAGGAAGTTCAGATCCGCCTGAGTGGGCACCCCATCCAGCGCGGCGCTGTCGCTGTACTGCCACATGTCGAAGGCATAGTAGAAATCGGGATAGTCGTTGTAATCCGCCACCCAGAGGGACCAGTCGGCCAGACGGCTCAGGTCGTACTGGTAATACCCCTGCTGCCGGTTCAGATAAATACCGGCGGAGCAGCCGCCCTGCTCCACGACACGGCAGAAGGCGGCGGCTATGTTGGTCAGGCGGGAGGCATCGAAGGAGACGGTACGGGAATCGTCGGCAAATACCGGCTCCCAGTCGAAGTAGACCGGCAGGTCCAGCGGCACGCCATCCAGCAGGCCAAGCACGTAGTCGGCCTCCATGATGGCCTCCTGCACCGTGACGGCCTGGGAGAAAAAGTAGGCGCCTACGTCGATACCGGCGGCGCGTGCGCCGCGGACGAAGGTGCGGAAGCTGCTGTCCTCACGGAGAGCGCCCCGGGTGTAGCCGCGATAGCCCACGCGGAGGATGGCGAAGTCCACACCCTGCCGGGCCAGCTGCTGCCAGTCCGTTCCGGACTGATAGTCGGACACGTCCACGCCCAGCCGCACCGTGCCGGACATGCCGGTGTAGCGGAGGACGCCGTTCTCATCACGGGTGAAATCGTTGGCGGTAAAGGGGTTTACCGCCAGATTTTTGTGGGGTGTCAGCCAGACCATGTTGGCGCCGTCATTGACATAGACCTGACCCGCATGGGGGTCCTCCGGCTCCGGCTCGATACGGGGCTGGCGGGGCAGCAGGCTCAGGATCACCGGCACGGCAATGGCCAGTGCGGCCAGCAGGATGGCCAGCGGCAGCAGACTGCGGCGTCTCCTGCGGCGGGCGCGGCGGGGATGGGTGATGGTTTCTTCCATAGGGTTCACCGACTTTCTCGTTGGAACACGTGGATGTCGAAGGCGATGCGGCAGTCCAGCGCATCAAGTTTACATAATTTTTCGACGCCGCTTTTCGGCGTTTTCCAGCAGTAGGGGGTCATGCCGAACAGCGCCTGAATATCGGCGGGGCTGTTCAGGTGGATGGTGTCCTCCACATGGCGGATGGTGACGTAGTGAAAGCCATCGTAGGGCGTCTCCTTCACCTCGTTGGGGTAGGGACGGTCATAGAGCACCTGCTTCATCTCCCAGAGGTGCATGGCGGAGGGGACCACGTAGAGGAAGTGACCCTCCGGCCGCAGGACGCGGCGGAATTCCTCGATGGCCAGCGGGGAGAAGCAGTTCAACAGCAGGTCGATGCTTCCGTCCGCCACCGGCAGGCGGTAGGAGGAGGCCACAGCCAGCTCCAGCGCATGTTCCCGTTTGGCGGCCAGCCGGAGAATGAATTTGGAGATGTCCGTACCGGCCACGCGGGGCGATTTACCGGCCCCGCACAGGGCGCGGTAGATGGCGGCGGTGTAATATCCCTCGCCGCAGCCGCTGTCCAGCACCGCGGGAGCGTCGCCGGTCAGGGAAACGGAGAGTTCACATAACGCATCACGCAGTGGGGCGTAATAGTCTCTGGAGAGGAAGGCGCAGCGGGCGGCGGCCATGGCCTTGTCGTCGCCCGGGGCCTTGGAGTGCTTCCGATTCACGGGGAGCAGATAGGTGTGGCCCTCGCGGGCGATGTCGAAGCTGTGACCGGCGGGGCAGCGGTAGGCGCCGTCCTGCCGGACCAGCGTACCGCCGCACAGGGGGCAGACGAACAGGCTGGTCATAGGTCACGCCCCTCCGGCAGTGTCACGTCGTGTATCCAGCGGCCCTTGCGGATGCGGTACCAGCACAGGGGACATTTCAGCAGGGACTCGGCTTGCACGGCGGCAGCCACCCACCAGCAGGAGGCGTTCGTCACCAGTGCTATCACCGCCGTCAAAGGCAGGGCCACCAGCCACTGGGGGGAGATGTCCAGTGCGGCGGAGCAGAACACATCGCCTCCGGCGCGGAGCACACCGGTGACGGCGGTGATGGAGTAGGCATGCAGGGGGATGGAGGCGAAGCCGGTGACGGCCAGCGCCGTGGCGATCTGGGCTGTCTGGTCATAGAGCTTGAACAGGGGGAACACGATGGGCTGGAACAGCAGGGGTACCAGCGCCAGCGCGACCGCCGCCAGCGCCAGACCCACCAGGATGGTGACCCACAGCAGGGTGTGGCTCAGGTCCAGCACCTCCTGATGGCTCTTGCCCTCGCCGATGGCCTTGCCCACAATGACGGCGGTGGCGGCGCCCAGCCCGAAGCACACCACCAGGAACAGGCGGTTCAGGTTGCCCATGACGGCGTTGGCCGCCAGATACTCCACGGAGTTCACGGTGTAGCCCAAAATCACGGTAAGCATGCTGTTGCCAAGGCCCCAGGCGATCTCATTGAGCAGTACGGGGGAGGAGTATTTGATGAACCGGCGGCACATCTCCCAGCCCGGGTGGAAAAAGGCCCGCAGGCGCAGGGGAATGGTCCTGCTGCGCAGGGCGCAGACAAGGCACACGGCGAACTCCGCCACGCGGCTGATGAGAGTAGCTACGGCGGCGCCCTCCACGCCCAGCATGGGGAGGCCCGCCTTGCCGAAGATCAGCAGGTAGTTCATGCCGGTGTTGATGACGGTAGACATGCCGAACAGCTTCATGCCGAAGGAGGAATTCTCCACGCTGCGCTGGGCACTGACGTAGATGGACGACAGCATGTTGAACACGTAGGAAAATCCGATAATGCGCAGGTACGGCGCGCCCAGCAGCGACAGCTCGTGCTTGTTGCTGAGCAAGTCCATGATCTCCACGGGCCAGAGGAAGAACGCCGCAGCCAGCACGGCGGCGATGCCCACGCCCAGATAGGCGGCTACGCCCATGGCGCGGCTGATATTTTCCAGATCCTTTTTGCCCCAGTACTGGCTGATGAGGATCCCGACGCCGGACTGGACGCCGAATACAATGGAGATCAGCAGGAATACCGGCACGTTGGCGGTGGTGACGGCGGCCATTTCCGTGTTTCCCAGCTGGCTGACCATTAAAGTATCGATCAACCCAAGGGAAAACGTGATGAGATTCTGAAGTGCGATGGGGGCGGTGAGACGAGCCAGATAGCGATAAAAGCTCTTATCGCGGCGGAGTGCTTTCTGCATGATGAAGAACCTCTCAAAGCATGGGAAAACGGGCGGCCTGATGGGCTTTCAGCGCCTCATACAGGGCGTCCACGTCTGCTTCCGTATTTTCGGGGGAGAAGGAAATGCGGATGACACCGGCGGCGGTGCGCTTGTCAAGACCCAGCGCCGACACCACGTGGCTGGCCTTGCCCTGGTGGCAGGCGGAGCCCGCGGAGATACAGATGCCCTGGGCGCCCAGATCGGTGACGATATTGGCGCTGGGGTAGCCCGCCAGCGACATGGCCAGGATGTGGGGGGCCGTACCGGCGGCCACCGGCACCATGCCGGGGATGCTCAGCAGCCTTTCACGGCAGTAGTCCCGCAGGGCGGCCATATGGGCGATCTTGGCGTCATAGTCCGTCAGGCGCAGCTCCACCGCCTTGGCAAAACCGGCGATCTGGGCGGTGGCTTCCGTGCCGGAGCGCAGGCCCCGCTCCTGCCCGCCGCCGGGCAGCAGGGGCCGGACATTCCGAAAGCGCTCCGAGATATACAGGGCGCCTACGCCCTTGGGGCCGCCCAGCTTGTGGGCGGACAGGCTCATCATATCCACGCCCCAGACCTCCGGCTCACAGGGGACCTTCAGAAAGCCCTGCACCGCGTCGCAGTGCAGCAGGGCGCGGGATTTTCGGTCACGCAGGAGCTGAGCCGTCTCCGCCACGGGGAAGATGCAGCCGGTCTCGTTGTTCACCAGCATCATGGACACCAGCACTGTGTCGTCCCGCAGGGCGCCCGCTACCTGTTCCACAGCGACATGGCCGGTGCGGTCAGGCTTCAGATACGTGACCTCGTACCCCTGCTGTGTCAGCCAGCGGCACGGCTCCAGCACGGCGCTGTGCTCCACGGCGGTGGTGATGATGTGCTTGCCGGTGTGGCGTCCCTGCCAGATGGCGGCCTGTATGGCCCAGTTGTCCGATTCCGTGCCGCAGGAGGTGAAATACAGGCGCTCCGGCGGGCAGTGCAGCGCCCCGGCGATCACGGCGCGCCAGCCCTCCACGGCCTTTTTCATCTCCTGCCCCGCGGGATACTGGGAGGAGGGATTGCCGAAGTGATGGGTCAGCACATCGTACATGGCGTCAGCCACAGCGGCGGGTACCGGCGTGGTGGCGGCATTATCCAGATAGATCATGGGAAAAACCTCTCAATTTCATGGGCCGGAGGGCTTGCCACCGGCGGAAGTATCCAGTATAATAAAGCGTTACCATTGGACTGCTATCGCGGCGATAAAAGCGATACGATATATTATACCGATATTCGACGGAAAGTGCAAGGAGAATCCCATGCAGGCAGCTATCTATACCTTGGGATGCAAGGTGAATCAATATGAAACACAGGCCATGGAGCAGGAGCTGGTGCGGCGGGGTCACACGCTGGTACCCTTCGACCAGAAGGCGGATGTCTACATCGTCAACACCTGCTCCGTCACCGCCGTCAGCGACAAGAAGTCGCGGCAGATGATCCGGCGATGCCGGAAGCTGAACCCCAACGCGGTAGTGGCCGCCTGCGGCTGCTACGTGCAGACCCACGCGGAGGAGGCGGCGGGGCTGGACGTGGATCTCATCGCCGGTACCGGCGACCGCATGGCATTTCTGGACCTGCTGGAGCAAGTGCGCCGCGAGAAGCAGGTGACGATGCTGGACGACGCCCTGCGCCGCAGGGAATTCGAGGTGCTGCCCGCAGGCGGCATGGCGGAACGCACCCGCGCCATGCTGAAGGTGGAGGACGGCTGCGTCAATTTCTGCACGTACTGCATCATCCCCTATGCCCGCGGGCCGGTGCGTTCCCTGCCCAAGGCGGAGGCTGTGGCCCAGACGGAGCACCTGCGGCAGGAGGGGTATCGGGAACTGGTATTCACCGGTATCGAGATCTCCAGCTGGGGCCGCGACCTGAAAAACGGGGAGAGCCTCATCGACCTTTTGGAGGCGGTGTCCGCCGCCGCAGGGGATATGCGGCTGCGGCTGGGCAGTCTGGAGCCCCGTACCATCACGGAGGACTTCTGCCGCCGTGCCGCCGCGCTGCCCCATCTGTGTCCCCACTTTCATCTGTCTTTGCAGTCCGGCTGTGACGCCACGCTGAAGCGGATGAACCGGAAGTACGATACGGCGCGGTTTCGGGAGTCGGTGCGGCTGCTGAACCAGTATTTCCACCGGCCCGCCGTCACCACGGATCTCATCTGCGGGTTTCCGGAGGAGACAGAGGAGGAGTTCGGCCAGACGCTGGCATTCATCGAGGAATGCGGCTTCGCAGCCATGCACATCTTCCCTTATTCCATCCGCCCCGGTACCAAGGCCGCGGCTATGGGGCAGGTGCCGCCCGCCGTCAAGGAGCAGCGGACTGCCCGGGCCGGACAGGTGGCGGAACGGATGCACCGCGCGTATCTGGAGGGCTGCGTGGGGCAGGTGTACCCTGTGCTGTTTGAGCAGGCCAAGGACGGCCTCTACACCGGCCACGCCCCCAACTATATGGAAGTCGGCGTGGCGGCGGATGGGCTGCATAACGTTATACTGGATGTGAAGATCACTGGCGTCGACGGGGAGATGCTGCGAGGGGAGTTGACATAATGAATCACTTTTTCGCCTATATCGACAGGATGCGCTACATCGAGCGGTGGGCGCTGATGCGCAACAGCGTCCGGGAGAATATTCAGGAACACAGCCATCAGGTGGCGGTGCTGGCCCACGCGCTGGCAGTGATACGGAACGAGTTTTTCGGCGGGCAGGTGGATGCCGGTGCGGTGGCTGCAGCGGCGCTGTACCACGACGCGGGGGAGATCCTCACCGGCGACATGCCCACGCCCATCAAATACTTCAACCCCGAGATACGGGAGGCCTACCGCAAGGTGGAGGAGGTGGCGGACCAGAAGCTGCTGGCCATGCTGCCGCCGGAGCTGCGGCCCATCTATGAGAACATCCTGCGCCCCGCCGATGCGGAGGTGGAGGAGCTGGTGAAGGCGGCGGACAAGCTCAGCGCCCATATCAAATGCCTGGAGGAGCTGAAGGCCGGAAACGAGGAGTTCCGGCAGGCGGCGCGGCAGACGGCGGAGGCGCTGGAGAGCTACGACATGCCGGAACTGCGGTATTTCCGTGAGCACTTTTTAGGCTCGTTCCAGCTGACGCTGGACGAGATGGAGTAAATATCATCCAAAGAAGGAGTGAAGGACATGAAAGCGATCGTAACTGTGGTGGGTAAGGATCAGGTGGGCATCATCGCCGGTGTGTGCAACACGCTGGCGGCCTACGAGATCAATGTGCTGGACATCAGTCAGACCATTATGGAGGGGTATTTCACCATGATGATGGTGGTGGACCTGACGCTGTGTCAGGAGCCCTTTGACAGGCTGCGCACCGCCCTGAAGGAATACGGCGAGGGACGGGGACTGTCTGTCCGCATCCAGAGGGAGGACATCTTTGACGCCATGCACAAGCTGTAAAAAAGAGGGACGCGACATGCTGAGTTTGCAGAATATTTTTGATACCATCGACATGATCGACAAGCAGCATCTGGACATCCGCACCATCACTATGGGCATCTCCCTGCTGGACTGCGTCAGCGAGGACGCGGATCGCTGCTGCCGGAAAATTTATGACAAGATCTGCCGCCGGGCGGAGAAGCTGGTGCGCACCGGTGAGGACATCGAGAGCGAGTTCGGTATCCCCATCGTCAACAAGCGCATCTCCGTGACGCCCATGGCGCTGGTGGCGGGGAGCTGCGACACCGAGGACTACGTGCCCTTCGCCATGACACTGGATCGGGCGGCCCACACCTGCGGCGTCAACTTTATCGGCGGGTACTCCGCTCTGGTGCAGAAGGGCTTCAGCAAGGGCGACGAGCTGCTGCTGCGATCCATTCCTCAGGCGCTGGCCCAGACGGAGCTGGTGTGCTCCAGCGTCAACGTGGGCAGCACCAAGGCGGGCATCAACATGGATGCTGTGGCCCGTATGGGGCGCATCATCAAGGAGACGGCCCACCTGACCCGCGCTCAGGACGGGCTGGGCTGCGCCAAGCTGGTGGTGTTCTGCAACGCTGTGGAGGACAACCCCTTCATGGCCGGTGCGTTCCACGGCGTGGGCGAGGCGGACAGCGTCATCAACGTGGGCGTGTCCGGCCCGGGCGTGGTGTACCACGCTTTGCAGTCCTGCAAGGGGCAGCCCTTTGACGTGGTGGCGGAGACCATCAAGAAAACGGCGTTCCAGATCACCCGCATGGGTCAGATGGTGGCGGCGGAGGCGTCCCGGCGGCTGGATACGCCATTCGGCATCGTGGATCTGTCGCTGGCGCCCACCCCTGCGGTAGGCGACAGCGTGGCCCGCATTCTGGAGGAGATGGGCCTTGCCGTCTGCGGTACCCACGGCACCACGGCGGCGCTGGCCCTGCTGAACGACGCGGTGAAGAAGGGCGGCGTCATGGCGTCCGGCCACGTGGGCGGCCTGTCCGGCGCGTTTATCCCCGTGTCGGAGGACGAGGGCATGATCGCCGCCGCGTTGGACGGCACCCTGACCATCGACAAGCTGGAGGCCATGACCTGCGTGTGCTCCGTGGGATTGGACATGATCGCCGTGCCGGGGAGTACCAGTGCCGAGACCATCGCGGCCATCATCGCCGATGAGGCGGCGGTGGGTATGGTGAACAGCAAGACCACCGCCGTGCGTGTGATCCCCGTGGAAGGGGCCGATGTGGGAGACATGGTGGAGATGGGCGGCCTGCTGGGCTCCGCGCCGGTGATGCCGGTACACGAGGCGTCCAGCGCCGACTTTATCGCCCGCGGCGGACGCATTCCTGCGCCGCTGCAGAGCCTGAAAAACTGATGGTACGGGCGGCGAGAGAGCAGGATCTGCCCCGCATCCTGACCATTTACAACGTGGCGCGGCGGTATATGCGGGCGCACGGCAACACCGCCCAGTGGGTGAACGGCTACCCGTCGGAGGAGCTGCTGCGGCAGGATCTGGCGGCGGGACAGCTGTACGTGCTGGAGGACGGAGGCGGCGTGTATGCCGTATTTGCCTTCATTCTGGGCGAGGACCCGACCTACCGGCGCATCCGGGGCGCATGGCGGGACGACAGTCCCTACGGCACCATCCACCGGCTGGGCAGCGACGGCAGCCATCGCG
>JABLTS010005976.1_pt1 | contig 14810 bp, 10 predicted proteins | sample 7160081 | NCBI WGS metagenome assembly JABLTS01 (sample SAMN14651231, study PRJNA627086) | human gut metagenome | isolation source: feces | host: Homo sapiens | reverse complement strand
CGGCTCAAGGACAAGATCATCCGCGGCGGCGAGAACATCTACCCCAAGGAGATTGAGGAATTCATCTACACCCACCCGGCCGTCAAGGACGTACAGGTCATCGGCGTGCCGGACAAGAAATACGGCGAGGAGGCCATGGCCTGCATCATCCTCAAGGAGCCCGGCAGCGTGACCGTGGAGGAGATGCTGGACTATATCAAGGCCAGCATGGCACGGCACAAGGTGCCGAAATACATCGATTTTGTCGACGCATTCCCGATGAACGCAGCCGGAAAAATCCTGAAATACAAGATGCGCGAGGAGGCGACGGAGCGCTTCGGACTGGAGGGCGCGGCCGGGATCGACACGGCGCAGACCGCCGAGCAGGTGAAGCGGTAAGCACTGATAGCCGGTATTAGTAAAATTTATACTTGACAGCCTGCAAAGACTGTGTTAAATTTGGGGCAAGTTCAAATCAAAAAAAGCTGTGACGAAGACGGTCGGACGGACTGCTTTCAGAGAGCCGGTGGTTGGTGCAAACCGGCAGCACGAACTCCTGTGACCTATCACTTCCGAGCTGGAGGCCCGAACACCATTCGCAAGTAGACGCCTCTCGTCCGCCCACGTTACGGGATAGGGCTTGTCAGAGCCTGAAGCGGCAGTTCTCAGAGCTGCAATTTGAGTGGTACCACGGGTATTGTGATTCACAAACTCGCCTCAAAGATTCTTAGGAATCCTTGAGGCGAGTTTTTTCGTTCGAAGTAACTTACACAGTTTAACACAGGAGGAACCCACTATGATGATGCAAACCAAGAAGCCGGCTGCCAACCCGCTGATGGAGATCGCAGAGCGAATCCGCGAGATGCGCGAGATCGTCGGCTACAGCGAAGCGGAGATGGCCGAGAAGACCGAGGTCAGCGTCGAGCAGTATCGCAGCTATGAGCAGGGCACGGTCGATTTCCCGTTTACGTTCATGCACAAGTGCGCGCTGGCGTTCGGCGTGGAGCTGACGGATCTGCTCGAAGGCCAGAGCGCCAAGCTCTCGAGCTACACGGTGACGCGCCGGGGCATGGGTCCGGTGACGGCCAGCGAGGACGGCATCACCATTCAGAATATGGCGGCAATGTTCCGGCAGAAGCTGGCGACGCCGTATTGGGTCACCTATCAGTATTCCAAGGAGCTGCAGAGCCAGCCGATCCACACCACGACGCATGCCGGACAGGAATTTGACCTCGTCGTGAAGGGGACGCTCCGTGTGCGTGTCGGCGAGCACGAGGAAGTCCTCCACGAGGGCGACAGCATCTTCTACAAGAGCTCCACGCCGCACGGCATGATCGCCGTGGATGGGCAGGACTGTGTATTCCTCGCAATGATCATGGCGAGCAGCGAAAAGGAGCAGGACCTGTCCGTGCGGACACGGGCGTTGGAGGAGACGCCGGAGCAGCAGCTGCTCTGCGACCAGTTTGTCCACGGGGTGGAAAAGGAAGACGGCTCGTTGGAGCGGCTGGAGTTCCACAACGAGGACAAGTTCAACTTTGCATTCGACATTGTGGACGGCCTCGCGCGGCGTGAGCCGGACAAGCTCGCGATGGTGCATGTCGCAAACGACATGACTGAGCGGCGGTTCACGTTCAAGGACATGAAGGACGCATCGAGTCAGGCGGCGAACTATTTCACGTCACTCGGCGTGAAGCGCGGCGACCGCGTGATGCTGGTGCTCAAGCGGCACTATCAGTTCTGGTTTGCGATCCTCGGCCTGCATAAGCTGGGCGCGATCGCCATCCCGGCGACGAACCAGCTGATGGAGCATGATTTCACCTATCGCTTCAAGGCGGCGGGCGTGAGCGCGATCGTCTGTACGGCGGACGGCGACACGGCACATCAGGTCGACATCGCGGAGGCCGACGCGGGTGCGCATCTGACGAAGGTTCTCGTCGGCGGCAAGCGCGAGGGCTGGCACGACTTTGACGCGGAATACGGCCTGTTCTCCCGGCGCTACACGCGCAAGGACGACGCGCCCTGCGGCGACGATCCGATGCTCATGTTCTTCACGTCCGGCACGACCGGCTATCCGAAGATCGCCGTTCACAGCTATAAATATGCGCTGGGCCATTACGTTACGGCCCGGTACTGGCACTGGGTGCAGCCCGGCGGACTGCACTTCACGATCTCCGAGACCGGCTGGGGCAAGGCGCTCTGGGGCAAGCTGTATGGCCAGTGGCTGTGCGAGGGTGCGGTGTTCGTCTACGACTTTGATCGGTTCGACGCCGAGAAGATCCTGCCGATGTTCGCCAAATACAACATCACGACGTTCTGTGCGCCGCCCACGATGTACCGGATGCTGATCAAGCAGGATCTTTCCCGCTTCGACCTCAGCTCCATCCAGCACGCAACGACCGCGGGCGAGGCGCTGAACCCGGAGGTCTATTATCAGTTTGAAAAGGCGACGGGGCTGCAGATCGCCGAGGGCTTCGGCCAGACGGAGATGACGCTCGGCATTGCGAACCTCGTCGGCCAGCCGCTCAAGCCCGGCTCGATGGGCAAGCCCATCCCCGGCTACGGCATCGACCTTGTCAATCAGGACGGCACCCCGACTGCCGACGGCGACACGGGCGAGATCGTCATCCATACCGCGGGACGAGAGCACTTCTGCGGGCTGTTCCTCGGCTATTATCAGGACAAGGAGCGTACTGAGGCCGTCTGGCACGACGGACTCTACCACACCGGCGACCTCGCGTGGCGCGATGAGGACGGCTTCTACTGGTACGTTGGCCGCGCGGACGACGTCATCAAGTCCTCCGGCTACCGCATCGGGCCGTTCGAGATCGAAAACGTCATCATGGAGCTGCCGTATGTGCTTGAGTGCGGCGTGTCCGCTGCGCCGGACGAGGTGCGCGGGCAGGTCGTCAAGGCCAGCATCGTGCTCGTCAAGGGCACCGAGGGCACGGAGGAGCTGAAGAAGGAAATCCAGAACTACGTCAAGCAGCATACCGCGCCGTATAAGTATCCGAGAATTGTGGAGTTCAAAGAAGAGCTCCCGAAGACCATCAGCGGCAAGATCATCCGAAGCAAGCTCTGATGACCGGGATCTTTCGACGATGCGGCGATTGAACCGGACCGGCATACGCGCTCAATATGTGTTCTCTGGGTTTCGCTGGTTTGCCCCCATATGCAGCTCCGGCAGACAGGGATGATGACAACAGAAAACCACCGAAAATTTTTCTTGACAATTGCATACTTTTTCGTTATGATTCTTAACAACAATAAAGGCTACGACGGAGAGGGTTCCGCGCAAGTCCTGTTTCAGAGAGCCGGTGGATGGTGTGAACCGGTAACAGACGCGCAGAATTTGTAGCTCCCGAGCCGGAGAGAAGAACGCCCGTAATGGCAAGTAGACCTCTCCCGCGTCAGCTGCGTCAGTGCTTAGACTTTGCTGGAAGTCGATGAGTGGTATCTGCCGTGAGGCAGGTGCAATTTGAGTGGTACCGCGGGTATGCTGTATGCAGCCCGTCTCAAAGAATCATTTCTTTGAGACGGGCTTTTTGCATCCACGGAGGTAACACCATGAAAAAAACACTCACAGGGCTGGACTTCAAAATTCAGGAAATGGCGGGACGCATCCGAGAGCTGCGCGAGATCTCCGGCTTTTCGGCGCAGACGATGGCGCTGAAAACAGGCACGAGCGAAGAAGAATATCTTCGCTGTGAGGCCGGGCAGAGCGACCTCAACTTCGCTTTTCTCTACCGCTGCGCGCTGGCTTTTGGCGTTGACGTTACAGATCTCATCGAGGGCAGCAGCCCAAAGCTTCGATCCTATACGCTGACACGTGCGGGTAATGGACAGAAGATCGAGCAGGCCCATGAGATGATCTATTACAACATGGCCTCCGGCTTTCAGAACCGCATTGCAGACCCGCTGTTCGTTGAAAACAAATACTCTGATGAAGCATTCTATTCGGACATTGAGCTGACCAGCCACGTCGGGCAGGAATGTGATCTTGTCATTCGCGGCAGTATGAAAGTTCAGGTCGGCGGACATACCGAGCTTCTGCATGAAGGCGACTGCATCTACTATGACAGCTCCATTCCGCACGGCATGGTTGCTGCGGACGGTCAGGATTGCCTGTTCTATGCGATCGTGCTCCGCCCACAGGAGCCGAGCCTCCCGGAGGCCGGCGGCGACCGCGCTGCCATGATCGAGACGGCGCAGAGTCCGGATCCGGAGGCGCGTATTTACACCCGCTTCGTCGATGCGCCCGAGGATGCAAACGGGAAACTGCAGTCCATCGCCTTCAAAAATGAGCAATCCTTCAATTTCGCATTTGACATTGTGGATGCGCTGGGCCGTGAAAAGCCTGAAAAGCTCGCCATGCTGCATGTGGCTCCGGATGGAACGGAGCGGCGGTTCACATTCAAGGACATGAAAGATGCTTCCAGCCAGGCCGCCAATTACTTTACCTCGCTCGGCATCCGACGCGGCGACCGCGTGATGCTCGTGCTCAAGCGGCATTACCAGTTCTGGTTTGCCATTCTGGGTCTGCACAAGATCGGCGCCATTGCGATTCCGGCTACCAATCAGCTTGTGGAGCATGATTTCTCTTACCGCTTCCAGGCAGCGGGCGTCAGTGCAGTTCTCTGCACGGCAGACGGCGATACTGCGTACCATGTCGACATTGCAGAGGCCGACACCGGGATGAAGTTGACAAAGATCATGGTTGGCGGCAGCCGGGAAGGCTGGCACGATTTCAATGCGGAATACGGCCTGTTTTCCCGCCGCTATACGCGCAGGGACGACGCGCCCTGCGGCGACGAGCCAATGCTCATGTTCTTTACCTCCGGTACGTCCGGATACCCGAAAATTGCAGCACACAACTATAAATATCCGCTTGGACATTTTATCACTGCAAAATACTGGAATCAGGTCAACCCGGACGGGCTGCACCTGACCATCTCCGACACCGGCTGGGCCAAGAGCCTCTGGGGAAAGCTCTACGGTCAGTGGCTGTGTGAGGCGGCTGTGTTTGTTTATGATTTCGACCGCTTTGATGCAGAAAAAATTCTGCCGATGTTTGCGAAGTATCAGATCACGACATTCTGTGCGCCGCCCACGATGTACCGCATGCTGATCAAGCAGGACCTGTCCCGATTTGATCTTTCTTCTATTCAGCATGCGTCTATCGCCGGTGAAGCGCTCAATCCTGAGGTCTTCCGCCAATTTGAAAAGGCGACTGGCATGCGCATCATGGAGGGCTTTGGGCAGTCTGAATCGACGCTCATCATCGGCAATCTGGCTGGCGACAGCCATAAGATCGGCTCTATGGGCAAGCCTGTCCCACTCTACGATGTGCATCTGCTGGACAGCAGCGGGCATGAAGCGGAGGCCGGCGACACGGGGGAGATCTGCATCAACATTCAAAACGGCATTCCCTGCGGACTTGCCTACGAATATTACAACAGCCCGGAGGTCACGGCAAAAACGTGGCACGATGGCTTCTACCACACGGGCGACCTCGCCTGGCGTGACGAGGACGGCTTCTACTGGTATGTCGGCCGTGCGGATGACGTCATTAAATCGTCTGGCTACCGCATTGGACCGTTTGAAATCGAAAATGTCATCATGGAGCTGCCGTATGTGCTCGAATGCGGTGTGTCTGCCGCCCCGGATGAGATCCGCGGGCAGGTCGTCAAGGCCAGCATCGTACTGGTCAAGGGCACCGAGGGCACGGACGCGCTGAAAAAAGAAATTCAGACCTATGTCAAGACGCATACTGCGCCGTACAAATATCCCCGTATTGTGGAATTCCGCGAAGCGCTTCCAAAGACCACCAGCGGAAAAATCATCAGAAGCAAGCTCTGAAGGAGGAGTCGGCCATGACACACAAACGCCTGACGCTTTTTGCCGGACATTACGGCAGTGGAAAGACGAATATCGCGCTGAATTATGCGCGGTGGCTCCGGCGAAAAGGCGAAGCCGTGACTGTGGCCGATCTTGACATTGTAAATCCCTATTTCCGGACGAAGGATTCAGAAGAAGATCTGAAAAAAGAGGGGATCGGACTGATCGTCTCACCGTTTGCAAATTCGAATCTCGATGTTCCGGCCATGCCGAAGGAGACCTACGCGCTGATTGCGGAGCGGGGAGAATGCGGCGTGCTGGACATCGGCGGAGACGACCGCGGAGCGCTGGCACTGGGGCGCTATGTTCCGGAGATCCGGGCGGAGGGTGATTATGAGATGCTGTTCGTCATCAACCGGGCCCGGCCGCTGACAAGGACGGTAGCGGATACGATCCTTGTGCTGCGGGAAATCGAGGCCGCCTGTGGGCTGCCGTTCACGGCAGTCGTCAACAATACGAATCTCGGGCAGGCGACGGCGGCGGAAGATGTGCTGTCAAGCATGCCCTATGCGGAAGCGGTCGCCGCGCGGGCAGGGCTGCCGCTCAAGATGACCTGCTGCGCTGCACGGCTCTGCGACGCGCTGCGCGGGAGCATTCCAAACCTGTTCCCGATGGAGATCCAGAAGCTATATTACCAATTACGATAAATGGAGGCACAAGATGGCAAAACTGATATTTCAGGAAGAACTCTGCAAGGGCTGCGGCCTGTGTGTGAACGCCTGTCCGAAGGGGTTGCTGGCGCTGTCGAAGACGCGGCTGAATCAAAAGGGGCATGCGCCCGTGGAGCTGACGGAGCCGGACAAGTGCGTCGGCTGTGCGTTCTGCGCGACGATGTGTCCCGACTGTGTCATTACGGTAGAAAAGTAAGGAGGGCAGGAAGATGCAGGAAAAAGTATTGATGAAGGGCAACGAGGCCATCGCGGAGGCCGCGATCCTCGCCGGGTGCCGCCACTATCTGGGCTATCCCATCACGCCGCAGACCGAGGTCGCGGCCTATATGGCGAAGAAAATGCCGAAGATCGGCGGGACGTTTTTGCAGGCCGAGAGCGAGATCGCGGCCATCAACATGGTTTACGGCGTGGCCGCGACGGGCAAGCGGGCGATGACCTCGTCCTCCAGCCCCGGTATCGCGCTCAAGTGCGAGGGCATTTCGTACCTGGCGGGCGCAGATCTGCCCGCAGTCATTGTCAATGTGCAGCGCGGCGGGCCCGGCCTCGGCGGCATTCAGCCATCGCAGTCCGACTACTTCCTCGCGACGCGCGGACCCGGCCACGGCGACTTCCATGTGCTGGTACTGGCTCCGGCGTCGGTTCAGGAGATGGCCGACCTGACCGGAAAGGCGTTTGACCTTGCGGAAAAATACCGGATGCCGGCAATGCTGCTGGCTGACGGCACGATGGGTCAGATGATGGAGCCCGTTCAGCTGCCGGAGGCGCGTGACCCGGACACAACTGAAAAGGATTGGGCCGTCACTGGAACGAAGTGCCAGCGGAAGCATCACGTTGTCAACTCTCTCTACCTCAGCCCGGCAGAGCTCGAGCGGCTGAACATCGAGCGCTTCGAGCGATACGCCGAGATCGAGAAGAATGAGTGTATGTGGGAAGCGTTCATGATGGAGGACGCCGAGGTCTGCATCGTGTCCTGCGGTATTACCGCGCGCGTGTCGCGCAACGCGATCGTCGAAGCGCGCAAGCAGGGCATCAAGGCCGGCATGATCCGGCCGATCACGCTCTGGCCGTTCCCGAAGGCACCGCTGCGCAAGGCCGCTGATCAGGTGAAGCGGTTCGTTTGCGTGGAGCTCAACATGGGCCAGATGCGCGAGGATGTGCAGCTGGCGGTAGCGTGCAAAAAGCCGGTCGACCTTTGCTTCCGCGTGGGCGGCATGATCCCGTCGCCGGATGAGGTGCTGGACGCGATCCGTAAGGCAAACGAAGGAGGGAACGACTGATGGCTGTTGTATTTGAAAAACCGAAGGCGCTGACCGACGCCGTATTCCACTACTGCCCCGGCTGCACGCATGGCATCATCCATCGGCTCGTCGCCGAGGCGATCGACACGCTCGGCATCGAGGGCCGGACGATCGGCATTGCGCCGGTCGGCTGTTCCGTACTGGCCTATGACTACTTTACCTGTGACATGGTCGAGGCGTCGCATGGACGTGCGCCCGCAGTCGCGACGGGTGTAAAGCGGTCGCTGCCGGACAACATCGTCTTCACCTATCAGGGCGACGGCGACCTCGCGTCCATCGGCCTCTGCGAGACCGTCTCCGCCGCGGCGCGCGGCGAAAATATCACGGTCATCTTTGTCAACAACGCGATTTATGGCATGACGGGCGGCCAGATGGCCCCGACCTCTCTGCCCGGCCAGATCACACAGACGTCGCCCTATGGACGCGACGTCAACACCTGCGGCTGGCCGATCCGGATCTGCGAGATGCTCGCGACGCTGGAGGCCCCGGCGTATCTCGAGCGCGTGACCGTGAACAATGTGAAAAACGTGAAAAACGCAAAAAAAGCGATCGAAAAGGCGTTCCGTTATCAGGTGGAGGGCAAGGGCTTCTCACTGATCGAGGTGCTGTCGGCCTGTCCGACGAACTGGGGCCTGACGCCGCAGAAGGCGCTGGAGTGGATCGACGAGAAGATGATCCCGTACTATCCGCTGGGTGTCTACCGAGACAAGGAGGGCTGAGAGATGGCAGATCATCAAATCGTGATTGCGGGCTTCGGCGGACAGGGATTGCTGTTCTCCGGAAAGGTTCTGGCCTACGCGGGCCTCATCGAAGGGCGGGAGCTCAGCTGGCTGCCGTCCTATGGCCCGGAGATGCGCGGCGGCACGGCGAACTGCAACGTCATTCTGTCGGACGCCCCGGTCGGCTCGCCGATCGTAAACACGCCGAACGTGCTCATGGTTATGAACAACCCTTCGCTCGATAAATATGAAAACGCCGTGCAGCCGGGCGGAAAAATTTTCCTCGACTCCACGCTCATCGCCCGCAAGGTTACGCGCACGGATGTGGAGGCTTATTACGTCCCGGCCACGAAGATGGCAATGGACATGGGAATGCCGACGCTTGCCAACATGATCCTGCTCGGCGCGCTGATCTCGAAGACCGGGTGTGTCCGGGAGGAGAGCCTCGCGGACGCGCTGCACAAGGTCATCCCGGCGCGCAAGGCCGACCTTTTCGACCTCAACATGCAGGCGCTTCAGGCTGGGAAGGAGTTCGCCGGATGAAGACCGCCTGCATCCAGATGGACATGCTCTTCGCGCAGCCGGAGGAGAACTTCGCGAAAGCGAAGCGGCTCATCCGCGAAGCGATGGCGAGCGGACCGGACGTGGTTGTCCTGCCGGAAACATGGAGCACCGGGTTTTTCCCGAAAGAGCGTCTTTCCGAGCTGGCCGAGCGGGACTGCGCGCGGGTGAAACGCGAACTCGGCGGGCTGGCTGCGGAGCTTGGCGTGAATCTTGTGGCGGGCAGCGTCGCGAATGTGCGCGGCGGAAAGGTCTATAACACGGCGTGCGTCTTTGACCGCGCGGGGAACTGCGTCGCAGAGTATGATAAGACGCACCTGTTTACGCCGATGGGCGAGCATGCGTATTTCACGCCCGGCGATCATCTCTGCCGCTTCCGGCTCGACGGACACGACTGCGGCCTTGTAATCTGCTATGACATCCGCTTCCCGGAGCTGACGCGGACACTCGCCGTGCAGGGGATGGACATGCTCTTCGTCGTGAGCCAGTGGCCAGCGGCGCGCATCGGACATCTGCGGGCGCTGACAGTCGCGCGGGCGATTGAGAATCAGGCGTTCGTCATCTGCTGCAATTCCTGCGGCGACGCGGGCGAGACACATTACGGCGGCGCGTCCGCAATCATTGATCCGTGGGGGGAGCTGCTCGCCGCCGGCGGGCAGGACGAGCAGATTTTGGCCGCGGATTGTGAACTGGAGATGCTGGATGGAATCCGGAGCTCCATCAATGTCTTTCGCGACCGGAGGGCGGAGCTCTATCGGGTCTGATCGATGCTCCACCCCTACAAACAGCTTTTATATGTACTATGAACATCAGGAGGAATGAAAAATGGAATACAACTTCCCTGTGATAAGGACTACGCACCCCAAGCCCCGTCCTGCCGACGAGACGAAGCTGGGCTTTGCGAAATACTTCACCGACCACATGTTCGTCATGGACTATGACGAAGGACAGGGCTGGCACGACGGGCACGTTGTGCCGCACGAGCCGTTCCTCATCGAGCCGGCGTCCTGCGTGCTGCACTACGCACAGATGATGTTTGAGGGCATGAAGGCCTACCGCACGCCGGACGGCGGCGTCCAGATTTTCCGGCCGGACATGAACATCAAGCGTATGGCCCGCACGAATGAGCGCATGTGCATCCCGGAGCTGCCGGGAGACCTGTTCCTCGCGGCGGTCAAGGCTGTGATTGAGGCGGATCGCGACTGGATTCCCTCCGCGCCGGGCACTGCGATGTATATCCGGCCGTTCATCTTCGGCGATGAGGTCTCGTTCTCGGTTCTGCCGGCCAAGCACTACAAATTTATGATCATCCTCAGCCCGACGGGCTCCTACTACGCGGCAAACGACGGTGGCCTGGCCACGACGCGCATCTATGTGCAGGACAAATACATCCGCGCGGCGCACGGTGGCACGGGCTATGCCAAGGTCGGCGGCAACTACGGCGGCGGCATGCGCGCCAGTCAGGACGCGATGAAATATAACTGCAAGGATGTGCTGTGGCTCGACGCGGCGGAGCATAAGTATGTCGAGGAGATCGGCACGTCGAACGCCTTCTTCCGCATCGCGGACGAAGTTATCACCGCGCCGCTCGATTCCGGCACGATCCTGCCCGGCATCACGCGCGATTCTGTCATCCAGCTGCTGAAAAAGTGGGGCGTGAAGGTCTCGGAGCGGAAGCTCTCGATCGACGAGGTCGTTGCCGCGTCGAAGGACGGCAGCCTGCAGGAGATCTTCGCCAGCGGCACCGCAGCGGTCATCTCGCCGATCGGCTGGCTAAATGTGATGGGCACGGATGTTCAGGTCGCGGATGGGACGGTCGGTCCTGTGGCGCAGAAGCTCTATGATACGCTCTACGGCATGCAAACCGGGACGGTTGCCGATGATATGGGCTGGACGTATCGGCTCCTGTAAGCGCTTTTCTCGACAAGTCCTGCAGAATACGTTACAATATCCCCAAGGAATTCAGACGAAAGGACGGTGCGCAGCATGAATATCGGTATGGTTATGATGATGTGCAAGACCGTCTTTGGTTTGTTCTGAGAGCTGCTCGAACAAATTTCCAAAGGCGGTCATGGGTGCGTTGTCCATGACCGCCTTTCTTTGTCTGACTGTGAAAAAATGAGGAGGAACCCCGATACCGATCAAAATACCGAACGGATTGCCGGCGAAAACATCTCCGTGAAGGAGGAGACGCGCACCGTGACACAGGACATCCGACCGCTGCAGATTCTGGTTTTGAACCCTGATGCCGGCGAAGATCGAAACGAAGACGCACGTCTATTCCACGTTTCACATCTGCTGGGGCGCACAGGCGGGACTCTATTATCATGATGGTATTCACAAGCACGACCTGCAGGAAAAGCTCTTCGGCGTGTTCCCGCACATGGTGGCACGTCGGAGTTCGATGTTTATGCGCGGCTTTGACGACACGTTGCTTTCTCGGCGGCGATACCGCTCAATGATGGCAGTCTCGAAAGGTACGCCCTTGAACCGGGGTACGTGTAGCGTGACATCGCTGGAGGTCGTGGTGAGGTTGCGGTCATAGTGACCGCTGCGGTACCCTCCTCATTTTAAACCAGCGCCACGTCCAGCACCATCATCACGCTGAAGCCCACGGCAAAGAACACCGTACCGAGATTGGAATGCGCTCCCTGCGATAGTTCGGGGATCAGCTCTTCCACGACTACATAGAGCATCGCGCCAGCGGCGAAGCTCAGAAGATACGGCAGCGCGGGAATGATGAACTGCGCGGCAAGGATCGTCAGCACCGCGCCGGCCGGCTCCACAACGCCGGAAAGCACGCCGCCGAGAAACGCGCGGCCTTTTTTCTGCCCCTCCGCGCGAAGCGGCATGGAGATGATCGCGCCCTCCGGGAAGTTCTGAATGGCGATGCCGATGGACAGGGCCAGCGCGCTTGCCGCCGTGATCTGTGTGCCGCCGGCAAGGAAGCCCGCGTACATCACGCCGACGGCCATGCCCTCCGGAATGTTGTGCAGCGTGACGGCCAGCACCATCATGGTCGTGCGGGCAAGCCTGCTTTTGGGGCCTTCGGCCTGTTCGCTGCCGACGTGCAGGTGGGGGATCAGATGGTCGAGCGCAAGCAGGAACAGCACGCCGAGCCAGAAGCCCGCAAACGCCGGGAAGAACGCGAGCTTTCCCAATGCTGCCGACTGCTCGATGGCCGGGATGAGAAGGCTCCAGATCGACGCGGCTACCATCACGCCTGCGGCAAAGCCCGCAAGCGAACGCTGGACCAGATCGCCGAGCGATTTTTTCATAAAGAACACACAGGCCGCACCGGCCGTCGTGCCGAGAAACGGGATCAGAATCCCGAGAACTGTCTGCATATGTCTGCCTCCGGGGGCTATTTGTTTCTTCTGTACCCCGCTTTGTCGCGGTATTCGGGGTGATTTTTCAGATACGGGTCCTTGTCGCCGCAGATGGTGTAGTCGCATTTGCAGCCGTTCGCGCAGGTGGTGGTGCGCACCAGCCTTGCGTGGATCAGCTCCATAGATGCAAAATCCACGTTGCAAAGAGCGGGCATGATGTCCGTGAGGCCGTGCTTGATCGCAAACTCCGCCGCCGTACAGCGCGATCATCCTGCGGTAGCATTCGTAGACCATGTCATAGGTTTCGGTGATGCAGTGATCGGTGCACAGCGGGTAAAACGGGAACCACACGTCGCAGCCGGAGTCCTGCATCAGCTTGCGCATGACGGGCAGATCCCCTTTATCCGGGCCGATGACCATGCCGCCGCCGAAGAAATAGAGGATCGCACGCTTGGACGGCGTTGGATGTTCTCTGACGATCAGGCACGGAAAGCCGTGCACCGTGACCGTTTCATAATGCGCCTTGCGGTCGGTGGGCGTAAATACGCCGCGATTGCGGTTCTGCTTGTCAATGACCTTCCGAATTTCCTCATCCGGCAGCCCAAACGCCTTTTTCGCGCCGGAAAGCTTGTAAGCTGTGCGCAGAACAGAAGCGAAGATACTCATACCGTCAATTCTTTTCCCGTAATCGTCAGCACGCCTCACTGTTAAACTGCTCTAACCAACGGGCAAACAGTTAGACAAAACTAACCGTATGCCGAAACAATACACAGCGGCTCAAATCTGATTCTATGGTAGCAAAAACCCCGTTTCCTGTCAAGACGCAGACGGATTCCGACTGTTGCGCTCCGTGCTGTTTCGCAAAAGCGGGCAGAAACCATCCGCAGCCAGCGGCTTCCTTATCGGGAAAGCCGCTGGCTGCGGAGCGCCGGTTTTTATGCTTCGAGCGCGGACAGGACATCGTCCCAGACGCCCGGGAAGATGCAATATTCGATCAGCGTCAGCGCGTCTGTCGGGTCTTCGCCGGACGAGAGCGCAGCTTCGAACGCGGACGTGTCTTCCAGACGGTAGATCGCGCCCGCGCCGCTTTCGTCGTACAGGGCCGCGACGCCGCCGGATTCAAATTCCAGCCAGATCACGGGCTCACCCTGTACAGCACTCGGCTCCGGGTCCATGATGTTGAGCGCGGTCACAAGATGCTTCGCCCGTTTCTCCGTCAGAACCTGTTTTTCCCAACCGCTTTCCGTGCGGGAATAGGCCGTGACCGTCCCGCCGGAGAGCGTGTCGTAGGGGGTGAAGGTGTACGGGTCGGTGGGAGCGGGTTCGTCCTCATCCAAGAAGTGCTCGGCGTTCAGACCGCCGAAGCTGATGTGTGAGACTTCACCCGCTTCGACGCGGATCAGCATGAACAGGTCGCCGGACGTGAGCGCGTACAAGTCATACGGAATCTCCTGATCGTTCTCGATCATTGTTTCATGCGTCCACACGGCGTCCGGATACGCAGCCTCGACGGCCTCCTGCGGGCTTCCAATGCCGATGCCGGTATCCAGCGCCCAATCGCAGGGGCTTTGCGTCCAGACCTCGCTCAGCACCGAGCCGCTGCCGTCGCGCATGCCGGTGTTCGTGAATCGCAGACGCAAATCATACTGCACATCCGCGCTGCCGGAGGTATTATAGAACCAGCAGACTTCCCACACGCCGTCCTCGCGCTGGATCTCTCCCGTGTTGCTGACGCTGTCCGGCTCGCCGAGCATGGCTTGCACGTCCTCACGCTTCATCCCCAGCCGCAGCCCGCCGAGCTCCGTCGTCAGAATGCGTGCGGCCACGGAATCGCTGTCCTCCCAGCCGCCGTCTGCCGCGGATTCTCCGCCGCGCGTCGGTTCTTCCGCACCGGCGATGCCGTCCTCCGCAGGTTTTTCATCGCTCGCCGGCGATTCCGTTGTGGGCGTTTCGGCACCGGCGGCCTGACTGGCATTGTCGGCGTTCTTGTAGCCCAGGTTCCGCACGGCCAGCGGGATGGAGATAGCCAGCACCGCGCAGGCGGCCAGCGCCGCGATGGGCAGCCAGCGCTTTTTCCGCCGGATGTCGGCGGCCTCCTCGATCATGGTGTCGCTCAAATCCCCGATGCAGCGGAACAGATCCTGTGTCGTCATACCGCGATCCCCTCCTTCAAAAGCGCGTCGCGCAGTCCCGCGCGCAGACGGAACAGCCGGGATTTGACCGTGTTTTCCGTCAGCCCGAACAGGCCCGACAAGCGCCGGACGGAGTCGCCGTAATAATACCGGCGCAGAAACAGCTGCCGGTTCTCGCGCGTCTGCGTGCGCAGATACGCCTCGATCGTCAGCGTGACGGCCTGCG
>JABLTS010015142.1_pt1 | contig 14841 bp, 12 predicted proteins | sample 7160081 | NCBI WGS metagenome assembly JABLTS01 (sample SAMN14651231, study PRJNA627086) | human gut metagenome | isolation source: feces | host: Homo sapiens | reverse complement strand
GATAATCAGCCACTTAACCAAATTTTATTAGTTATATTACGTTAATTAACTCTCTCATTTTCAATCGATTACATAAGAATTAACAGAGTATTGTTAAAAGAAGAATAAAAAAATATCTTAAACAACTCGGTGTGGGAAGCATCTGAATGCAAGAACTTTTTGCCTATTATAGACGAAATTAATTTCCAAGGGAAAAATACTGGTTGGAGAAAATGTGAGATAGTTTTTTTATTTTAAAGCAGATAGTTTATGAGAATATGCATAATAACATTTGAGTTTAATTATAATTACGGTGCGGTATTACAAGCCTTTTCGCTGAAAAAAGTTTTAGAGACTTATGGACACGAAGTTTGTATTATGAATCGTGGGTGGGATAAGTATATTGGTGCTGAAAAAAAACATATTGGCAGGAAGAATATTCCTGGATATCTATTAGGGCGTTTTTATACTTTAAAAACTTTCCATGATTTTAAAAGGAAATATTTCAATTTAACAGATCCTGCATGTAATTATCAGGATTTATGTAATAAATCTGATAAGTTTGATGCCGTAATTGTGGGAAGTGATCAAATTTGGAATGATGAAATCTTTCCGATCATGGGATTATATTATTTTGCGGAGTCATTTCATCATGTTTCCAAGAAGATAGCTTATGCGGTTAGTTTTGGAAAGGATACATTTGTCGTACCAGAAAGATTTAAAAGTAAACTTTTTACTGAACTTCAAAGTTTTAATGCCTTATCGGTCAGAGAGGTTTCTGGTATAAAGATTCTCTCGGATTTAGGATTTAAGTCGAGTTTAGTATTGGATCCTACATTATTGCTTGCTCCAAGTGATTTTCCTGTTGGTAAACGGAAGCATAATTATAAATATGTTTGTAGATTTCTATTAGATGAAACGCCTATAAAAAGAGATCTTATACGGAAGTTCTCAAATCATCTTAATCTGAAAGAAGTTAACAATTATCTAAATCTTGATTTTTCATTTCCTATTCTAAGAAAAGTTGTTAATAACAAATATATTCCAGTCTCTGAATGGCTAAGTAATATAAAAAATGCAGAATTTGTTTTGACCGATTCTTTCCATGGTATGGTTTTTTCAATTCTGTTTCATAAACAATTTTTGGTTTTCCAAAATAAAAAAAGAGGAAATGCAAGATTTGAAAGTCTTTTGGGGAGATTGGGACTTTTAGACCATCTGATTTCTGAAGACAAAGATATTAATATCCAATATAATGTAATTGATTATAAAAAGGTCGATGAAGAGTTAAAGCCTCTTAGAGATATATCTTTGTCCTTTCTTATAGATGCATTAAAATAATCTTTTTAGAAAAAATATTCTTAGTATTAGTGGTGTCAGTTGTAATTACATCATTACAAAATAGGAACTTTATAGATTTAATCAGCTGATAATTATGGATAAATATGAGTTAACTACTTTATGGCAAAAGACATTAGGCTTAAAAGATAATCAAGATGGTTTTCAAAGTCAAATTGATTTTTTACGTAATGCATATTATTCCTTGAGGAAGAATGCAAAACTTCTTGCCTCAGAAATAAATTGTAGTTTACCTGATTTTACTGTTCATGATATTTCTCATGCAGATGCTTTATGGGGTGTTGCATCTATGATTTTACCAGAGGAGTCTGCAATAAATCCTGCAGAGAGTTTTGTGTTAGGAGCAGCTTTTTTGATACATGATTTAGGAATGGGAATTGTAGCCTATAATGAAGGAATCGATGAATTAAAGAAGACGGCATTATGGAATGATACATTTAGTTCATTTCAAAAAAAATACAGAGGTTCTTCTACAAAGGAACAATTAGAGAAGTGGGCAACAGAAGTCGCTCTTAGAGAATTACATGCTCAGAAAGCAGAAAAATTAGCTCTTACGAAATGGATTGATTCTGATAATAACCCAGTATTTTTATTGGAAGATAAAGACTTGAGGGATTCTTATGGTGATATAATTGGTAAAATAGCTTCTTCGCATGGTTCTTCATTAGACGAAATGATTCATTTGTTTGGATTAGACCTAAAGGGAGCTCCAGGTTTTTTACCTGCATCTTGGACTATCGATCCTGTGAAATTGGGTTGTATTATTAGAGTAGTTGATGCTATAAATGTTGATGATAGAAGAGCTCCGTACTTTTTGGCAGCTTTACGGAAACCTACAGGAGTTTCTAAGGATCATTGGACATTTCAAAGTAAGTTGAATCAACCAACAATTAAGGGTAATAGATTGTTATTCACTTCAAAATCAGCTTTTGGTATTGAGGAAAGTGATAGTTGGTGGTTATGCTATGATACCTTACGGATGATTGATAGCGAATTGAAAAGTGTTGATTCTTTGTTGATGGATTTAGGAAAGGATTCTTTTAGAGTTAATGGAGTTGCATATATAGATTCGCCCACAAGGCTTATAGAATCGGTAAAAGTAGAAGGGTGGAAACCTGTTGATACAACGATTAATGTTTCAAATGTGCCTAAACTGGTTGCTACTTTAGGAGGTAAGGAATTGTATGGAAAAGATAATCGAGTTCCCATTCGTGAATTGATCCAAAATGCCTCTGATGCTATTCGTGCAAGAAGAATAATGGATGATGATGATTCTTTTGATGGGAAAATACGATTAAAATTTGCCTCTGATGAGAATGGACTTTATTTAGAAGTGTCAGATAATGGTGTAGGAATGTCATCTGTTGTGATGACTAAGGCTTTATTAGATTTTGGTCAGTCTTTTTGGGGTAGTTCTTTGATGCATAAGGAATTTCCATTTTTAGAATCGAAAGGGTATCATTCTACAGGAAAATATGGTATAGGTTTCTTTTCTGTATTTATGCTTGGGAGAAAAGTTCAGGTTATATCAAGAAAATATATATTGGGGCGTGAGCAAACAAATGTCTTGGATTTTACTCATGGTGTAACGAAAAGACCAATATTAAGACCTGCAGCTGCGGATGAATTTATAAAGGATGGAGGTACAACTATTCGCATTTGGATAGATGAAAAGACAAAAAAGAATATTTTGTATGATCATTTTTTAGAAAAAACTCTATCATTTTCTGAGGTAATAGAGCAATTGTGTCCAAGTCTTGATTGTGATGTATTTGTTGATGATTGCCAAGTGCCAACAATAATGCGTGACGATTGGTTAACTATGGATTCTAAAGAACTCTTGTATCGTATATATGGCCGTTCAAGATGCATGAATTTCAAAGAAAAACAAAACAAGATCGTAGAATTATTAGCAGACAATTTGACTATAGTAAAGGATGAATTTGGCGTTCCTTTGGCAAGGATAGCTTTGTATTTTGATGAAACTGATTTTATTGATAAAATGCAGAGTTTAAGTAATGGGGTAATTACAATTGGAGGTTTGAATGCTGGTACTATTAGAGGTTTGGTAGGTATAGTTAAAGGAAATAGCATGAATGCATCAAGAAATTATGGAATGCCTATAGCCTCTCGTGACCAATTATCAGAATGGGCAACAACCCAAGCAGAGTTACTTTCCGAATCTTTTCTTGACGAAAAAACTAAAGAAGAATGTGCCCAAATAGTTTGCCAGTTAGGAGGCGATACGGGTAATTTGAAATGTTTTGAATCAAAAGACGGGTATCTATCTTGCTCTGAATTAATTAGCTATATTCAAAAAAAATGCCTGAAGACTTGTATCTATTTGTATTCTGCAGCCATCTCTTTAGAATTTAAACGTAGAAATGAAAAAAGAATTTTCACTGCAAATGATAATGTTTTTTGGGGAGAATCAGGTGTTCCTACAATTTTGTGTGACGCAAGGTTCATTGATTATACCATGAAATGGCCAAATACGGACAAGAATTTTGATGCATCTATAGACAAGTTGTTCCAGGAAACTTTGGCTAAAGCGTGGAATATAAATATGGATACTTTGTTAGAGAATGCTAAAATATCAGATGACTCTAATAGATATAATACGGAAATAGGAAAAATAGGTGAGGATACTGCTAATTATGATTTTGTCGATATTTTCAGTAAACCTGAATAAAGATTAACTTGTTTGGTAAAAATGAGAATTGCATTTTATCTGCCCAATAAGGGCTTGAAAAATATAGATTGCCGTGATTTAGAACATGGTAATCCTGGTATTGGTGGTACGGAATATATCATCCAAGCTACCGCTCATTATATTCAGAAGCTGCATCCCCAGCATGTAGAAATTGTTGTAGGAGCTAATGAGATAGATTTGATTTCACCAGATTTACATGTGGTGAAAATCACAAATGTCAAAAATCTGGTAGATCAAGCTAAACCTGATTATTTGCTTCTGAAGTATGAGCCTTCATGGTATGAGGAAGCTCGTAATGCCATATCTGGTACTTCAACGAAGTTGTTAATTTGGACACATAACTTTATTCCAAGAAAACAGTTGACTACTTTAGCTAAAGATGTTAAGGTTGAACGAATCATCTGCGTGAGCCGAGAGCAGCTGAATATGTATCGGGATCATAAAGCTTTCTTAAAGTCTTCTTATATATATAATGGTATGCCAGTAAAGTATATGAAGACTCTTAAAGCAGGATTACCGCCCATTTCTGAACGTCCACATGAAGTTGCCTATATAGGAAGTATTGTTGATTACAAAGGATTTCATTTGTTGGCAAAGGCATGGCCCGAAGTATTAAAGGCTGTTCCTGATGCAAAACTGAATGTAATTGGATCCGGTAAACTGTATGACCGAAATGCTAAGTTAGGTAGATATGGTATTGCTGAAGAAAATTATGAAAATCAATTCATGCCTTACCTGACGGATGAGAATGGACAGATATTGTCTTCAGTAAAGTTCTGGGGAGTTCTTGGAGAAGAGAAAAATGATGTATTGAAACATACTAAGGTTGGTGTTCCAAATCCGTCTGGTGTAAGTGAGACCTTCTGTATTACAGCCTTAGAAATGCAGGCAATGGGTTGTTTGGTCACCACTATTGATTTTGGAGGCTTTAGAAATACGGTCTATAACAAGACTGGAATCCTATATAAGAATACAGATGAGTTGGCTCATTGTATTATAGAACAGCTAAATGCCGAAGAGAATGATATTGAAGGTTTCTATGATTTTATGGAACGACATTTCGCTTTTGAAAAGGTAGCTGAGGATTGGCTGAATCTTTTTAATACCTTGGGGCATCAAAATACCCCTTCTATCTATATAAATGAAACAAGCAATAGGTTAATGAGTTTACGTGAATGGAATAGAAGATTGAAAGTAGCATTACCTTTTGGTTATTGCTTACCTACAATAGATTTCTATCGTAGTATTTTACGTAGATTTGGTTTAGTAAAAGATTTTTAGTAATGCAAAATAATATGGTATCCATCATTTTACCGGTATTTAATGCAGAAAAATTTCTATCTCAGTGCTTGGATAGTATATTGAGGCAGACTTATCAGAATTGGGATTTGATAGCGGTAGATGATGGAAGTAAAGATGGAAGTATCGAAATACTGAAGTCTTATGAAAAAAGAGATAACAGAATACATATCATCTCTAAGAAAAATGAAGGAGTTTCTATAGCTCGTAATATAGCTTTAAAACATGCTCATGGAGATTATATCTATTTCGTTGATTCGGATGATATCGTGATGCCCGAGGGCTTGATGATTTTAGTAAAGGCAATGGAAAGTAGCAAAGCTACATTCGTTAAATCGGATTTCTTGCCTATTGATGAACAAGGAAAACAAGTGTTTATCAATAAGAAACAGGTAATCCGCAGACGCTATGATGGAAAGGTGATGGATTCAGAGAAATTCTTCAAAAAGATTCTGATGAAAGAGTATTTCCTCTGGACTTGTCTGTTCCGAAAGGATATTATAGTTAAGAATCATATTCAGTTTATACCTCATTGCAGACTTATGGAAGATGCTGCTTTTGTTGTAGATTATCTTCTCTTTTCTGATAGAAATGTATATAAAGATGCTTGTATTTACGGCTATCGTAAATATGAGGGTACTGTATCTGCAGTCAACAAAGACTATACTGAGGATCTCATGATGGTACTAAAGCATACTGGACGGCATAAAGCTAATTTGATGATGCTATTAAATTCTCATATGCAAAACAAACTTAATCAAAAATATGGTTCATGGTGGTTAAGGAATACCCTTCAAATTAAAAATCTGTTAAATAGAATTTATTTATTATTTAAATATCAGATAGCAAAATGAATTTAACATTAAATAAACATGACTATCACGAGACTGTAAATTGGAAGAAAGTGTTGATTCAATTATTTCTATTCATGATACTTCCTCCATTTATTGGTTTACCATATATAATATGGTCAATTTGGTCTGATAAGAAAAAAAATAAGACGGATTACTACATCTTTTTTGCATGTTTAGCAGCCTATTATGCTACTATTAATGCAACAAAAGCTCCTGCTGGTGATCAGGTTCAGTATTTTGTCGCGTATAATAATGTTCCAATAATAGGATTTGTAAAATCCTTGATATACATTTATGGATTAAGGTATTACCAAGATCCTTCCGTCTCTACAATTTCGGGTGAGTTTATGAATGGTATTTATAATTATATTGGGTACTATTTAACTTTCGGGCAATATTATTTATTCGCATTTATTTATACGTTTGTGGAATATATGTTAGTTTTTGCTGGCTTTTATAAGTTTTGCTTAAATCTAAAACGTCCTCATGTTCCAATTGTTTGTGGAGCCTTAATTCTTGGATTCTTCTATCTTTATTTTCAGTATCTGCTGCAGATACAAAAACAGTTCTTTGCACAATCTATTATGATGTATGTTTTGGGAACACTGAGTTACGAGGGTAAGATGAAACCGAAACTTTGGGTGTTGACATTTGTTGCTTTATTTACACATGCATCAATGATTTGGTTTTTTCCTTTCCTTTTTATAGCTAAATTTAGAAGACCTTTAAATCGTAATAATTTGCTGTTTTTATCGATGATTTTTGCAGGATTAATATTTTTTGGTCCTTCTATAGCAGGAGATATGACGGCAGGAACTGATAAAAATGCATTGTCTTATAGCGTTGGTCGTGTTGCCAATGCAGAGAATGATAATGACGGAATGTCTTTAAATATGTTACAAGTAATAGTAGTGGGTATTCCGATCGGATTCATTACCATAAAGCAATTATGGTTTGATAGGAAAAGGTTGAAAGGATATTCTGCTTTCATTCTAAATGTGGTATTAATGCTTTTATTATCTATTTTTGCGATGAGTAGGCAACCGATTGCGCAATATCGTTATTTTATGATGATTTTTGCATTTATGCCTTTTGTATATCCTTTTGCCTTTAATACCATAAAGACGAGAAATCTCTTTTTGAAGTTTCTTTCCTTTGTAATGATAGGTTGGTTTTATGTACAATTTGAATTTATCAAATATGATTTTGCCCCGGAATGGGCAATAGTTTCAGTTCCACCTGTAGGTCTGGTTTCATTTTTTAATCCATTTTAATTATGCATATAGTTTATGTCTGCCGAGAATATCCTCCTACTCTCCGCGGTGGAGGTATTGCTACTTATATAAGCCTAATTGCACAAGGTCTTGTGGAAAGAGGTAATAAAGTAACAGTAATATGTGCATCAGATGATACTCGCATATCTTCTGATTACAGAGATAAAGGTGTAAGAGTTATTCGATTGTCTGGTGGTGATTTCATATTGCCGTCTGCTGAATCACCTTCACTGTTGAAAAAATTTCGTTTTATATATCGTTTTAATTCTTATCGTAAGAAAATCAGAGAAGCCATACTTGAATTAGATGATATAGATATTATCGAGGTTGCGGATTTTGGGGCAGAGAGCTATTTCTTGAAAGATATTAATGCGCCAGTAGTTGTTAGACTGCATACTCCCTCTCTCTTTGATAGAACTACTTTAGGTATAAAAAAGTATCAGGGCAAGGATAAATTATTTCAGTTTATCGGAGAAAGAGAAAAATACATATTGAAACATGCTGATTTCCTTTCTTCATGTTCTGAATCTTTGAAAGAATGGACGATACAAAATCTTGGAATTGATAGCAATAAAATAGAGGTAATCTATAATCCTATTGAACTTCCAACGCATAAAGTAGAACTTAAATCCTCTACAGTAAGACCTACTATTGTATTCGTTGGTACTATAAGTGATGTAAAAGGATGCGGTGATTTGTTTGAGGCTGGAAAAAAACTTGCTAAGAAAAATGTGGATTTTGATATGTTCCTCTATGGTAAAATGGGTGAGTTTGCAGAAAATCTTAAAATGAATGAACAGAGTTATCCATGGTTTCATGTAATAGGAAAAATTGAACGAGAAAAATTATTCTCTATTTATTGTAATGCATCAGTAGTATGTTTTCCTTCTTGGTGGGATAACATGCCTATGGTCTGCTTAGAAGCTATGGGTGTTGGTGCTGTAGTTTTGGGTAGTTTTTCTGGTGGAATGAATGAAATTATCGAAAATGAAAAAAGTGGTTATCTCATCAAGCCGCATAATCCACAAAAACTGGCAGACAAGTTGCTGGAATTATTGCAGCTTAATGCAGATCAAAGAAAAATGATTTCTGAAAATGCAAAACAAAGAATTTTAACGCATTTTGAGAAATCTGTAGTGTTAGACCAGATGGTAAACTATTACCATGATGTGATATGTGATTATAAAGAGAAAAAATGAAAGTACTATATTGTAACCCATCCTTTTGGGAGTATCGTTTACCTTTTTATGCAGAATTAAATCGTCTATTTAATGGGGATTTTCATGTTGTTTATTCTACAAAAAGATATTTTGGAGCACATGTAAATATGCTGCCAAAGATTAAAAATGTATTAGGAGAGAATGCTCATCCGTATAAAAACGAATGGATGTATGTCAGAGAGACTCATTCTATGAAGATTAAAGATGAGACTTATCATGCGATACCTTTGTCTTTAGGTTTGTTGACAATAATAAGAAAAATTAAGCCTGATGTACTGATTACCGAAGGTTTTTTTCAATGGACTCCTTTTGTTCAACTATACGGATGGTTCTTTCGGGTTCCGGTTTTTGTTGGTTATGAGCGAACATTATATACGGAGCGTCATAATTCTATATTTAAAACCTTCTTGAGAAAATTGCAAGATAAATCAATTGCTGGCTATTTGGTTAATGGAACAGAAACTAAAAAATATTTATTGTCGCTTGGTATTTCGGAGGAGAAAATCTTTGTTGGAGGTATGAGCGCTGATAGTACAGGCTTACGGGCTTCCATAAAAAAATGGGCAATTGAAGAAAAACAAAGTTTTAAAAGTAAATACATATCATCAAATACTGGATTAATTTTTCTTTTTACTGGACAAATGATTTTGCGTAAAGGAGTGAATTATTTATTAAATGCTTGGGTGAAACATACTCAATTATATCCTGATGACAAACTTGTACTAGTAGGTGGAGGAGTTTTTCTCGAAAGATGGAAGAAAGAGTATAGTAAGTATTCATCTATTATATTTGAGGGTACTGTTGCTTACGATGAAATTTATAAGTATTATGCTATAGCAGATGTTTATATACTTCCAACGATAGAAGATAACTGGAGCCTTGTAGTACCAGAAGCTATGGCCTGTGGCTTGCCAGTTGCGACTTCTATTTATAATGGTTGTCATGTGGAATTAATTCAAGATGGTGAGAATGGATTTGTTTTTGATACGTTTAATCAGGAATCAATCACAAATGTATTGGCAAAGTTCCATCATATGGATTTAAAAAAAATGGGCGACAAATCGATTCTTATAGAAAAGAATTTTAATACAGAAGCATGTGCTAAGCGTGAATATGAAGCTATTTTAAAGACTTTGAAGTTATGATAAAGGTTTTTCATATAGTGACATCCTTTGATATAGGAGGAGCAGAACGTGTTGCCTTTAATATTGCTAAATCAAAAAGTCCAAATTTTGAATATCATGTGGTAGAGGTGGTACATTCTGATTCTCAATTCTCACATTTAGTAATAGATGAGTTAGAAAGGGAGGGTGTCCGTTTGCATTTTTCTCCAATAAAAAACAAGAAACTCGGTATTCTTTTGTTTTGGATTTGGTTCTTTCGTATTTATATCAAATATAGACCAAATGTAATTCATTCTCATACAGAGATTCCTGATTTGGCTTTATGGTTATTCAGGAAAATAGCATGCCTTTTCTTCTGGATTAAAACAAGATATATTCGTACAATTCATAATACCCAGCTGTGGAATGAATGGGGTAAAATAGGATCTTTGGTTGAACCTTATTATATTACTCATCATTCCAATTATGCAATTTCTCTATCTACTAAATTACTTTATGAAAATAAATATGGAACAGTAGATGTTCCTTATATATATAATGGTATAGAGGAAGTTGGGCAAAAAGCTTTTAAAGGTATTGTAAAAGACAAAATAAATGTTTTGTTTGCTGGTCGTTTGGAGTATCAGAAAGGTATAGATGAATTAATAGTTGTCGTAAAAGAACTTAAAAATGATGCGCATTATCATTTTCATATTATAGGCGCTGGATCCAGGTCAAAGGAGGTACAAGAGCAATTAGGTGCTTTATCAAATGTGACTCTTTATGGTAAGGTTTATGGTTTGTCACAATACCTTTCGTCTTTTGATTACCTCTTTATGCCGAGTAATTTTGAGGGATTTGGCTTGATGTGTGCAGAAGCTAGTCTTGCTCATGTCCCAACAATAATTAATAATTGTGATGGGTTGAACGAGACTTTACCTAATGATTGGTTGCTGAAGGTTGATAATAATAATATCAATGCTTATGTTGATATATTTAAATCAATTTTACCTAAGCTGGATAAAGTTACTTTAGGAAATCAAGCGTATCATTTTGCAAAGGAAAAGTTTGGTATAAGAAAGATGCAACAAGAATATGAAAAGGTATATGAACATAATTTTATCAGATGTAAGTAGATATAAAGGGAGTAAAGGTACTTGGAAGGATGTTTTCAAGTATTATGTTACCAATCCTTCGTTTAGGGTTATCTTTTTACATAGGTTGTATCATCAATGGTATCATATCTTGTCTAAGATTCCTATGGGAAAGGGTATCTTCTCTCTTTATTATTGTAGGCAATCTGGTATCCAACTTTCTCTTGGTGCAGAAATTGGAGAAGGGTTTAAGTTTGAACATTTTGGTGGTATTGTTATTGGCAGTATCAAGATTGGTAAAAACTGCAATATCTTCCATAATGCAACCCTCGGATATGCTGGTCGTTGGCAGAATGGGGGGGAAGGTAATCCTACCATTGGTGATAATGTGGTAATTGGGGCTGGTGCCGTAGTTGTCGGCAGGATAACTATTGGCGATAGTGCTTTTATTGGTGCTAATGCATACGTGTATCAAGATATACCTGAAAATGCGGTTGTTGGTGCTATGCCAGGAAAGATTCTCTCCTATCATGGCACGAAAGGATATTTTGGGCATTGATGATGTTTTTTCTTGACTTACAATTACAATCGTTTTTCTTTGTATAATTTATAAGATGTCAAAATTAGAATCAACTTATTTAAAGGGATGGGCAGTACTCTTTATGATGTTCCTTCATTTCGGAAATACTTTTGTTGCTCCTGAATATCAATATTCATGGAGCGGTAATGAATGGGAAGGTGCTTTTCAGATTTGTGTGCCCATTTTCCTTTTTCTTTCTGGTTATGGCTTGATGGCAAGCTATATGATAAAAAGATCGGATACGTTCTCCTTATTGCATAAAGAGATCAAAAGGTCGTTTAAATTGCTAAAACATTATTGGACTGTGACAGTTCCTTTTATTGCTTTAGCTCTTTTGCTTGGGAAGTTTGCATGGTCATGGGAGAGTCTTATATTGACTGCATCTACTTTAAGGTGTGATTGGTGTCCTAATGCGTGGTTTGTTTCTCTCTATATTGAACTGATACTATTATTTCCTTTCTTTGTTTATTTGATAAATGGAAGAAAGGTTGTTCATGTGGTTATCGGCTTTCTCCTTATTGTTTTAGCAACTAAGATTATTGGAAAAACAGATTGGGTAGATGGAAGTGGATCTATAGTTGCGAGACAGATTAAAATGCTGATGAATAATCTCCCGATTTTCATAGAGGGTATGCTGTTTGCAAAATATGGTTTATTCTCTGTTATTAGCCATAAAATCAGGTGCTTGAATCTCATGAAATGGCGATGTGGGGGGGCAATATCTCTATTAATAATAGTTCTATCTATCGCTTGTAGAGCTAAGTTGCCATTAGTCAGCATCACAGAATTATTCCATGTTCCATTGTGTATATTGGGCTTAAAGCTGCTTGCTTCTGAAGGCTCTTCAGTTTTTAAAGGTCTCCTATGTGTTGGTAGATATTCTACGACAATTTGGTTTATACATGGCTATTTCTGTTGGACATTCCTGCAACCTATGATATATTCCATCCGTTTCTGGCCTTTGGCTTTTATCGTGTTTGCAGGAATCAGTCTGGTGGTTAGCGTTATCATAGATAAACTTCGTACATTTATAAGATGTTAGATTTTGATAAACTGAAATCTCGTTTTCGGCAGTTCGGTAGCTGGAGGCTTGTCTGGCAATATGTCCGTATGGGGGTGTTGTGGACGGGTGTCTGTGCTTTGGTACGCTGTGCCTTGAAGGAGAGGTCCTTGAAGGCTGCTTATCCTGTGATTACTGAGAAAGTGGATAGGATTCTGATTCGGCAGTATCGCTATATCCTGGATGATATGAAACTAAGGCATGCAGAGGATCAGACTCCTAATGATGGGGGTGTTCCTAAGATTGTCTGGTTCTCCTGGCTGCAGGGTATCGATCAGGCTCCTGATTTGGTGAAGGTGTGCTTGGCTTCGCAAAGGAAGCACCTGCCGGATTATGAGTTCAGGGTCTTTGATCTGAGTAATTACCAGCAATGGATTGAACTGCCTGAGTATATTGTCAGGAAATATAAGAAGGGTTTGATTCCTGCTGCTTCTTTCAGTGATTTGCTCCGCCTGTCGGTTTTGCAAAAGTATGGTGGTGTCTGGATGGATGCTACGGTGTTCTGTTCTGGTTTTGGGAATGAGAAGTTGCAAGGGCGATGGGATAGGATTATGCAGAGTGAACTGACGGTGTTCCGCTACTTCAAGCGTGGGGCTATGGCTCCTGTGGGGTTATCCACCTGGTTCTTTGCTGCTGTGCCTCATCAGATCGTGATTTCTTCTGTCTTGGATATGCTCCTTGTTTACTGGAAGGATTATAACTGTCTGGTGGATTATTATATCATCCATCTTTTCCTGGGCTTGTCTCTCCGTGAGTTTCCGATGGTTGAGGCTCGGATGCCTCGTGAGAACAGCTATCATAGTATTCTCTTGGGTGCTGCCTTGGGGCGTACTTTCTATCAGGAGCAATGGCAGGATCTGATTAATCATGTGAGTATTCATAAATTGAATTACAGAAAAGTGGAAATGGCCAGTAAGAATCCGATGGGATATTATTGGCATGTTATGAAAGAATTTGAGTAGATTTTGATTATGAAACCAAAGATACTTTTTATCATGCACATGCCTCCGCCTGTGCATGGTGCTGCTATGGTGGGGCAGTATATCCACGATAGCAAACTGATAAATCAGGAGTTTGATAGTCATTACATCAACCTGACTACTGCGAAGAACTTGCAGGACATCGGGAAGGTGGGGATGAGGAAGCTCTTGGATTTCTTCAAACTCCTGAAGAAGATACGGCATGAGGTAAAGGTGGTCAAACCTCAATTGGTTTATGTGACTCCGAATGCTTGTGGCGGTGCTTTCTATAAGGACTTTGTGGTGGTTCAGATGTTGAAGCGCCTGGGCTGTCAGGTGGTTGTGCATTATCATAATAAGGGTGTGGCTACCCGACAGGAGAAATGGCTGGACAATGTTTTGTACAAGCGGTTCTTCAAGGGCATCAAGGTGATCCTGCTATCGGAATGTCTGTATGAGGACGTGAAGAAGTATGTGGATAGGGGGGATGTGCTCGTATGTGGTAATGGTATTCCTTCTTCTGTTATTGAGGGTCTTGTGTCGGCTTCTCCTGCTATGGCTTCTCCTGAGGATAAGGTGCCTCATCTCCTGTTCCTTTCTAATCTTCTGATAAGCAAAGGTGTGATTGTCCTGCTTGATTCTCTGAAGGTATTGAAGGAGAAGGGCTGCCGTTTCGTCTGCGACTTTGTGGGTGGTGAAACGGTGGAGATGGATGCTGCTATGTTTCAGGCTGAGGTGGTAAAGCGTGGGCTTGAGGGCATGGTGGTGTATCATGGAAGGAAATATGGTAAGGACAAGGAGGCTTTCCTGAATGCTGCTGACATCTTTGTCTTTCCTACGTTCTATCATAATGAGTGTTTTCCTCTGGTATTGTTGGAGGCTATGGAGCATGGTGTGGCTTGTATCTCGACGACGGAGGGTGGTATTCCTGGTATCATCGATAATGGCAAGACGGGCTTCCTTGTTCCGAAGCATGATGTTGCTGCTCTTGCTGATAAGATCCTCCTTCTCCTCTCCAATCCTGATTTGCGCTGCAATATGGGTAAGGCTGGCAGAGTGAAATTTGAAAAGGAATTTACTTTGAGTGTTTTTGAAAATAGAATGACGTGGATCTTGGAACATATTGTTTATCCGATATTTAGCAGAATGGGGATTGAGAGGGATTAGAATATGGCATCGTCATTTCCTAATCAATCCTATTTTTCTATTTTGAGTAATTTTTCGAAAACCTACCCGTCATTCCTTACCGTTGTTCTAAAATCAACCCGTCCTTCTTTTTTGATAAAGCGGGCTGCACTCGGCAATTTGAAAGTGAACTTTCATTGCGCTCATTGGCACCGCTTTTTC
>JABLTS010029204.1_pt1 | contig 14843 bp, 9 predicted proteins | sample 7160081 | NCBI WGS metagenome assembly JABLTS01 (sample SAMN14651231, study PRJNA627086) | human gut metagenome | isolation source: feces | host: Homo sapiens | reverse complement strand
TGGTTCGCCCGTATTAAGGCTTCTCTTGCCCGGGCAAAACATTTTCCACGATCAAGGTGATCAAGGAGCGCACAGAGGCAAATGGTTACAAAAGTGCATCGGAATATTCCAGCGGTAAAGTGGTTGATGGCGTTGGTGGTGGCGTATGCCAGGTTTCCACGACATTATATAATGCGGTGATCAATGCAGAGCTAGAGGTAGTAGAGCGCTCGCCACATTCCATGGTGGTAAGTTATGTTGATGTATCGCGTGACGCGGCGATTGCCGGTGATTATAAGGATTTTAAATTTAAGAATAATACCAATGCTCCAGTTTACATTGCGGCATCAGCCGAGGGCGGTGTACTTTCTTTTCGTATTTACGGTGAGGAGACAAGAGAAAGCGGTCGGGAGATTTCTTTTGAATCGGAGATCCTAGAGACGATCCAACCGGGAGATGATGAAGAGACGGTGGATGAGACAAAGCCTGCATCGTATCGTGAGGTAACACAGTCTGCGCATGTCGGATATAAGGCAAAGCTGTGGAAGATCATTAAAGTAAATGGCAAACAAACGGACAAGGTGCAGCTCAATAGCAGTTCTTATGCGGCAGAACCGCGTCATGTGACGGTGGGAGCAGGTGCCGCAGGCTCACCAAAGCCGAGTGCGTCAGCGGATCCAAAGGCAACGAAGGATCCAAAAGCAACAGGCAAGCCAAAGAGTTCGAAGGAGCCGAAGAAGACGGCAAAACCAAAGTCTACAAAGAAACCGGCCAAGAACGCTACGGCAAAGCCAAAAGCAACAGCTGCAGCCAAAAAGACTACAAAGCCGGTAACGGAAGAGTAAAACATATACTATTATGCCGTTAAAATGGAATACGTTAGCGGATAAGATTGAGCGGGATAACAAAGGAGCAAATGAATATGAAGATAGGAAAAGTACCGGAAAATATACTGAAAAGAGCGGTATTTAAGCAGATTCACCATAGACGACAAGAGGTTTTGCTGCATCCGGGTGTTGGAGAAGACTGTGCAGCAGTCGCACCGGAGCAGGGAGAGGTTTTTGTGCTTTCTACGGATCCGATCACTGGGGCAGACAAGCAGATGGGGGTCTTTGCCGTACATATTACGGCGAACGATCTGGCAACGGCAGGAGCGGAGCCAATAGGTATTTTAAGCAGCATTATTTTGCCGCCGGAGACGGAGGAACAGGACCTCAGACGAATTATGAGCGAATTGGAGCAGGCATGCGATGAGTTGCAGATCGAGATCTTAGGCGGACATACGGAGGTGTCTGACGCCGTGAATCGACCGGTCATCACAGTGACAGGGGTTGGAAAGGTTGCGCGTGGTGATCTCCTTTCGACGGGAGGAATGCGGCCCGGCGATGAGTTGGTCATGACGAAATGGGCAGGGTTAGAAGGTTCTGCGATCATAGCGGCTGAGAAACGAGATGTTTTGGAACAAACGTTGCCGGCGCATCTTATTGATACAGCAGAAAGTTTTCTGAAGCATATTTCAGTTGTGCCGGAAGCGAAGATTGCAATGCAGCATGGGGTACATGCTATGCATGACGTGACGGAAGGTGGTATTTTTGGCGCACTGTGGGAGATGGGCGCAGCATCCGGAGTCGGTATCGTTGCAGATCTTGATAAAATACCGATCCGTCAGGAGACAATAGAATTGTGTGAGGTTTTTGATATCAATCCGTATCTGCTCATATCGAGTGGCTGTATGTTGATCGGCTGCGAGAATGGTAATTTATTAGTAGAGCGATTGCAGGACGCAGGAATACCGGCAGCGGTGATCGGACGCGCTACGGAAGGTAATGACCGTGTGATACGCAGTGGAGAGGAAACGAGATTTTTAGAGCCGGCAGGCAGTGATGAGTTATACAAGATATATGAGTAGGAAGCAATGGCTATAGATATTGGATCTATGCCAGAAAGGAATCAGTGATTGTTGTGTTAAATATTGTACTTTTGGAGCCGGAAATGCCGGCAAATACCGGTAATATCGGAAGGACGTGTTGTGCCACCGGCACGAGGCTGCATTTGATCGAGCCGATGGGTTTTCGGATCAATGATAAAATGCTGAAACGGGCAGGATTAGATTACTGGGAACATTTGGATGTCACTATTTATGACAGCTATGAGGATTTTTTGGAAAAAAATCCAAAAGCACGAGACAAGATGTATATGGCGACGACAAAGGCACGTCATCGATATACAGATGTCTCCTATGAGGAAGATGCGTATATTATGTTCGGTAAGGAGAGTGCAGGGATTCCGGAAGAAATTTTGGTGCAGACGCCGGACACTGCGATTCGTATTCCTATGAATCCACAGATCCGATCCTTGAACTTATCGAATTCTGTGGCGATCGTACTGTATGAGGCGTTACGCCAAAATGACTTTTTCTCGATGCAGACCGAAGGAAACTTACATAGACTTAGCTGGGAAAATCCGGATATTGTATAAAATTATGAGGTGATAATCTATTTTTATGGAAAAGACCTTACTTTTTTCCAAATAGATATTGAAAAAAGGGCGGGAACATAATAGAATAATACTGTTGTGCAAAATATAATCAGGCACAGACAGTCAAACAAATGACAGAAATGGAGGATATTATGGGTGAATGTAAAGGCAAGATTGCCGTATTGACTAGTGGTGGAGATGCGCCTGGAATGAACGCAGCAGTGCGTGCCGTAGTACGTACGGGTATTGCAAAGGGTTATGAGGTATATGGAATCCGTAGAGGATATAACGGATTATTAAATAAAGAAATCTCTAAGATGACATTCCACGATGTATCAGAGAAGTTACAGCATGGTGGTACATTTTTGTTTACAGCAAGAAGTGCAGAGTTTGGTGAGGACGCCGGTAAGCAGAAAGCAGCAGGAATCTGTAAAGAACTCGGTATTGAAACTCTGATCGTTATTGGTGGTGACGGCTCTTTCAAGGGGGCACGTGATCTGTCAAAATATGGTGTAAATATTGTTGGTATTCCGGGCACGATCGATCTGGATATCGCTTACACTGAGTATACGATTGGTTTTGACACTGCAGTAAATACAGCAATGGAAGCAATTGACCGCATCCGCGAGACTTCCAACTCTCATGAGCGTGTCAGCGTTGTCGAGGTTATGGGCCGCTCAGCAGGATATATTGCATTGTGGTGTAGTATTGCTAATGGTGCAGAGCAGATCTTGATCCCGGAGAAATTTGATAACGATTATGATCGTTTGATGGGAATCATCAAGAGCAACCGAGAAGCAGGCATGACACATCAGGTGATCGTGAATGCAGAAGGAATCGGTCATTCTTATGGGCTTGCTAAGCGCATTGAGGAGGAGACAGGCATTGAGACACGTGCAACGATCCTTGGTCATATGCAGCGTGGTGGCAGTCCGACAGCAAGAGATCGTGTGTATGCATCTGTAATGGGTGCTTATGCAATTGATGTCATTGAGCAGGGTAAGAAGAATCGTTTGATCGGTTATAAGAATGGTAGAGTTTATGACGTTGATGTAGATGAGGCGTTTGCAATGACCAAAGATATCAACGATTATGAATACGAAGTAGCTGGTATTCTTGGTACCAGATGCGAGTAAGCCGTGTAGATTTTGGCATGACTATATAGCAAATATTTATATCAAGAAGAAAGGTTCGTCAATTTGAAATGACGAACCTTTCTTTGTTGCACTCCTTTGTAATTACGTTCCAAACTATGGAGCATCATTACAAAGGAACGCGTTGGTTTTGTATTATTCTTCATCTAGCGGAAGGGAAAAGATAAATTCTGTGCCAACACCTTCGGTACTGATCACATTAATATGTTCCCCGTGTGCTTCAATAATTTCTTTCGTGATCGATAACCCTAAGCCGGTTCCGGTCTTATCTTTGCCACGGGACCTGTCGCTCTTGTAAAATCGATCCCATATTTTAGAAGCTTCTTCTTTGGTAATACCAATGCCATGATCTTTGACGGAAACAAAAACTTTGTGATGCTTTTTGACCGTATGAATTTCAATAACGGAATTAGTATTGCTGAACTTAATGGCATTGTCGACTAAGTTCTGGATCACGCGTTGTATCTTGGATTGATCCGCCTTGACATATAATTCTTTGCCATCTAATAATAAATCAATGGACAGATGCTTCTTTTCGCATTGTGGTTCAAATGTTTCAATCGTCTCTTTGAGTGTGTTGTGCAGGTCAAATCGTTCGAGTTCTACGATCAAGCCACTATGCTCAAACTGGTTAAGATCCAGCAGATTTGACGTTAGTTTTGTCAGCCTGCCTGTCTCAAACAGGATAATGTGCAGATATTTTTCCTGCATTTCCGGTGGGATCGTGCCATCTGCCAAAGCCTCAGTATAACCGCGGATCGAAGTCAGTGGTGAGCGGAAATCGTGAGATACATTTGCTAAAAACTGACGTTGGTATTCGATCATGCTTTTGTTTTTTTGCGCAAGATATTTTACGGCAGAAGCGAGTTCGAGTTGTTCAGCTCCGCCTAATTTTGCAGGCTTTTGGTCAAAGTGTCCATCTGCGTACTCTTTGGCGTTGTGTGCAAGCTGCTTGAGAGGATATACACTGCGCCAGTACAGCAGCAAAAATACGATGGCAGATACCAAAAGTAATAATAAATAACAGATCAGGATCGTGTCTAAGATCAGAGTTGCTTCTTCCTTGATGGCTTTTTGCGGTGTCAACAGGACCAAATATCCCTTGGTTTCTTTAGAACCGGTAAGAGGGCAGATGACAGCGAGAACATTGGATTTCATGATGCCCTTTGGTCGTGCTCCCTTAACGGATTGCCGATTTAGAAAATCACTGTCGGAATCAGTGATGTTTTTGCCAACATAGTCGTAATCGGAAGAATCTGAAAGGATCGTTCCGGTGGGGCTGACAAGCCAGACACGAGTATCAAAGAGAGAACTGAGCATGGTACTTTGTTTTTGCAGTGTAAATGCACCATCCTCAGGAGTGCCTTGTGTACTGGCGTAATGTGAAGTCAGATAATAGGCTTCACTGGAAATCTGCTGCTCTTTTTTTGTCTCTAAATAATTGTAAGTTAGGGAGTAGCCGTACGTATTGATCAGCACAAAGATGCAGATTACCAACAATAAGTATGCAGTAATAAACTGCAGACGGAGTGTTACTTTCATGCGTTCCCTTTCTCGTGAAATTCGAATTTATAGCCGATTCCCCATACCGTAGCCAATTTCCACTGATCATGGTCTTTGAATTTCTCGCGCAAACGTTTGATGTGCACGTCGACGGTACGAGTATCACCAATATAGTCATAACTCCAAATATGATCTAAGAGTTGTTCTCTGGTAAACACCTGGTTTGGATGGGACGCCAGGAAATAGAACAATTCTAATTCCTTTGGCGGCATCTCGATCATTTGGTCTTTATAGTGGACCGAATAATCGGACAGGTTGATCTGAAGATCCGGAAAAGTAACGATCTCCAATTCCTGCTGTGGCACTTGCGGTGTCGGTGTCGGAGTACTTTCGCCGACTGTCGCTTTGGTGCTTCGCCGAAGCACGGCTTTGACGCGTGCAACCATTTCTTTGGAGTCAAACGGTTTCATAATGTAATCATCTGCCCCAAGTTCCAGTCCCAAAACGCGGTCAAATGTTTCTCCTTTGGCAGACAGCATAATGACAGGAAGGGAACCGCCGCGGCGAATCTCTCGAAGTACTTCGTAGCCGTCAATTCCCGGAAGCATAATGTCTAACAGGACAAGGTTAGGCGCAAAGTCTTTAACGGCTTTTAGTGCCTGCTCGCCGTCATAGACCAGTTTTGTTTCGAAACATTCTTTGTTGAGATATAATCCGATGAGTTCTGCAATATTTTCATCATCATCGACAACGAGTATTCTTTGTTTTTCTTTCATGATGTTGTGTTTCCTCCTTTATGAGATAGACAATGTCATAAGTTGATCATCAGGATTTGAAGGTGACGATCGTAACGCCCATGTCGCCCTCTCCAAATTCGCCTAAGCGATACGACTTGACATATTTTAATTTTTTAAGACGGTTGTGTACCGCTGTGCGGAGTGCTCCGGTACCGCGGCCATGGATCACGGTTACCTGTGTCATATGTGCAAGGTAGGCATCATCCAGATATTTTTCCATGACAGGCATTGCCTGATCGACCGTCATACCGATCAAATTGACTTCCTGATGCATGGTAGCGGCTTTGCTCATACCGATACGGCCGCTTCCGGTGTTCTTCGGCTTATTTTTTTCCGGCTTTGGTTGTTTGATCAACTCCAGATCCCGAATATTTACTTTTGTGCGCAGCAATCCGGCTTGTACAAAAAGATCGCCTTTATCGTTAGGCAATGTGCTGACCGTTCCCGCAGAATTTAAAGATAAAATGCGGACGTCAGCACCAATGAACAGATCTTTTGCTTTGAGACCGGATGCTTTCTTTGGTTTTGCAGGCTTTAAGGAATGGGATTGCTTGCTATTGATCTGTTCCCGCAATTTGGTGCGCTCTGCCTCCATTTCGCGGATATGTGCATCGCTTTCTGCCCATTTTGTGTATTTGCGGATCGTTTCATCCGCATAGTCTTTGGCTTTTGCCAAGATCCGGCCTGCTTCTTCGTTTGCATTTTGCAGGATGCGTTCTTTGGAGTTGTCTATTTTGTCGTTTTTTTCGCGTAATTCTTTGCGCAGTCTGGAAATCTCTTTGCGGCTTTCCGAAGCATCGGCAAGCTCTTTTTCAAGACGGATACGTGTCTGCTCCAGATCTGCAAGTACATCTTCAAACTGTGTGGCATCGCTTGCTACGTGGTGTTTGGCATCTTCGATAATATCGTCGGACAGTCCCAGCTTGTGAGAAATGGCAAACGCATTACTTTTACCGGGAACACCGATCAACAGACGGTAAGTCGGGCGTAGAGTGGAAACGTCAAATTCACAACATGCGTTTTCAACGTCCGGCGTCTGTAATGCATAGAGCTTGAGCTCGCTATAGTGTGTTGTTGCCATGGTAAGTGTATGGCGCTTATGCAGATTCGCAAGAATTGCGGTAGCGAGTGCCGCACCCTCTGTCGGATCAGTACCGGCACCGAGCTCATCAAAGAGTGCCAGACTGTTTTCGTCTGCCTGCTCTAAGATGGATACGGTATTTACCATATGAGAGGAAAATGTACTTAAGCTTTGTTCAATGCTTTGCTCATCACCAATATCGGCGTATACTTCGTGAAAGATGCGTAAGCTTGATCCGTCAAAAGCAGGAATGTGTAAACCGGCCTGTCCCATTAAACAAAACAGTCCAACGGTTTTTAAGGAAACAGTCTTACCACCGGTATTTGGACCGGTGACGATCAATAAAGAAAAATCGCGACCTAAATGCACGTCGATCGGAACAACTTTATCGGCTGCGATCAGAGGATGACGTCCTTGTTTGATCTCGATAAAGCGCTCCTCCGGAAAACGAGGTTTGGTTGCTTTCATTTGCTTGGCGAGCATTGCCTTGGCAAAGATAAAGTCCAACTCTGTCAGGATTCGGTGATCCTGTTCGACCAAGAAGCTTTGCTCAGCAGTTTGATTGCTTAAATCCGCCAACACCTTATCTATTTCATCTTGCTCCAGTCGTTCTAATTCACGGATCTCGTTATTTAATTTGACAACGGAATTTGGTTCAATAAAGAGCGTGGCTCCCGTCGCAGATTGATCATGCAGCATCCCGTGAAAAGAGGAGCGGTATTCTGCCTTGACCGGCAGACAATAGCGTCCGTTTCGCATAGTAATGATGGCATCCTGCAGCATAGAACGATGGCTGTTGAGGAGAACGCCAAGCTGTTCGTGGATACGGTCGCCGGTACTTTTTAATTTGCGGCGTACCTGATTCAAACCGGCACTGGCATCATCCGCCATTTCGTCTTCCGCGATAATGCATCGACGAATCTCCTGCATCAGAGGTGCAAGTGGTTCGAGAAGTTGATAACGTTCATTCAGGCAGTCGCCTGTCTCTTCGTTTTCATTTAAGCTCTTGCGAAAGTAGTGCTTGGTCTGCCCTGCGCAGGCTAACAGAGAGGAAATGTCTAACAATTCCCGCATGCTAAGAGGTGCACCGAGTTCTAAGCGTTTTAGACTTTCTTTAATGGGAGTCACGCCCTGGAAGGAGATTGGCCCCTGTGTCATAATATGCGTCAAAGCATCGGAAGTCTCGCGCTGTGCTTCTAAGATCTCATCGCGGTCTGTCATCGGTGTCAGAGAGCGGCACAGTTTCTTGCCGCCATCAGAACCCGCCAGCTTAGCAAGCTGCTCGACGATCTTGTCATATTCCAATGTATTTAAAACTTTTTTATTCATAGCTGTTTGGTATTCCTTTCCGGATCCGTATATTTCGAGTGTCAGGCATCTTATGTCCTGCTAATTGATCCAAAGATCAAGGTTATTCAAAACGTACCCCAACATTATAATACACTACAAATAGGTTATACTGCAAGTGCTGCACCTTAAATCCGGTCACTCCTGAAGTACGTTGACAGTCCGAAACTTTACAAAAAATAGGGTTTGGTTCATGCATTGTTCATAACTTATTCATAAGTATATGTTAAAATAAAGTTTGGTTTAGACAGTTTTGCATACAAATGCAGCTTTAAGAGATAGAAGGAAAGCATAGGAATACAGATGGCATGGAGGATGTGGAATGAAGGAAAATCACACGGAGGATTCCGATCAGAATGTAAAATCACATGAGGAACGGAAATATCAGTTTATCAAGGAGCAGATCCGCCCACAGGGGAGAGAAAAGATGCGTAAGATAGTAAGACGAATCGCCTTGTTTTGCGGAATCTTGATACTATTTGCTGTTATTTCAATGAGTTCTTTTTATATTATGCGTAAATATATGCCGGTGGAGGCGTTGGACACGGAGATTATCTATGTAACGCCGGCACCGTCAGATCAAGAGCCTGACAGTACGGAAGAGACGGAAGCAGCCGCACGGGAAACGGATCCGGCGCAGAAAAGTAATCGGTCACAATTATCCTCTCTAGAACAATATGATCATCTCACACAGCAATTGATCGATAATGGGAATGCAGCAAAATCTTCGCTTGTTCAGCTTCGCAAAGATTCGGAGCAGATGCTTTCTACAGACAGCAAGCATATTTGTGGTGTTTTGTTTCAAAAATCTAAGAGGTATCTGTATATATTGACTTCATATAATACGTCACAGGAACATCTGAAGATGGTAGCAACATTTGCAGATGGCAGTGAGGCCGCGGTAGAGTTGGCAGGTTGTGATACCGGGATCAATATGGCAGTATACCGAGTGAAACAATCAGATCTTTCGCAGGATACACGGAATAAATTAAAGATCATCACACGCAAAGTTGTGCGTGAAAATGCATTGGGGTCGAGAATATTAGCGGTCGGACAGCCAAATGGTGTTATGTATTCCGTTAATTCCGGCATTATCACGAATAATCAGCTTTCGGTGTCTGTGCCGGATTCTTCTCTTGCTCTGTGTACGATGAATATACCATATTGTAAGGATGGAGCGGGTTTTGTGCTGAATACCAAAGGAGAAATGATTGGCGTTTTAACCAAAAATTATACGAATATCACCGGAACTTCAGAGTCTGCTTTTATTGCGATCGAGAGTTTACAAGGTTATATCAAGACGATGATACAGGGACATACCGATGCTTATTTGGGAGTGATGGGAAGTGCGGTGGACACAGCAGAGGCGAAAAAGTTGAATTTGGCGCAGGGAGTTTACGTCGATGATGTAAATGCGGTTTCTCCTGCCTTTAAGGGGGGGATGCGGACAGCCGATGTTATCTTGCGTATCGGCGATAATGATGTTTCTACACCTGCAGCAATAAAAGAGACCCTTAGAAACTATCAGTCCGGCGATACGGTTAAGGTTGTCGTATCGAGGAAAGCCTCTAGGGGTCGTAATAAGATATCTCTTAAGGTCACGCTTGGGTGATCGTTTCTATCATAGAAATACTGAATTGCTTTAGCAATTCTTGCAAAGCAAAGCGCTGGCTTTGCTTTTTTATTGCAGTTTGTGGAGCAATACATCAAGCAGTTTGTCGTTGTCTTCCGGCATCATAAAACAGAATCGAATGAACTTCTGATCTAGAAATGGGAAGGTGGAACAGTCGCGGATCATAAGACCCTGTCGAATGGCAGTGTCAAACAGATCCTCGGAAGTGACGCCTTCTTTTTGTATTTTAAGAAGGACAAAGTTTGCACTTGGCGGGTAATAGGTGAGAGTATCTTGGGTGTCAAGGATCCGGCAGATACGCTCCCGTTCGCCTGCGATCAATTGATACGTATCGTGAATATATGCTTTGTCACGGAACATGATCTCGCCGGCGATAGCTGCGAGAGAATTGATCGTCCACGGATTCTTTTTGCTGTCGATCTCATGCAGCAGTTTACGGTTGCCGCATACAGCGTATCCCAGGCGCAGTCCGGGAGCTGCAAAAAACTTGGAAATACCGCGTAAAATGATCAGATTATTGTAATATTCTGCCAGCGGGATCGAGGTGATTTCTTCCGGGTGAGGTGCAAATTCCACATAAGTCTCATCAACCATAACGAAAATACCGTGTTCCTTGCAGTTATCCAAAATAATGCGCATTGTCTGACGGTCAATCTGAGAAGAGGTTGGGTTGTTGGGATTGCACAACACGAGCAGATCGACGTCTTTGGTCAATGCTTTGCTGAGTGCCTTGATATCGAGGAGAAAACGGTCACTCTCCTGCAGGCGGAAGTAATGAGAACGTCCGCCGACTAAAGAAATTTCGTGTTCATATTCCGAGTAAGTTGGTCCTACGATCAATGCATTTTTGGGCTGCATGATCTGAGCTACCAAAGAAATCAGTTCGGTGGAACCGTTGCCGACCAAAATGTTTTCATAGTCGGTATGCACGTATTCACCAATACACTTTCGAAGGGAGGTATACTCCCGATCAGGATAACGCGTTATTGCATCTAAGTGTTTTGGAAGTTCTTTGCGCAGATCATAGGAGATCCCCAGCGGATTCACATTGGCGGAGAAGCTGATGATATTCTCCTTGGGAATACCGTAGATCTCTTCGATCTTTTCGAGATCGCTGCCATGAAAATGTTCTTTTGGTTCTAGTTTATTCATAATAACTGTCATTCCTTTCTTTGAGGGTAGTATACACCCGTGTCGGGTGTTGTGCAAGACCAAGAGAAATGGTATACTATACTATAAATTGCACAAACTTCGCACATTCAGAAAGTGTTGGTCAGCCATATATTACTTATTATGTGGTTTGGGGAGATGATCGGAGTGTGTGGTGTTTGAGGGAATTAGTACAGGCATGGAGGACGGTATGCGAGAGAAGATTAACCGGTTGGCAGAAGGAAATTATGAATATGAACAGTCACGGGTGATCGTGACGCCGGAGGTACTCGACTGGAACCATGTTACAAAGCAGGTGTATCAGACAAGCCTTGTAATATCGAACGAGAAGAGACACCTGATGAAAGGTATAGTGACAACGCATGCTCCGGAGATCACGATCGATCCGGTCAATTTTCGTGGCGTGGACAGTACGATCGTTGTATCGGTCGACATGGAGCGGGTGAAACCCGGAGAGAATTTTGAAAGTGTATTGCAGATCATTTCAGACTGCGGTAATGAGAAAGTTTCACTTTGCATTCCAAAGGAGTCTGTGAAGGCAGAAGCATCTGGACATCAGATTGAAGATTTAAGCCAGTTTGTCTCACTGGTACAAAAAGATATAGAAGCCGGGGTGAAGTTGTTTGACACGCCGGCCTTTCGCGATGGATTGTTGGCGAAGGACGCACAGAAACAGGCAATTTATGATGGACTGCGTGCGTCTGCAGGGCGTAAGAACGCATTGGACAATTTTTTGGTGTCGATCGGCAAAAAGAAGCCGGTTACGATTGCTGTAGAACAGGTGTATAGGCAGTATGATGCTTGTAGAGAAGCGTTTCAGGACGAGATCAGCATCACGAAAAACACTTGGGGATACGAGGAGTTTCAGATATGTTCTGATGCGTCCTTTCTTCGTATAGAGAATGAACATATTACAACAGAAGAGTTTGTAGGGGATCGTTTTGTCTGCAAGTATGAGATTGACCCGGAACAGATGGTTATGGGGAAGAATTATGCCCGCATTGAGATAAAAAATACGAGACAGACCATTAAGATTTCTGTTGTGGCAGTCAAACCGGGAGTACAGCATGAAAAGGCGCAGAAAAATCGCAGAGAGCAGCGTACTTTGTGCCAAATGTTGAAACGTCATTTGGCATTTTGTATGAACAGACTTCCACTGCAGGACTATCTGCAGGAGATGGATCAGCTTTTGCAGGGGAGTGGATTAGAAAAAAACAGCACCAGACTACAGTTGTATCGCATCCATCTTGCCATTATGGAACATCAGGCAGATGTTGTGACAAAAGGGTTGAATAGTCTGGAGGAGCAGGCGGAAGAGTTAAGGAAAGAACATCCGGAGCGCTATGCGGGATTTTGCTATCTGAAGGGGATCTGGACGGATGACGAGTCAGTAAAGGAAGAGTGCATCCGACAGATACGTGATTGCTATGAGGAGACCGGACAGGATGCACAGGTGCTCTGGTGCCTTTTGTATCTGGATCCGGAGTTGCAGTCTGAAAAAAAGAAGTTTACGACAATATTAGAACAGCTTACTGATGGATGCTACAGTCCGATCTTTTATTTGGAAATCTGTCAGATATTAAATGATACACCGAAGTATTTAACGGAACTTTCTGAAGTGATCGTTCAGGCACTTCACTGGGGCTGCAAGAACCACTTTATTGAAAAAGAGACGGCATTGCGCTATGTGTATCTGGCAGGAAGACTGCGTCAGTATTCGGCAGGAGTGTTGGAGGATATGACATTACTGTACGATCGTTATCCGGAGGATGAGATATTAACAGTGATCTGCAAGATGCTGATGAGGGGACAGATCACAACGAAAGATGCCTTTGTTTGGTATGAGCGTGGTGTGAATCATAATCTTAAAATTACGGAACTATACGAATATTATATGTATTCGATCGATGAGAAGGAAACAATGGCATTTACGCATTCTGTGCTTTTGTATTTCCTATATGATAACCATCTGACTGTCGATAAAAAGGCGATGTTATATGCTTACGTTGTGCGGCAAAAGGACAAAGATCCGGAGACATATGAATCTTATCGCACACTGATGCAGAACTTTACGTGGAAGCAACTGCGTGAGGGCAGGATCAGTACGAATCTTGGTGTGTTATACAATGAGTTTGTTACGGAAGAAGTACTTGACAAAGAGATGGCAGTTCAATTGGCCGGGTTTCTTCTTCAGTATGAGATTACCTGCGATAATCCGAATATGGTGGGGGTTTATGTGAGCCATCCGGAACTATCTGAGGAGCATTTTGCACCGTTTGTAAAGGGGAAAGCGGTTATAACTTGTGCTACAAGTCGGGCAAAGCTCTTTTTGATCGATCGGGAATATCACCGCTACGCAGATGATTCCTGGTATCGGTTGAAACCATTATTGGAAATGGATGGGATGAAAGAGGTATGTTACCGCTTTGATAAACAGAACCGGGCATTATTGCTGGCGTTGGGAGAACAGGCTTCAAAGCAGGTGGTGGACACTGCAGAAACGGTAGAACTCCGTGCACAGCTTTTAGCGTGTGAGGGGCTTCGTGAGAACTACCGTCATGCGCTAGAGTTAAAGCAGATGCAGTATTTTTATCAGCGAGGAGAACGGGGTCGTTTGGAGGAAGCATTGGAACAGCTCGACTGGACGACAGTAGAAGCCGGCGAGAGGGGACGCATGATTGAATATTGTGCCTGGTGTGAATGTTTTGCGAAAGCGATGGAAGGAATTTTACAGTTTGGTTTTGAAGGGATTCCGATAAAGAGATTGCAGACAATTTCTGAACAGGCATTTCAGGATGCTTCTGCAGTGCCGGATGAGAGAATGTTATGCCTGGCTTGGAAATTATTTACAGAAAATGCGTATAGCGAGCCGGTCCTTAAATATTTGATGCGTTTTTTCAGTGGTACCGTTGCAGAGTTAGTTTGTCTGTGGCAGGCAGCAGGGGATCTTTCGAGAGAGTCTTTGGAAGAGCGGTTATTAGCACAGAGTATTTTCTCGGGAGAAGTGGTGCCGGAGGTTTTTACGGTATTTGCACAATATAAAGAGCATGCGGGCAATAAGCAGATCATACGTGCGTTTAAGAAGTGGATGGCTTATGAATATTTGCTGCGTGGACGTGAATTGCCGGAAGAACTGTTCGCAGATTATTTTGTGGATGTGCAGAAGAAAGAGGATATGCCGTGTTTGCTGGCGGTATTAAAGCACATGAGCGCTAAAGCAGAGCTTTCTGAAGAGGAAGCAAAATTTGCAGATTACCATGTAGGAAAGTTATATGATCAAAAGATGATATTTGCCTTTTACCGGAATTTTTATGGCAAGATCAGTCTGCCGGAGCATGTGCTGGATCAGGTTTATGTGGAATATATCGCAAATCCGGATCATGATGTGGCATTGCATTACCGGATTTATGTGGGAGCTGACAAAGGAAAATATGCAGAAGTGAAGATGCACAATGTTTTTGCGGGGATCCATGTCAGGGAATTTGTACTGTTCGAGGATGAAAGGTTAGAGTATTATATTACAGAACATTATAATGGTAAGGATCATCGTAGTGAAGTGCAGGAAATTACGACAGGCAAAGACGATATTCATCCGGATACCGGCAGCAGATATGCGAAGTTAAATGAGATGATGGCGGCTAAAAATTCCGGAGAAGATGAAAAATTGATTGCTCTGACAAGAGAACTTACAGAAATGCTTC
>JABLTS010057756.1_pt1 | contig 15086 bp, 16 predicted proteins | sample 7160081 | NCBI WGS metagenome assembly JABLTS01 (sample SAMN14651231, study PRJNA627086) | human gut metagenome | isolation source: feces | host: Homo sapiens | reverse complement strand
AATTGATTTTTTATCATTCATGAAAATAGTGAATGCTAGAGCTAAACCAAGAATAGCGATTGGTAAAGTTCCAAGTCCTGCATAACTTGCAAGAACATATCCTACAAAGAAATAGATACCTGTTTCTTTAGACCAGATCATAGATGTTGTAATTGCAAAACCTATACCAAGTAACATCCTACTTGAAGCAGCAAGTCCTGAAGATACCCAAGTTGGTAATTTATCTAATAATGTAGCTAATCCTTCAACACCATATGCAACAGCAACAAACACAACCACAAATTGAACTAATTGTGTAACGAAGATATGGAACAACAAACTGATTGTCATAAACTTCTTATCACTGCTTTCAGTTGCTAATTTTTCCCAATATGGAGCAAGAGAAGCGAAGATTGGTGTAGTTAATGTACCTAATGAAGAAGCAACAGTACCAATAGGCATTGCAATTGCTAAACCTTCTTCAGCACTAGCACCAGTTAGAATTGTGAATGCAACAGAAATAAGACTGGACATTGTTGCATCCGCAGGTACAACACCACCAATAGCGGAAATACCCATAAAAATAGATTCAAGTGAAGCACCCATTAGAATACCTGTCTTTAGATCACCTAAAATTAAACCAGTTAATGGGGCAACGACGATTGGTCTTGTAAATGTTTGCCAAGCTGTCAAATAATCGACAGTCATAATAGCCCAGTAAATAAAGACCACTTTTGCAGCAGCAGCTACCATAAATTTAAATCTCCTCCCTTATAAATTTGATATTGCCAAGTCAAATATGACTTAAATGCCTAAAACTTTTTGAAGTGGAACAGCAACTTCTTCAGGTGTTGTCTGATAAACTGTTTCAATTCCACATTCTGCTATTTTCTTTAATGTTTCAGCTTCATCAGGATATGCATACAAGTTTGATGCATATGCTTTACGATCTTCATTACCTACTTTGCTGGCAACTCTACCATAGTTACCAATATTGATTAGTGGAATTCCCTTAACATTTTCTACAAGCTTTAATACATCCTTTGGTGAAGAAGCAATTAATAAAATCTTTAATGCTTCAGCTCTAGGATCGTTTAGTAGTTTAATTGCATCATCTACTGATTTGATTGCAACTTTACATGTGCTTGGTGCGGCCATCATTAAACTTTTTTGAATAATTGGATTTGATGCAGCACCATCATTTGCAACTACAATTCGATCAACTGATAAATGTCTTGACCATTTAATTGCTACTTGACCATGAATCATACGTTCATCTAAGCGTAATAATTTAATCATCTTTTTTCTCCTTTTTGTTGAAAGCGTTTTCTTACATTCACAATATATCACACAAAAATATAAAAAATGCATCTAATATTTTAATATATTAGGTGCAGATATATGATATTCACTTTTATTAAGTGCATTAATTGAACATATTAATTGCTAATGTTTTTAATGATTCTTTTGCACAATCAATTATCGAATTTGTTGTTTTTTCATTCATAACTTTCTTAATAAACTCTGTATTATTCATTAAAGTAAACGATATATCATTAATAAATCTCATTTCTCTTAAAGTATGATGAATTGTCATAACAATAATATAATCCACTTTATTATCACCCATCTTCTTTGTGTTTTTTAAATGATATATTTCAAATACATTTTCTTTTGTATATTTTGCATTCACATAGAATATAGCTGTATGATTTTGCACACAATAAGGAATAAAAGTTAAAATATCTTCTTTAATTAGATTAATACGTTTTTCATCTTTTCCAAGTTTATAGGCAATTAACTCACTAAAAGCCTCTTCATCATGGTAGTTAAAATCTTGATATATCCCAATCCTTTCCCATGCTATATCTTCTACAATACTTTTAAAATCAACTGAATTTAAAATAACTGAATTATATATAGAATCCATTTCCTTTTTTGTAGGAATTGTATTTACTGGAACATGTTCCCAGTTATAACGATAAATAAATCCTGCAAAGTCAGATATAACAACATCAAAATCTTCTTCTTTTCGATTTCTTAATTCATACAACTCAACATTTTCTATTTGCACAAGTTCTGAATATCTTTTTTCAATAATACTTCCTAAAACATTAGCAGAAGCTATACCTGATATTGAGCAAACTGCAACTTTAACTCGTTTATAAGCATATGGCAAAGAAATAATATAAATTAATATTTCTTTTGCAACATGATATATATCGTACTCGCTTATATCATAGCTAAACTTTTTTGCCAGTTTTCTTGTAATTTCTTTAGCATAAAAAATGGCATATGGCGAAGCTAAAATAGTCTTTTGAGAAACACTCGATTGTAAATTCATATTTGTATCAGAAACGCCAAAATAATTTTTCAACAAAATAGGATAAAAAATTATTTTAATATCATTAGTTGTAGAATGTTCATTTATAATGTTTTCTTTTTGCAAATATTGCATTACTTTTAGAACTTCGTCATTTAAAAACATACAATCATCAATGAGATTTTCATTACGGTTAACATCACGATTTATTAGCAAAAATAAAGCTAATTCCTCTATTTCTTCTGAAGGAAATTCTATATTTAGTTGTTTTTGCAGTTCTAAACATATTTTCATCGATACAAAATATGCTTTTGTTTCATGAATCAAAATTTTCATATTACTGTCAAACTGAAATTTGCAGTTTGCCATAGCTCTATTATTAGCTAAAAGAATATATTTACTTAATCTTCTCGTAAATGCATCATTCACACGGAAATTTTCTTCAATTAATATATTCAATAAAATATTGCGTAAATCTTTAGCTATTTCTCCTTCATCGAACCATTGTGTATAAAAAACATGTTTAATAGAAACATCCTCTGAAAGAAATAGCATGAAATTACGAATATTATATTCTTTACCTGTTATTTCAAAATATCCTTTATTGTTCTTAACAATATGTAAATGGCATTTATCTAATAATTTTTCTATTTTTTGTAACTTCAACCAGACTGAGTTCTTACTTAAATATAGTTCATCTGCTAATTGATCAATAGAAGAAAAAAGATGTCCCGAAAGAATCATCCGACATATATCTAATATGTCAGAATTCTTTGTGACAATCTTCTTTGTACCTGTACGATAAGCAGCCGTTAACCGTTCCATTTTCGGAATAAAATTAGCCGCATCATCAATAACAAGTTTATATCCTTTACTTTTAACAGATTCTATATGCGCACCAAAAGAAAGTGCAAGTTCATTTACACTCGCAATTTCTTTTTTTATTGTACGAATTGATACACCTGTTTCTTTTGCTAAATCACTAGAGCGAACATATGTTTTATTCTCGGATAAAACATACAATAAATATTCTGTCCGTCTTAATGTTTTATTCATTAGAAGAATTCGTCTTCTGTTTCTGTTTCGCTGGATGTATCAAGTTCAACAAGTTTTAATGCTTCATGAGAGTTTGCAATTGTTGTTTCTAGAGATTCTTTTGTAAATTCTCCACAAGAGCTCATTGCAACAAGTTCTAATACTAATGCCAAGTTAACCCCAGCTACCAAGAATGTATTTGGACGAGTTAGATATGTATACATTTTTTGGTTAACACTTCCACCATATAAATCTGATAACATAATAACTTGATCTTCTTCGCTTACTGATGCGAAATATTGTTCAAATACTTCTGTAATATTTGAATCATCAACATATGCATCATAAACTGTTACATTGTCGCTGTTTCCTAATAAGATATTTAATGACATCTTCATTCCACTTGCCATTTTTCCGTGTGAAGCTAATAAAAATTTAACCATTTGTTTTTTCCTCTTTCTTCTTTTTTTCTTCATCTAAAGCATAACGCTGTATTAAGTTATTTATCTTCTTTTCAAGCTCTGATATTTTCATAAATAAATAAAATACAAAGCATAGTAGTAAGAATATAAACACAAAATATAAAGCATTTATTGCTGAAAAAAATCCTAACGCATTTGCAAGCGTAGTAGCAAGATTTGGATTAATTGCCATAATCACAAGTATTAATGAAAATACAATCCAAAGACATGCCATATCACTTGATATTTTATCTTTTCTAATTACAGATAATAATGCAATAAAGAACATTAACGTACCTGCAACTAACAATATTTGTATTCTTGCCGTCATACACTCTCCTAAGAAATAAATAGAATAGAAATCATAATATTCAACATATATTTAAATGAAGAAAATAAACCACTATATATGCTTTGACCAGCTATTCTATCTTCCATAGTTACTTGAACTTCTTTAATTTTAGCACCGTGATTCATTTGATATACTAGTGTATCTGGTTCTGGTTTACGATTCATATGATATGCATAATCTTCAATCATCTTACGATTTAACATACGAAATCCTGATGTTGGATCTTTAATCACTTTTCCTGACTTCAAGAAAATACATAAAGAAATCATTCTTGATCCAATCATTCTCAAAGAAAAATTTCTTTTTTCTGTGACAAATCTCGAACCGATTGCAATATCATATCCTTCTTCTATAGCTTTTACTAAATCTTTAATATATTTTGCCTGATGTTGCCCGTCACCATCAAACTGTACTGCACAATCATAACCCTTCTCATAAGCGTATTTGTAACCTGTCTGTACAGCACCATTCAACCCTAAATTTACCGGTAAATTAATTACTGGAATATTGTTCTTTTCAAATATTTCTTTTGAGTTATCTGTAGAGCAGTCATTTATAAAAATAAAATCATACTCTGTATTTTTCTTAATATCTTCATATACTCTCAAGATGTTATCTTGTTCGTTATAAGAAGGTATAACTAAACATACTTTCATTTTTTTCTCCATAAACCTTATAAAGCATATCACAAAATACTTTGAAGTGCTTTAGCAGCTTCATCATTTGTTGCATGATATTTTATTACTGATTTTTCTATTGTAAATGCTTTTCGTAATGTTTCTTTAATCGCATCACATTTATTTTCGCATACAAGCGCTTCGCTTGCCCTAGCTATTCTAAAGCTTGGACTCTTTGGTGTAGAAATAGTTAATGTATTTTTCTCAAGTAATGAATATTCTAATATTTTAGATGGTAAATATGGTTGTATTTCATCATCACTCATAATCGTATCAAAGATAAGTAATATATCAGAACGATTCATTTCTTCTATTGCATCTTTATAAGGAATCTGATCATGTATTTCAAAATAAGCGTCCAAGCCATATTTATGAATAAGTTTCTTGTCGCTTTTTCTAAATTCACCATATTGTTTAACAATAAATGGTTGCACACCTTCTTTAACTAACTCATTAACTGCTTCTATAAATACTGTCGCATCTCTTAAACCATAAACTCTACCAAAATGAGCAAAAGTAAAGACATCGTTTTTCTTTGTACCACTTAATTTTGTAATATCATTCCACTCAGGAATATAGTTTAAAGGGAAAATAATTGCTTTCTTTAACAAATCTGCTCTTGTATATTTTGTTTCGGTTTTAAGATACTGTTCAATCATGTAATCTCTTTGTTCTTCACAAATAAAGATAAAATAATCCGCATGATTAAAAGCAAGTATTTCATCATGATCATTCACATAGTATTTGCAATATAAATTAAACGCTACTTTTTCAGGTAAAGAATATTCATGGTACGTACGGGCATCATTTTTATATGGTGAATGATTGATAGGATCGGTAAAACTGGCAATCCATGTAACATCTGGATATTTATCTTTAATCGCTTTACCTGCCCGAATTGTAAATGCAGGAAAAGAAGAAGTAAATAAATAGTTGTACTTATCTTTGTCGAACTCTTCAATAGCTCTATCTATATAGCGATTAACATTTTTTAATGCTTTAAATAAATTGATATTATGAATTGAAAATAATGCATCGTTATATTGTCCTTTAAACGATACATGCATATTTTTATATTTTGGATCTTTAGATAACTTTTCAACTAAACTTTGGTCAACTGTATGATTCATCGCTACAACATCAACAGGCATATTTAAGCCTCTAAGATATTTATAAGATAATAATGACATTGGCATATTTGTAGGTACAAATACTCCCGTAATTGCATAACAATAATTCATAAAATCCTCACAATCTAGTTAATTATACACTCATAAAACATGATAGAATAGAATCCATGCGTAAAAAAAGAAATGAAAGCTCAACTATTCTAGTTATTTTATCTTGTTTATTAATTGGCTCATTTGGTTCAGCTTTCTTACTATACAAAAGAAAACAAGATACTATTACTCCTACTGCTACACCCAGTCCTACTATGATTGCAACTAGTGAACCTTCTCCATCAGCTTTACCACAAGCCAGTAATCTATATATTCCTTATGAAAAAGTAGATATTTCTAACTTAACTATAGATAATGAAACTGGTTTTGAAAGTGGTTGGAGCATGCAGACAACTGATGCAAATGTATCTAATACATTTGATTATCATAGTACATCAATCGAAGTAATTAATAGTGGTTCTACTATAGATGCGGCAAGTTACTATCGTGTCGGTATACCGTTAGAAACAGGTTGTACATATACAATTACATTTAATGCAAGTAGTACTATTGATAGAAATATTCGTCTAGTTTTAATAAATGAAGATACTGGTGTTACTTTTACTAGTCAAGATTACACCTTAACAAGTAACGAGAATATGTATTCTTTAATCTATAAATATGATGGCGATAAAATTTGGAATGCTAAAATAGCTTTCCTAATTGGTAAAACAGAAGCATTAGATAACAGTATTGAGCATACTATAAACTTATCTAATATTCGTGTTGTTTCAGATTATGCAGCTGCTGCTATTCAAGTTAATACTGTTGGTTATTTAACAAGTAGTGAAAAAAGATGCACATTCATTTATGATGCCGGTGATTTCTTCGATGTTATTAATGCCGATACAGGATCAGTTGTATATACTGGCGCCATAGTTAAAAAGAGTCTTTATGAAGCAAGTGGTGAATATAATAGCTATGGAGACTTCAGTAGTTTATGTGAACCTGGTAATTATTATATTCGCAGTCAAATTGGTGTTATATCTAATACATTCCCTGTTGTTACTTCATATACCAGCTTAAAAAAAGATTTATTAAATATGCTTACTATACAACGTTGTGGAAGTAATTTAGATGCTGGTAACTTCAGTCATCCAGAATGTCATACAACAGAAGCATTAGTTTATGGAACAGAAGAAAGAAGAGATGTCACTGGTGGATGGCACGATGCTGGTGATTATGGTCGATACGTTAAAACAGGAACAAAAGCTGTTTCTGATTTACTTTTAGCTTATTTATATCATCCTGATGATTCTCTTCTTTCTGAAGCAAGATATGAAATAGACTGGCTATTTAAAATGCAAGATAAAAATGGTGGTGTATTTAATACTGTTATGACACCTAATATGAGTGAAGTTGTTTCTCCTGAAGAAGATAAACAGGACTTATATTTATTATTTATAGAAACTAGCTCTACAGCAGATTTTGCTGGAACAATGGCTTTAGCTTCTATTGCTTACCAAAATACTGATGCAGAATATGCTAAAAAATGTCTAGATGCTGCGTTAAATGCAAATAATTATTTAGAACATCAAGAAGAGGAAGAAGAACATGATAACCCTGAAGGAACAAATGGTGGTAACTATCGTGATGAAAGTGATTTAGATGGTAGATTCTATACCAAGATGGCACTATATGTCGCTACAAATGATACAACTTACCTAAATGAAGCAAAGCAAATATATGAACAAGACAACTTGGCATGTACGGGTGTAACATGGAAGAATAATGGTGGCTTAGGTAGATATTTATTCTTAACCCATGAACAAAGTAAAACTGATGATTCCACCTTCTATGATGAAATGTTAAATTCGTTAGTAACTGATGCAAATGCAATTCTAGACACAACAAATGGTAATGGCTATAACATATCTATTTATGAATTTCCTTGGGGAAGTAACTCCTATTTAATTAATAATGGTATTGTTCTGTCTATGGCTTATGACTTAACAGGTAATACAGAATATGAACAAAAAGCATATGAACAAATTAGTTATGTCTTTGGTAAGAATCCATTAGGTATGAGTTTTGTAACAGGACATGGCTTAAATTATCCTCAAAATATTCATAGCCGCATAGCTAAAGCAAAAAATATCAGTCTACCTGGTGCTTTAGTTGGTGGTCCTGACAGTTATAGAGAAGATATTATTTCTTCTACAATCGATGCAAGTGTTCCAGATGCTAAAGTATATAAAGATGATTATGAATGTTACTCAACTAATGAAATAACAATCTACTGGAACAGTGCTTTAATTCATTTATTATCTAGATTAGACAACTAAAGAAAAAACATAATCAAGGAGAAAGACATTACGATATATTCAAAACTTGTTAATAAAGCATGTAATATCATGTTTGAAGCTCATAAAAATGATATTGATAAAGGAAGATATCCTTATGTCTTTCATCCTTTCTACTTAGCTACACAGATGGATGACGAATATTCTACTTGTGTAGCTTTATTACATGATGTTATCGAAGATCATGGTGATTTATATTCTTTTGATTCACTTACTGAAGCTGGGTTTCCTGTTTGTGTTATTGATGCATTAAAATGCTTAACACATAATAGTAGTATTCCTTATATGGATTATATTAAGCATTTAGCAAATAACCAAATTGCTAAAAAAGTGAAAATAGCAGATTTAAAACATAATTTAGATTCAAGTAGAACTAATGGTAAAAAAGCCCCTAAATACAAATTGTACTTAGAAGCTCTTAACTATTTAGAAAACAATTAATTTTACTCGCTCTGTTTTCTCGCCCATGAAATTGATTAGAGATTTCTAATACGATAGAAATATTTATCTACTAATTTATCATTATGGTCAGCACAATCTTCTTTCATAAATGCCATATGACCATTGTAGTAAACATCAGGTTCAAATCCTCTTTCTACTAGTATTTCAACCATTTGTGTTAATATACAATTCTGTAAATAAACATTAGGTATTGTAGAAGTAGATCCTACTTTCATATCAAAGTTTTCTATTTCTACAGCCGCATCCCCAATTAATGAACAGTTATCTAATACAATATCTGCTACATCCTTCAGTTTTACACCATCTTTATGTTTTGTTTTTAAGTAATCAGAGTATTCTACTGCCGTAATTGCAATAACAGGAATTCCCTTTTCTTTTGCTCTAATAGCAGCATCTACAGGTGCAATATTATTACCGCTGTTAGAAATAATAATCATACAGTCATTTGGTGTAATTCGATGATAATCCACGATCAAACTGCCAATACCATAAGTATTTTCAACAAAGTATGATTTTGTTATTTCCTGATTACCTGTAGCACTTGGTTCTAATAATGCACAATAGTTTGCTGGTGTAGCAGCTCTCCAGAATGCATCATCTACAACTAAATGAGAATGTCCTGTACCAAAACCATAAATGATTCCACCCTTTTGTGTTACATCAGCAAGTAATGTAGCTGCTTTCATAATGGCTTCACCATTAGTTTCTTGTACCTTTTTCACAACCTTGTTCAGTTCGTCAAAATACTTTTCATAAGCTTTCATATTATATGTACCCTCTTTTGTTACTTTCATTGTACAAATATATCTAAATTTCTTAAAGAGCAATTAAAAATCATATTGCGATTAATGTTAGTATATTACTCTTATTTGCCTCATTATTTATAAATGACTTATAATATTATCTGATATGGAACAAAACTCATTATTTAAAGAAAAAACAAATGCCCCATTAGCTGATCGTATGCGACCAGAATCATTAGATGAATATGTTGGTCAACAACATTTAATTGGTGAAAATAAAGTATTTAGGAAGATGATTGAAAGAGATGAAGTTCAATCAATGATTTTTTGGGGACCACCAGGAGTAGGTAAGACAACCCTTGCACAAATCATTGCAAAAACAACTAAATCTCAATATATTACTTTTTCTGCTGTCAATTCAGGAATTAAAGAAATCAAAGAGATTATGAATAAAGCTGAAGATAATCGTCAAAGAGGACAAAAGACTATTATTTTCGTAGACGAAATTCATCGTTTTAATAAAGCACAACAGGATGCTTTTTTACCCTATGTAGAAAGAGGTTCTATTACATTAATTGGTGCTACTACAGAAAATCCATCTTTTGAAATTAATTCCGCTCTTTTATCACGTTGTAAAGTTTTTGTTTTAAAAGGATTAGAAACTAGTGATTTAGTCACTTTATTAAAAAATGCAATTATTAGTCCTAAAGGATTAGGTGATTGGAATATTACAATTGATGATAATCTTATCGAATTAATCGCAAGATACGCTAATGGTGATGCAAGAACTGCATTAAATACATTAGAAATGGCTGTATTAAATGGTGATGGTGAAGGTTTAAACAGTATTGTGACAAAAGATACAATTGAACAGGTTTTATCTCATAAATCATTACTTTATGATAAAAATGGTGAAGAACACTATAATCTTATTTCCGCACTACATAAATCTATGCGTAATTCTGATGCAGATGCTGCAGTATATTGGTTAGCAAGAATGTTAGAAGCTGGAGAAGATCCATTATATGTGGCTCGTAGAATTGTTCGCTTTGCTTCCGAAGATGTTGGTATGGCAGATTCAAGAGCTTTAGAAATAGCTGTAGCTGCATATCAAGCATGTACCTTTTTAGGTATGCCTGAATGTAATGTGCATTTAACACATGCTGTTGTTTTCTGTTCCTTAGCACCTAAATCGAATGCTTTAGAAGTCGCTTATAATACCGCTAAAGAAGATGCTATCAAGATGATTGATGAACCAGTACCTTTACATATACGTAATGCTGAAACTTCTTTAATGAAGGATTTAGGCTATGGTAAAGGATATGTCTATGCTCATGATACAAAAGAGAAAGTATCCGCAATGCAATGTTTGCCAGATTCTTTAAAAGATAAACATTATTACAACCCTACTGAACAAGGTGTTGAAAAACGTGTGAAAGAAAGAAAAAATGCTATTGAAGCATGGAAAAAACAACAACGTTTAAAAGACGCTAGCAATAAATAGAGTAGAGTGAAATAAATCAACTAGATTTACTTCACTCTACTCTATTATAAATTATTTGTTGTTTGCAATTATTTTCTTTACTTCTTCGACAGTAGTACGTGTACATTCAGCAATTAATTCAGCAGGAAGATTCTTCTCAAGCATTGAAAGGATCGTTGCTTGTTTTTCACTTTGTGTACCTTGTTCCAATCCTTCTTTGTAGTAACTTTCACTCCATTCTGACATTTTACCAAAACCTTCACTTTCCGGATTTTTCAAATATGCCATCCTGTCCTTTATCTCTTTTGAATAAATTTTATTTACATCTTCACATTGCATGTCATGTATCAATTTATCTAATTCATTTTCAGGTTCAGGTTCAGGATGATTTTTTAAATACTCACAATTGACATAGATAATGTGCCTTCCATCATTAAATCGAGTATATTCTTCCCTCTCTAGTATAACACTTTCAATATGATATATCGGTTCGTCATCCCCAAAGATATCATTCTCTATAAAGAAAATAACATACTGTTCCGGTAGTTTATCCCAGTTCTTTTCGCCTCTTTCAAGTAACCTACTATCCATTAGAGAACTATGAAATCTTGCCCTTTTAAAACTGGCACCATCTCTTGATCTTTGTATTTCAATATCATAATGTACTCCTTCTGCATCAACTGCGTACACATCATAAATAACTCTTTTATAAAATACATTTACAACATAATCCTGGGTAATCACTTTAATTACTTTTAAATCTTTTTGAAGTACTGTTTTAAGAATATATTCTACTAAAGAATAATTCTCATCAAACATAATGGTCATGAAATCATCATTCATGAGAGTTAAGTTTTGGATAGCTTCTATCTTTTTACTATCACTATAATTTTTATCGCTCATTTCTTTATCCTCCTATTTTTGTTATTAGATAAAAAAATGAAATTCCCCAAAAAAAGTTAAAAAAAACGATATAGCTCAATGAACCATATCGTCTTAATCATTATTTTTCTAATGGATGTTCAGCAAGATAAGCTTTAATCTTTTCTTTTTGTTCAGGCTTGCTTGGTTTACATTTCATAATATCACCTGATCCATCTGCTAGAGCTGCAGCCATACCAGAACAACCGGCATATCCACAACCACCACAATTGTATCCAGGTAATAATGCAAGTAAATCTTCTTCTCTATGATTTGGTTCAACATAGAATGCTTTTGAAGCAAATCCAAGAAGTAGACCACATACAGCACCAAGAGCTAACATCATAATTATTGCATTAACCATTCTTAGTTTCTCCTTCTGTATTCTTTTTTCTTAACGAACATGTTGCAATACCACATGCTTTACAATCAGGTTGTAGATTTTCACATCCTTCAGGTATTGGTGTATTTTTATTTGCAATATATAACCAAATTGTTACCGCTAATAAACCACCAGCAATTAATATTGCATATACTGTTGACATACTATACTAAACCAGCAAATGCACCAAATGCGATTGCCATGATAGCAGCACAAACGAATGCGATTGGGTTGCCACGGAATGCTTTTGGAATGTCATTTCCATCTAAACGTTCACGAATTGTTGCAAAAATTACAAGCATTAACATGAATCCTGCAGGAACAGCAATTGAGTTAACAATTGTTTCTAGTAGGATATATTCTTGTGTAATGTTATCCATTGCAACAAATAATACTGCACAGTTTGTTGTAATTAAAGGTAAGTAAATACCTAAAGATTTGTAAAGAGAAGGTGAACTCTTTTTAATAAACATTTCTACGAATTGAACAAATGCTGCAATTAGAAGAATAAAACAGATTAATTCCATATATTCTAAATGTAATGGAACAAGCACACCATAATATAGTCCCCAAGATACGATAGAAGCACCCAGGATAACGAAGATTACGGCTACACCCATACCAATAGCACTTGATAATTTAGTAGAAACACCCATGAATGGGCACATACCAATGAATTTTGCAAGAATAATGTTGTTAACAATCATTCCGCTAATAAATAGAGTAAATAAGTTCATGCTTATTTAGCCTCCTTTTTTTCTTTTTCACTAATGTTATTTTTATAAGCAGTAACAAGGGCAGCTAATACTGCAAATGTCATGAATGCACCAGTTTGTGTTGTGAATACAGGGATTTCAAATCCAGCAGGAATTAAACGAACGTTGAATACTTCTGCACTTGTTAAAGGATTTGTAAAAGACATGCAACCTGTACCTAATAACTGACGAATAAAACTCATAGCTAGTAAGCTTAATGTGTAAGATAGACCCATTTTTAAGCCATCCATTGCACTTTCAGCAACATTGTGGTTGCATGCATAAGCTTCAGCTCTTCCTAAGATAATACAGTTAACAACGATTAAGTCTAAGAATGCACCTAATGCACTGAATAGTGTTGGTGTATAAGCATGCATTAACATAGAAACGATTGTTACTAATGTTGCGATAACAACGATGTATACAGGAATATGAATTTCATCTGGAGTAATTGGAGCAATAAGTGAAATAACGATGTTAGAAACAGTTAATACACAAATTACGGCAATACCCATACCAATTGCGTTACTAATATTTGTAGATATTGCTAAGGTAGAACAGATACCTAAATATAAACCAAATACTGGGTTATTTAGAATGAGTTCTGAACCAAAACTATTTTTTGTTTTCTTTTCGCTCATATACTCCTCCTTATTTACCTGCATTGAAGAGAGCTTCAGCAGCTGTAATACCATTCTTAATAGCAGTTGATGTTAATGTAGCACCAGATAATAGTGGAACATCATCAGAAACTGTTATTGAAGTAATTTGGCTCTTATAATCATCTTCAAAACATCTTGCACCAAATCCGCTTGTTTCAGCTTGTTCTAGTTCTTGGAAACCAGAGATCTTACCATCATTGTCGATAGCAAACATGAATGTAAAACCATTTGAGTTATAACCAACAGCATGGATTTTATAAACCATACCTTTACCTTCAGCAGAATAAGCTCCTGTTACTAAACCGCTTGGATCATCGAAATCTTTTACTTCTGTAAAATCTGCACCTGGATATAATAATTCAAGATTAGAAAGTTCAGCAGCAAGAGATGCTTTAGCAATAACTGGTTCTGTAATTCCATTTACAAATGAAAGTAATAAACCACATACTGCACAAAGTACACCGAGAAGAACTACTTTATATCCAATTGAATCTTTTTTCATTTTCGTCTCCTCCCTTACTTACTAGCTGCAAAAGCAGCTTCGATCATTGTTTTAACACCAGTTGAAGTATATGTTGCACCACTGATTAAATCTACATCATCAGCACTTGTAACACCTACTAAACTTGAAGAATCTTCAAACCAATCTTCGCCAATACCATCGCCATTGTTTCCAGCCAGTTCAATAGAAGCAATAGCACCATCTTTAATTTCGATAGTAGCTGTTAACTTTTCACCATTGAAGCCTTCTGCACTACATGCAAATGTACCATCAGCGTTTTCTGTACATACATCATTACCTGCTGCAGTAGTTGTTTCTTCTGCACCACCATTAGCAGCTTTAAATGCATTTTCAATCATTGTCTTAACACCAGTAGTAGTCATTGTACCGCCAGAGATTAAGTCAACTTCGTCAGCCGATTTAATACCAATTAAGCTTGAAGCATCATCAAACCAGTCATCGCCAACACCATCACCATTGTTTCCACCTAGTTCAATAGAAGTAATAGCACCATCTTTGATTTCGATAGTAGCTGTTAGTGATTCACCAGGGAATCCTTCAGCAGAACAAGTATAAGTATCATCACCATTAGCTGTGCAACCATCAGCTGCAGCAGTTGTTGTATTTGATGTAGTATTTGGTGTAGTACCTGTTGTAACGCCATTAGCTGTATTGAAAGCAGCTTCAATCATAGCTTTAACACCAGTAGTAGTCATTGTACCACCAGAGATAATATCAACTTCATCAGCTGATTTAACACCAATTAAGCTTGATGCATCGTCAAACCAATCATCGCCAACACCATCACCATTGTTTCCACCTAATT
>JABLTS010040319.1_pt1 | contig 15147 bp, 12 predicted proteins | sample 7160081 | NCBI WGS metagenome assembly JABLTS01 (sample SAMN14651231, study PRJNA627086) | human gut metagenome | isolation source: feces | host: Homo sapiens | reverse complement strand
CATATAAAGGATAATATCATCTACAATGAACTGATTATCAGACAATTTTCTGTTGATGTTGGTGTTGTCTATTCAAGAACAGTTAATGATAGTGGAAATTCAGTTCGAACGCCAAGAGAGATTGATTTTGTCGCAAATTCTGGTGGAAAACGTACGTATATTCAATCGGCTTATGCAATGCCTACTGATGAAAAAAGAGAAATAGAACTAAGGCCATTTGCACTTACAAAAGACTCTTTTCCTAAAATTGTTGTGTGGAAAGATATTGGAAAACGTTGGTATGATGATGAAGGTATTTTAAATATAAATGTGATTGATTTTCTTTTAGATAAAAACCTTATTTAGTGACTGAACAAAAAAGCCCATATGGGCTGTAATTTTCAATATAAATATCTAAACAAGAAAAAAGCCACATTCTCATATAGAGAGTGTGGCATATTTATTAGTTAGTGTAGTTATCGAAGTAACCTTGAATCCAAACGATTGGTGTACCCTTATCACCTGAACCAGATGTTAAGTCACATAAGGAACCAATTAAGTCAGTTAATTGACGAGGTGTAGTACCTTCAGATGCCATATTACCAACTAAGTTATTGTCTTTCGTTTTAATTCTATTTGAAATAGCTTCTTTTAATGCTTCACCATTTAAATCTTTGAAGTCATTATCAGCTAAGTATTTTAGTTTTAACTCGTTAGGTGTACCAATTAAACCGTCAGTATAAGCAGGAGAAACAACAGGGTCTGCTAATTCCCAAATCTTACCTTGTGGATCTTTGAATGCTCCATCACCATAAACCATTACTTCAAAATGTTTACCAGTTCTATCTAATAGTTGTTTTTGAATATCTAGAACTAGATCTTTACATTCATTAGGGAACAGTTTGATTGTGTCTTCAGTAGATTTATTAGAACCTAATAAACCATATTTTGTGTTATAACCACTTCCATCAATTGATTCAGTTAAAATATCATCTAAACCGTAAACAACTCTAGCACCATTAGCTTTTAAAATACGCTTTGTACGAGCTCTAGTATGAATATCACAAGTTAATACTTTATCTGTATAATCTAGAATAGCTTTAGCCTGGTTAGCGAAGATTACTTCTACTTCACAACCTTCTTCTTTGATAATAGATGAATAATAAGCAACATAGTCAACACCAGTAAATTGATGCTTGTTTTCACCAAATAATTCACGGTATTTTTCAAGTGATAATACATCACTGTATGGGTTAACACCTTTTTCATCAATTAGATCTAAAGAGATTAATTGATTTCCAACTTCATCACTAGGGTAACTTAACATTAAGACAATTTTCTTAACGCCTCTAGCCATACCTTTTAAGCAAATTGAGAAACGATTTCTAGAAGTAATTGGGAAGATAACACCAATTGTTGAATCCTTACCAAATTTTCTTTCTACATCTTTTGCAATATCGTCTACGCTTGCATAATTTCCTTGGGCTCTTGCGACTACTGATTCTGTAACAGATACGATATCACGATCTCTGAATTCAATATTTTCACTTTCACCTGCTTCAATAATACTGTCAGTAACAATCTTTGCTAAATCATCACCTTTTCTGATGATTGGGCATCTTACTCCTCTAGAAACTGTACCAATTTTTCTTTCCATAATAAAAACTTCTCTTTCTTTCCAAATGATAAAATTATTAGACGTAAGATATTTCTTACAATTTATTATAACGACTTATCGTCTTTTGATACAACTTTTTTTCCGGAATAGCGTACAATTTAATAGAAATAAGAGTATATTATGAAAATATTTGCTAAAAAATACCTTTATCAAAGGTATTTTAGTAGAATGACACAATATTATCTTTATTAACACATAGCTTTAACGACAAGTCTGCATCTAAGTGGTATTTGTTAACTAAGAGTAGATTTGGCTTATCGGTATCATGATAATGTTTTAGAGCTGTTTCAAAAGAAGTGCCACTATGCATTTTTCTCTGGATAAGTCTATTTTCTAAATCAATAGGTTCACCAGAAATAAATATTGTATAGTCGGCGTAGTTTTTTAAGCTATTCCATGGTGCTTTATCTAGTAACAGGTAATTACCTTCAATAAGAATAATATTAGATGTTACTTCGATTGCATTTTCAATTGGATCATGTAATTGGCGGTCATAAACTGGCCAATAAGTAACAATATCTTTTTGAAGTGACTTAATATGTTTCGTTAAACTTTCTACATTAAATGTATCTGGTGCTCCTTTATGCAAAGCTAACAATTCATTTGTAGCTATTCTATAATGAGAATTTAAATAGATATTTGTATGATGAAAACCATCCATACCTAATGCCTGCAAAGGTGTTAGATTTTCTTTTGTTTTAGATAAATATTCTAAATAAAGAGCTAATGTACTTTTACCACAACCTGGTGGAGCTGCTAAATAGATGATAATTCGTCTATTTTTTTCTTTCTGTATATTTGTCCATTTTTCTAATAATGGATAAAAAATATTTTGGATACATTCATCTGTGTAATTTGCTTCTATTTTTAGTCCGTTAACAAGTAATTGCATAAATGTATTGTAACATTAAAATTTATGCTTACATCAAAAAAACAATTGTGTTAAAATCGTTACACCATATTTTTTAATGGTCAAAGAAAGGGGATTTTTTTATGGTTCATGAACTTGCAAAAAGTATTAGAGAATATAAAAAATCAATGATATTAACACCTGTTTTTGTTGTTGGTGAAGTGATTATGGAAGCGATTATTCCATATACAATTGCTTTATTTGTTAATGAAATAAAAGATGGTGCTAATATAAATACGATTCTTCATTATGGCTATATATTACTTGCTTTAGCATTTGCTTCATTGTTATTTGGCTATTTAGCAGGTATTAAGTGTGCAGATGCGTCATGTGGCTTTGCTAAAAATTTACGTAAAGATGTTTTTTATAACATTCAAAGTTTTTCTTTCAGTAATATAGATAAGTTTTCAAGTGCTTCTTTAGTGACTCGATTAACGACAGATATTCAAAATGTTCAGATGGCATTTATGATGCTTATTCGTACAGCTATTAGAGCTCCACTAAATTTAATTTTTTCATTTACAATGGCGTATTTGATGGGTGGAAAGATGGCGGTTATCTTTCTTATTGTTATTCCTGTTTTAGGTATTGGTTTATTTACTATTGCGAAAGTGACAATGCCTTTATTTAGAGAAGGATTTCCTAAGTTTGATGCATTAAATAATTCTATTGAAGAAAATATTAAAGGTATACGAGTAGTTAAATCATTTGTTCGTGAGGATTATGAACAGGAAAAATTAAATACAGCTTCTGATAATATTCGTAAGATATTTACAAAAGCTGAAAGAATATTAGCGTTAAATAATCCATTAATGCAGGCATGTATGTACTGTACGATGTTATTTGTATTGTATTTTGGTTCTAAAACTATTATTACAACAAATGGTACAGCTTTAGACATTGGACAATTTTCTACATTATTAACATATAGCTTCCAGATTTTATCTTCACTAATGATGTTATCAATGATATTTGTCATGATTACTTTCTCTGAAGAAAGTGCGTTAAGAATATGTGAAGTATTAAAAGAAAAAAGTACTCTTACTTCACCTGCTAGTGCAATAAAAGACGTAAAAGATGGTTCTATTGATTTTGATCATGTACGTTTTAAATATACAGAAAATGCCGATAGACCAGTTCTTGAAGATATTGACTTACATATTAAAAGTGGTGAAGTGATTGGTATTATTGGTGGTACTGGTTCGGCAAAATCATCATTAGTACAACTTATTCCTCGACTTTATGATGTTACTGAAGGAACGGTAAGAGTTGGTAAAGAAGATGTTAGAAATTATGATTTAACAGTATTACGTGATTCTGTAGCGATGGTACTACAGAAGAATGTCTTATTTTCTGGTACGATTGCAGATAACATTCGCTGGGGAAATAAAGATGCTTCTTTAGATGAAGTAAAACATGTATGTCATTTAGCTTGTGCAGATGAGTTTATTGATCTAATGCCAAAAGGCTATGACACATATATTGAACAAGGTGGTACTAACGTATCTGGTGGTCAGAAACAAAGATTATGTATCGCAAGAGCATTGTTAAAAAAACCGAAGATATTAATTATGGATGATTCAACAAGTGCTGTTGATACAAAAACGGATGCATTAATTCGTAAGGCAATGAGAGAGTATATTCCTGAAACAACAAAAATTATCATTGCTCAACGTACATCAAGTGTTGAAGATGCGGATAGAATCATTGTCATGGATGGTGGTCATATTGATGCAATTGGTACTAGTGAAGAACTTTTAAAGACCAATAAGATTTATCAGGAAGTTTATTATTCACAAAATAAACAAGGAACTGAAAAGGAGGCGGCAGAATGAACAACAAGAAAAAGAATCGTTCAGTGGCATTGAAACGACTAGTAAAACTGTTATTTTCTTTCTATCCTAAATTATTACCATTTATTATTATTTTAATTTTAGTCAATGCCGTAATCAGTTCCTTACCATCTATCTTCCAACAGAATATTGTCGCTATATTACAAACTGCCTGGGAAAATGGTATAGGGTGGGATATTGTACGTCCAGAGATTATGCATCATATTGTTATTCTAGCTTCTTTATATTTAACTAGTTTACTAGCTGGCATTGTATATAACCAGTTAATGGCTATTTTTACACAAGGAGTATTAAATAAAATCAGAATCAAGTTGTTTGATCATATGGAAACATTACCGATTCGTTATTTTGATACACATCAACGTGGTGATGTTATGTCATATTATACAAATGATGTTGAATCACTAAGACAAATGATTTCACAGAGTTTCCCACAACTGATGATTTCAGCTGTAACGCTTACTACTATTTTATGTATTATGCTTTATTACAGCATTCCAATGGCACTTGTTATTATTCTAGGTGCGATTGTATCTGTATTTATTACTAAGAAAATAGGTGGTAAGTCTTCAAGATACTTTATGGCTCAACAGAAAAATGTCGCCCGCACGGAAGGTGTCATTGAGGAAATGATCAATGGTCAAAAAGTAATCAAAGTATTTAATCATGAACCTGAGACAAAAGAAGATTTTGATAAAGTAAATGATGAACTATATGAATCTAGTTATTTAGCAAACAAATACTCTAATACATTAATGCCTATCTTAAACAATGTATCTTATATTATATATGTATTTGTTGCTGTAGCAGGTGGTTTATTTATTGAGCTTGGTGTACCAAATTTATCTATTTCAGGATTACCATTTTCAATTGCGGTGGTTGTGCCATTTTTAGGAATGAGTAGACAATTTGCAGGTAATATTCAACAAATTTCTCCACAGATTAACTCTATTGTTTTAGGTTTAGCGGGAGCAGAAAGAGTATTTGAATTAATGGATGAAGAAAGTGAAACAGACGAAGGTTATGTTGAACTTGTTAATGCGAAAAAAGTAAATGGTGAGATTGTTGAATGCAAAGAAAAAACAAATATGTGGGCTTGGAAACATCCTCATCATGATGGTACATTAACATATACTGAATTAAAGGGTGATGTACGTTTCTATGACGTAGATTTTGCATATAATCCTGATAAACAAATCTTACATAACATTACTTTATATGGTAAACCAGGACAGAAGATAGCCTTTGTTGGAGCTACTGGTGCAGGTAAAACAACAATTACAAATCTAATTAACCGTTTCTATGATATTGCCGATGGTAAGATTCGTTATGATGGCATAAATATCAACAAGATTAAGAAGGCTTCACTAAGAAAATCTTTAGGTATTGTACTACAGGATACAGTGTTATTTACGGGTACAGTTTTGGAAAATATCCGTTATGGAAGATTAGATGCAAGTGATGCAGAATGTATCGCAGCAGCAAAATTAGCTGGTGCAGATTCCTTTATCAAACATTTACCAGATGGATATAACACAATGTTGAATGGAGATGGTTCTAACTTGTCACAAGGTCAGTGTCAATTACTTGCGATTGCTAGAGCTGCAGTAGCTGATCCACCAGTTATGATTTTGGATGAAGCTACTTCTTCAATTGATACACGTACTGAACAGATTGTTCAACAAGGTATGGATGCCTTAATGAATGGAAGAACAGTATTTGTTATTGCACATCGTTTATCTACTGTTAAAAATGCAAATGTTATCTTAGTTCTTGATCATGGTCGTGTTATCGAAAGAGGTACACACGATGAACTGATTGCAGCAAAAGGACAGTATTATCAATTATATACAGGTGCATTTGAACTTGAATAAGGCTTAGATTTTCTAAGTCTTTTCTTTATTTCGCGATTCTAATACAATTAAAGGTATGAAAACTAGAAATCAAACGATTGATATACTTCGAACAATTGGTTTATTGCTCGTTATTGCAGCGCACGCAAGTTTTAATGAACAGTTTTTTTCGTTTAGAGAATTTGATGTTGTATTACTTGTATTTTGCTCAGGAGCTTCATTTGTATTATCAAATAAAAATGAAAAGTATATAGATTATGTTGTTAAAAGATTTAAAAAATTGATTATTCCAATATGGGTATTTCTAATTTGCTTTTTCCCAGTACATTATCTTTTAGGAGCATCTATATCATTTAACTATATTTTAAAGACATTTCTATTTACAAGTGGTGGACTATTATTTGTCTGGATATTCAGAGTTATTTTTATTACCTCTTTATGTAATCCCTTTATAAAAAAAATGACGGAGAAAATACCACATATACTTTTATTTACTTTGATAATCATCTTATTAAATGATGGTTTGTTATATCTTGTTAGAAATTATATGAGTTCTAGTGTTGTAACGATATATGAATATATTGTTGCATATACTATAAGTTATGGAGTTATCTCTTTATATGGTATGAAGGCTTTCTTTTTAGAGAATAAAAAGAAATTATTAATAGCTTGTATCAGTTTACTTGGTTTTATTATGTTACATAAAATGAATCCTTCTATTACTTTATATGAGGCAAAATATCCACCAACTTTATACTATATTTCTTATGGTATTTTCTGGAGTATGCTGTTAAGCTGTGTATTTAACTATGTACATTTAAATGAAAAGGTATATGGTATCATTAAATGGATATCGGTAAACAGTATGACAATTTATATGTGGCATATTGTCTTCTTTTATCTGATGAGTGATAGTGTGATAAAGGGTATTAGTTCAGGAATGATGATGTATTTATATCTACTTATTCCTTCTATTGTTTGTACGGCATTATCACAAAAAGTTATGAAAATTTGGAGAAAAAAATAGTATGGATGTAACAATTGTTATTCCCACATATAAAAGAGCAGATAGAATTGTTAGAGCTGTTAATAGTGCATTAGAACAGACGGTACAAGATAAAGAAGTTATCGTTGTGGATGATAATGGTAAAAATAGTAAAGCACAATTAGAAACAGAACAAGCTTTAAAAGATTTTATTGCAAATCAAAAAATAACATACTTAGTTAATGAAGTAAATCGTGGGGGATCATTTAGTAGAAATAGAGGTTTAGAAGTAGCAACTAGTAAATATATTACTTTTCTTGACGATGATGATGAAATCAATCCTAAGAAATTAGAAATACAAATGCATAAATTAGAAGAAATTGGTGAAGAATATAGCTGCTGCTATACAGGATATCATAAGCTTTTAGCAAATGATGCTGTATATAAAAATGCGGAGAAAGTGGAAGGATATGTTTATCCATATGCTTTAGCTAGATCAATTTATGTAGGTTCTGGTTCAAATCTCTTGGTAAAAACGGAAGTGGCTAAAAGAATTCATGGTTATGATATTTCTTTTAAACGAAATCAAGATTTAGAATTTATGGCACGTTTATTAAAAGATTATAAACTTGCTTATGTAGAAGATGACTTAATGACTATTCACTATGAAATTCGTGAAGTAAAAAGAAGTTATCAAGAGATGGTAAATATTGATACATTTTTTGTGAATAACTTTAAGAACGAAATAGACAACTTGCCTGAAAAACAAAGAAAAGGTGTATATGATACGATAGCCTTGGAAAGATTTCGTCATTCTCTTTCGCGTAGAGAATGGAATAATGCAATACATAACTTAAAGATAAATCATGTGTCATTTATAACATTTATTAGATATATTTTATATTTGGTTGACAGAGTTACAGGAAAGAAATCATATGGATTTAAAGCATTCAAAATTTAAAAAAGAAGATCTCATATTTTTGATATGTTTTCTTTTGATTATATGCATACAGTGCTACAAAGCAAGACTTGGCGTAGGATCAAAAGACGAACATTTTTATATTTCTTTAGGATATCGTTTTTATAAAGGTGATGCACTATTTTATGATGATTGGCATATTGCTCAAATGATTGGTTTTTTTATTACGCCTCTTGTTTCACTGTTTAGAAGTGTAGCAGGGAATAATGAAGGACTTGTTCTAGGCTTTCGATACTTCTATATTATTTTTACATTAACTATTGGTATATGTATTTATTTAAAGTTTAGAAAACAATATGGAATCTCAGCAATACTGGCTTCTTGTATCTATATGTTATTTACGCCATTTCAGATTATGGCATTATCTTATAATACAATGAGTGTGGGGTTCTTATTCTTAGCATTACTTGTATATAAAAGACATCATTTGTTACGGTTATTTTTATCGGGTATGTTTTATGGGTGTGCTGTAATCAATACACCATACTTAGCATTAGGATATATTGCTTTAATTTATCTTGTTGTTAAGAAAAAAGATATATTAAGTATTCGAGATTTTATCAGTATATCTCTTGGAATTGCGACAATTGCAATATCGTTCTTGGTTTTTGTTTTTTCAAGAGAATCTCTAAATTCTGTTTTATCCAGTATAAAGTATCTGGTTGATCCTTCTCATAGTACAAGCATCCCTGAATTGTTTGCGATAAATGGTTTTAGATTATTACAAGCATTTGGTTTGTCTTTTACCCTATTAGTGTTTGAACTTGTTTATGCCGTTGTATTCAGAAGGAAATATCAAGAAAGAAAAGTCTTAGAAATAACAAATATGATTACATGTATTGTACTTGTATATATCGGATTAATTCATCCGGTAGATATATATAAAGGTGGATTCATCTATGTGTTGTTACCATTTTATTTGATGGGATTTATTTACGTACTGTTACTTTCTAAAGATTTTTATTTGAATTTCTGTTTTGGTGTATCAACATTTCATGCATTCTTATTATCAATATCATCAAATGTTGGACCACGATCATATCTTGGACCACTAATTATCGCATGTTCCATTACAGCTTTAATTATTTCTCAATATAGTCGAAATAAAAAATGGGAGAATATCATAGTATTAGTATTTGTTGCGTTCTTAGCTTTCTATAAAATGACAAGTATTTATCTTGGTTCTAATGAATATTCGGTAAAAATAGCAGAAGGACCGCTAAAAGGATTATATGATTCAAGCGAAATAGTAGAAAATTATAATAAGACATTAAATGATATTCATTATATTGATACTTTAGATGGTGATTATATTAACTGTATTACTTTTAATACCTGGGAGTATCTTGCGTCTAATAAGCAATGTGGTACAAATTCAACATATATTTACTTCTGGTATAAAGATCAATATGAAAATGCTTATGATTTGTACGCAAGTATACATCAAGAGAAAAAACCATGGGTTTATCTTGATTATCAAACACCATTTGATATAGATGAAAATGATGACTGGATGAAACAGTTTACTAAAGTGAAAGAATTAGAAAACGGAATATTGTACCAATAGCTATTACAAAAAGTTGAATTTAAGAGAATCTTCTAGAATGGATTTTAATGTTTGTTGGGGATTCTCTTTTAGTTTATCAATAGGTATTTCTTGACGAACAATACGATATAAAATAGTTTCTAATGCTTTTAGTTCAAAATCAGTAACATTTTTACCGATGGAAACAGCAAGAATTTGATTTATTTTATGATTTTTCCATTTTCCAGGTTTATTTAAAATCCATAGATCAAGAAGTTTTTCTGGAAAAATAGAAATAGGGAAAAATATTACGGCAGTATTTGAAAATACTGGTAAATCTTGAATGCTTTGATTAATGAGTTGTTGATAATCATTATTCTGAAAATAGAATAAAGAAAAAATTTGTGAGATTTGTAATGTGGAAATGTAGTCAATTGTATGAACATGACAATAATTTGCATAAGAAAGACATTCATCTACTTTAAAAGCAAGAGTTAGTACACTGTTGTAAATAGCACCAAAATCACTTCCAGAACCAGCGAGCATAATATGAGATGCAGGTAAATTATAATTGTATCCAAACATTCCTTGATCTTTTTCGCCAGGTTGCACATTTTCACATAACACAATATCAAAACTCGATAAATCCATGCCACGTAATTCGTATAACTCTGCGGGGGTTATTGATTCGATTAAACTAGGAAAAATTCTTTTGAGATTAGTGGCTTGAACTAATGCATTACTTCTTGCTAATGAGTGAGTTGATAGAATATGTAATGGTTTTAGAGGATAAGAAGTGTCAGTTATTATAGCAAGCATAAAACAAGATAAAATAGATAAATCAAAAGAAGAAATATGACAATTATATTTTTCTTTTAATACTTTTGCGGCAAGAATAGAAAATTCCATACACAATGGGCTTTTTTGATATGTTTTTTCATAAGAAAAATCAAAATGTTCACATCCATCGATATCAAAATACTTTCCTGCAAGAATTGGAAATAATATATTTTTTAATTGTTCTTTATCTTCTTGTTTTTTTATATTGATACCAGCTTGTTCGTTTTCAATATCTAATATATCTTTGGTGGCTTTATCAACCATTAAGGTAATTTTGTTTAGCTTTGTTTCTTGTTTTAAAGAACAGGTGCAGTCTAAACTGCAAAGTAAATATATTGCTAAAAAAGAGATTTCATTATCATCAGTAAAGCAATTGTTACATAGAGATGAAAGAGAAGCAGCAATATTACTAGCAACTAAATATAAATCGGAATTTTGAATTTCATTCTTTATATTTTCTTTTAATACTATTTTTTTGCCAGCTGAAATTCGTTTTTCAGCAATAACAAGATACATTGCAATTCTTTGAGCTGCACTATCACGTACTCCAAATCCGCTTTCTCTTAATACTTTTAAAAAAGCATGACGAATATTTTGCCTTTTTCTCATTGAGCAATTAACCCATTGTTCAAACGAATCAATAGATTCTGTATCTGTATCTTGTAGCTCTACAAATTCAGCCATAGCTACACGAATTTGTTCTTCGTTTCCTTGAATAGATAATGCTCCATCATCATTTATGACAGTTAAGTGAAAGCTTTCTAAAAGATGTTTTACTTTTAAAATTATAGGACGAAGAGTTGAAATAGAGATAAATAATTTATCTGAAAGTTGTGATATTTTAACTGGTTTTTCAAAAGAAAGCAAAATACGTGAAATATAAACAATAAGTGCATTATTGCCTGTATCGATTACAGGTAAAAGAGCTTCTTGTGATCTGAGTTTTTCTTGTAAAGCAGAATATTTTTTTGAATCTTTTTCTAAAATGGAATAGCCTTCATTTCGTTTAGAAAGAAGAATAGCACCAGATTTTTTTAATATTTCTGAAGTTTGAGACATTTCAGAAATAACAGTACGTCTGCTTACTCCAAGAGAAATGGCGATTTCAGCGGAAGTAATAGGCTTTTTTGCGCTTATTAATTGTAATAAAATCATTTGTTGCCTTCTTGATAATGTTTCCATATCTTGTCTCCTGATTTCACTAATAGAATAGTGAAACAATAATTTGCACTAAATAAATGAAGAAATACAAGCACGAATAATAACTGATTGAAGTATAACATATTTAGAAACAGATTATTCTGAAAAAAGGAGGAGATCAGAATGACAATTCAAAATGCAATAATATGTGCTTTTATCTATTGGCTAATGAGGTATTTAGATAACTGTACAAGCTGGGATGCTATGGCTCGTCCGATTGTCGTTGCACCATTTATTGGTTTAGCATTAGGCGACATGAAAACGGGTATAGTTATGGGAGCTTCTTTGGAAGCAGTATTTATGGGAATAAGTGCTATTGGCGGTTCTATTCCATCAGATGGCTTATCAGCAACAGTAATTTCTGTAGCTTATGCAATTACTGTTGGCGGAGCAGATGCAATGGAAACAGGTCTTGCTCTAGCAATGACAATTGGTACACTTATGTCCTCATTCAGTAGTATGTTTACTCCTGTTTGGGCTTCTCTTGCACCATTTTGGGAAAAGGAAGCAGAAAAATGTAATCCAGGAAGATTTGCTTTGTTGAACTGGATTATGGAAGGAGTAAGAGGCTTACCACAGACAATTGTTTGTTTCTTTGCTTTAGCTTATGGAGTAAATGGATTACAAGCCTTCTTAGATGCATGTCCTGTATTTATCATGACTGGTTTAGCAGCATCAGGGAAGATGATGACAGCAGTAGGATTTGGTATCTTACTTGCAATGATTTGGAACAAAGAAATAGCAGTTTTCTATTTTATTGGCTTTATTTTTGCGGAAAGTCTAGGGCTAAGCAGTCTAGGTATAGCAGTTATAGCAGCTGGAATTGCATTAACAATATTCTTTATTGAAAAACATATGTTAGATCTTTCTAAAAATACAATAAAAAGTGAAGACAAAGATGCTAAAAATACAGAGGAGGAATTTTTCTAATGACTGAAAAGAAACAACTTACTGCTGAAGAAAATAAAGTACTTAAAAAAATGTTCTGGCAAAGTCATAAAGTATTCCATAATTTTAATATGACAAAAATGGAAGCTAATGGTTTTACAATGACCATGAGTCCAGCAATTGAAAGTATTTATAAAGATGATGAAAATGAAAAAAAGAAGGCATATTTAAGACATCAAGCATTCTTTAATACACATGCGGTAGCTTTTAATTTTATCGCAGGATTATCTTATGCCTTGGAACAGGATTATCATGAAGGAAAGATTGATGATAATACAATCAATGCAATAAAAGTATCGTTAATGGGTCCTACTGCAGGTATGTTTGATTCTTTATTCTTTAACTGTTTAAGAGTTATCGCGGCAGGAATTAGTATTGGTATATGTGCTTCGGGTAATTTTTTAGGATCAATTCTATTTATTTTAATCTATGGTGTCAGTCAGTCTATATGTAAATACTATTTGACAAGATTAGGCTATACTTTAGGAACGGGTTTTATTGATTCACTTTATAATAGTGGACTAATGACTATCGCAACGAAATGCGTAAGTATTGTGGGAATTATGATGGTAGGAGCTATGACAGCTACAACTGTGTCAGTGCCATTAAATTTCACAATTCATGTTGGAGGCACAGAAGTTATTGTGCAAGATTTATTCAATGCAATATATCCGGATATTCTTTCAGTAGTTATGGTCTTAGTGATTATGAGTCTCATAAAAAAAGGAAAGCGTCCAACAATGATTATTTTCTCTATTCTTGTAATAGGTATAATCGGAGCAGCGTTACATATTTTTTAAAGTGTCCACCGGTAAGTGTAATCTTGCCGGTATTTTAAAAGAAAGATATGAAAAAAATAATATTATTTGCAGATGACTTTGGATTTAGTGAAGGAATGAATCTTGGCGTAATAAAAGCATGCAGAAAGGGTGCAATAACTGATATTAATCTAATTGTAAATATGATGACTTCTAAAGAAGCGGTATATCTACATGATCAATATTGCCCAGAAATACCCATGAGTGCTCATATTAATTTTGTTCAAGGAAAACCAATAAGTAATCCAAAAGAAATTCCATCCCTAGTAGATGAAAATGGATATTTTTATCGCAGTTATCTTTGGAAAAGTGATGATTTAGAACATTCTAAAGCAAAAGGAATAATATATCCATCAAAAGAAGATTTATATAAGGAAACCAAAGCACAAATTCTACGCTTTAAAGAATTAACAGGCAAAATGCCATGTCATTTTGATGCTCATAGTATGATGACTGAAGAAATGAAAAAAGCTTTTATGCAAGTAGGAAAAGAATTTGGTATTCATGAACCTTTAGATAATAATGCAAAAAAATTATATGAAGTGCCCATGCATACACCTTCAGGAAGAAGCATATTAACTGATGGAACAGAAGTAAATGATTTTTTAGAAGATCATTTAAATTTACTGAAAAGTGAACATGAAGTAAATATTTTGCACTTTCATCCAGGTTTTGTTGATGAATTTATTATAGAAAATACTTCTTTGATATTACCACGGGCAAAGGATTTAGATACATTATGTCAACCGGAGATTAAGAAATGGATTAAAGAACATTTTCTTATAACAAATATAGAAAAAGAATTACCCGTGGGAAAATGTTAAATTCAAGTTTATTAATGCGAAGAGGGCGTATCAATTTAGCAATACGCTTTAGAAAAACGGATGAAATGCCAAAAATCTAAAGTGGGGAAGTATGAGGATTAAGCAAGATCGATATCCTAACAGTTTTATCAATAAAAATAAAATAAGCTAGATAGAAGACTCCATTAATTTGGAGTTTTCTTTTTGGAAAATCATAATTGTGAATGAGCAAATCACTTGTACTATACCCTATAGGGGTATAGTATTTTACCAGGAGGTTTAGAAATGGAAAAGAAATGTTGTTGCAATACGATGGAAAGTACAGGTCATAAATCTCGTGATGAAGAAATGACAAAAAAGTTATATACAAGATTAAATAAAATAGAAGGACAAGTTAGAGGATTAAAGAAAATGGTTGAAAATGATGCTTACTGTCCAGACATTTTAATTCAGGTATCAGCAGTAACAAGTGCCTTAAACAGCTTTAGTAAAGTATTATTAGAAGCTCATATTAAGGGCTGTGTTACAAACGATATATTAAATGGTAAGACAGAAACGGTAGAAGAATTAGTTGATGTATTACAGAAGGTGATGAAATGAAACAATATATAGTTACAGGTATGACGTGTTCTGCATGCCAGAATAGAGTAGAAAAAGCAGTGTCTAAAGTACCGGGAGTCACTTCTTGCTCAGTAAGTCTATTAACAAATTCTATGGGTGTAGAAGGTGATGTCAAGGAAGCTGACATTATTCATGCAGTAGAAAAAGCAGGATAT
>JABLTS010071016.1_pt1 | contig 15209 bp, 19 predicted proteins | sample 7160081 | NCBI WGS metagenome assembly JABLTS01 (sample SAMN14651231, study PRJNA627086) | human gut metagenome | isolation source: feces | host: Homo sapiens | reverse complement strand
TAGTTCCATCCTTTCCAGATATCCGGCTGATAACCAAGTGTTGATTGCTTTCCGTTTCTTACTACTGGTGTTTTAATTACTTGTGGATTCTCAAGCACCTTTTCGAGCTTATCTTCATCTGCGATATACTTAATAAGAGCGAGTAAATCCTTGTCCTTGCCATCCCAGTTAACCATATTTTCTAATCCACCATTTGCCTGAGCTACTGAATTAAATTCTCCTTTGCTCATACCTTTTTCTTTCATATCAATGAACTGATACTTTATACCCCGCTCCTTGAAAAAACGCTCCGCCTTCTTAGTATCATTGCATTTCTTTGTTCCAAATATCTGTATATTCATATCAGTATTCCTTTGTTATCTCTTCATCTATTCCATATATAGCCTTAAAATGTTCGAGGTCTGCCGGACTTTTTATCAGCATTACCTCTTCTATCTTACCTGTATGTATATCCTTAAATCCTGCAACCTGCTCGCCATTACATATGCTCGCCTTAATTACTGGTTTCTTATTTTCTTTATCATATGACTTTGTAACTGTCTTTTTATTAAATAGTCCCACTCTAAGCACCTTCCTTTGACTTTGCCATCAGTATTAGTTTTTCAAAGGACTGCGCAAAGCGTACATCATCATCTTCTGTACGCTTTCTTGGTCCCTTTGCCCAAAAAGTTTTGATATCATAACAATATTCTTATCATCATACTCTTTTCTTTTCAGTTCCACCTGAAGAACAAATATAGCAGATATCTCTTCCGTTGCCTTAATATTCACAGAAGCTTCTGATATCTCGTTGGTAATAATCATTCTGCTTATATCAGCATCAAACTTATCTTTTTTATTTCCTGCTAATTCTGCTGCATATTTCTCATAGATAAGTTTTTTATGTAATGGCTTCCTAATCTCAGATGTTTTTGGCAAATCAAACATGTAATCACCTCCTACTTTATGACAAGAAAACTTATCAGTTCAAAATCATCTAATCCATTTATAGTCTCAGATAAAAAACTCATCTGCTTGCCACTTAAGAAGCTATCCATCTCACTTTCATCTTTCAACTCAATGATGGATGCAATGGCATCTCCAAGTAAATCCGAATATTTTCCCATTCTCCGACCATCGTCTGTTTCATCATTGAATTTAGCACATAATTCTTTATCCGGTTCCTTTTTACCCTTACATAAAAGCCTAAATGAATCCAGCATTTCCTTTGGTGAAAGATGATCTATGATTACCTCTCCTTCTTCTGACATATACACCATATAGAATGGGTGCAGCCTGTTCTGACTGTTGATATTTACCTCATTCTTTATGTTTCTAAGCACAAATATTACCCCTGCCGGCAATTCTTCCGTTGCTTTCACCACAGCATTCATTCCATGCGGTGCCTTTTCAATCTCAGGATGTGTCTTTATATAATCAAGCAAATCCAGTCTGAACTCATTCAATCCAAGATCCATAATAGATATTCCAGATGACATATCTTCAATATCTACCACCTCCTCCTGTAATCTCTTAAGCTGCTGTTTTCGATACTCTAAATCTCCCTTTTCCTCCGGACTGAGTACATTATCATCTCCCGTAGCTGTCATATCCACGATTTTCATTCGGGTTTCTACTCTGGCTTTAAGATTAATATATTCATCTAATGTAATATCGGGCCAGAAGTTTACCAACTGGATACATTCATTCTTGCTTCCAATTCGGTCTATTCGTCCAAACCTCTGGATAATACGAACCGGATTCCAATGTATATCATAATTAATCAGATAATCACAGTCCTGTAAGTTCTGACCTTCAGATATACAATCCGTTGCTATCAGAATATCTATTTCTGCTTTTTCATTCGGTAATAGCAGATTTTTCCCCTTCGACGCTGGAGAAAAACATGTTAATACTGTATTTAAGTCTGTTTTTAATCCTTTGATTGTAGTCTTTCCATCAACCGATCCGGTAATAATTGCTGTATCTAACCCATATTTTTTCTTCACATACACACTTACTGTGTCATACAAATAATTCGCTGTATCTGCAAAAGCAGTAAATATGATAATTTTCTTATTACCTGTATTGATAGGATGTTCCTGCTTTCCATCAATCACATCAAATAATGTCTGTAATTTGCTATCATGAGCAGGTGTTATATCTGCAATCATCGCAAGAAGCAAATCCAGTATTTCCTTATCTCTTTCCAGTTCCCGTCTCCATGACTTATAATCCATATCTGCAATGTCAATTCTTACTTTCTTTCCGATTGCAAATACATCATCATTCTGATCATCCCCATCTAAATCCATATTTGTTATGTCATTCAAATTCAACGTGGATTTATTATAGCCATGTTCAAAATCTGCAATGCTCTTTATAGTATCAGTAATAAGATCGTTAATACGCTTTAATGTCAGTCTGAAGGAATATACCGAACTTTCCATTCGCTTCATAAGGTTTATTGACATCAATCTTCTGATTCCCTGCTCACGACCAGACTGTGTAAGTCCTCCCCTTACATGGTTTGAATCATAAACATCCTTATACTTTGCTAATTTACTTGGCAGAATATAGTCCGTTGGTGTATATATGCATAATCTAAGCAAATTCAACTGTTCAAATATCTCATTGTAATTGATTGCCTTGCTTAAATCTGTCAATCCTGGTCTTTTTGATATAGGTGGATTTCTTTTTGGAAATGTTCCTATATCTGATGTATCATAATATTTCTGAATATGCTTTCTTGAGCGTGCAATTGTTACACTATCAAGCAGTTCAAAGAAGTCGAAATCAAGCATTCTTAAAAGTTTGCTTGTGGTTCTATCCTCCGGTTCCCATTTACTCCATGTATTAAAGGCAGTCTGTGCCTGCTTGAAAATATCATCAATACTCTTATGTGTATTCAGCTTTTCGTCAAGCAGCTGACTTTCTCCTTCATAAGCAAGGGCAATCTGATTCTTCAGATCTACAAAGCGATTATTTACCGGTGTAGCAGACAACATAAGTACCTTTGTCTTAACACCCTTGCGTATAACCTTATTAAGAAGCTTCAGATATCTGTTTTCTTTCTCATCCTCACCGGATATTTTTCCACCATTACGAAAATTATGTGATTCATCAATGACCACCAGATCATAATTTCCCCAGTTTACCATATCCAGATCCATACCATTGGAATTTCCTGACTCTCTGCTTAAATCTGTATGAAACAGTACATCGTAGCGCATACGATCAGCTGCAATCGGATTGTTGATATAATTATACTTATATGTATTCCAGTTGTTCGCCAGCTTCTTAGGACATAACACAAGCACAGACTTATTTCTGTTTTCGTAATACTTTATTACAGACAATGCGGTAAATGTTTTACCTAGACCTACCGAATCAGCTAAAATACAGCCATTATACTTCTCCAGCTTATTGATAATAGCTAACGCTGCATCTCTCTGGAAATTATATAGCATCCCCCATATCTTGCTTTCTTTAAATCCTGTCGCCTCATTTGGCAGGACATCCTCCGAAACATCTTCAAGAAATTCATTGAAAATGTTGTATAGTGTTACAAAATACAGATAATCCGGGGAATTTTCATTATAAACAGTTATGATATTCTCTATCACTTCATCTGTCACTTCCTGAAGTTTTGATGAATCATTCCATATCTGTTCAAATAATTGCAAGTATGCTGCACTCATTGGTGCTTCTGATTTCTGAACCATATAATAAGCATTATTTCCACGTTCACAGCCTAAATCTACTGTTGTAAATCCGCTTAATGGCATATAATTCTTATCATCTACATTAATAAATCCCATCATATTTTCATTTGTCACATTTGACTTGAATACTGCCTTTTTACGAATCCACTCCGCACATTCTTTTGCAATTGCCTTCTGTGTCATCTCATTACGAAGCTTAACTTCAAACTCTGAACCAAACAGATTTTTCTCACGTTCCTGTCTTGGTATATAAAATTCCCTCTTTTCACGCTTTGCTTTTTCCTTAATGAATGTTGGTGATGTAAAAATAAAGCGCAATTCATCCACATTTTTAAGTTCTTTCTTTAATTCAGCAAACGCATAAATAGAAAAGCAAGCTGCAGCAATAGAGACTTTACTCCCTTTATGTATTTCAGTTGTCAAATCTTCTTTCAGTGTTCTGTTGACATTATCTATTATTTCCAATTCCAGTTGCCTCCCTCTTCTTCTCTATGCATTATGCTTATTTTTCTTATACCTTGCATCCGCTGGTTTCTGTGCAGTATCAGGAATTAACCACATTTTTCCCTTCTTAATCGCACCATCAATTCTTCCCTCAGTGCATAAAACACCTATTCTTCTAGTAGAAATATTCCATACCTTTGAAAGTTCTGTTGCTGTTAAATACTCCATAATTGAAACCTCCATAATAAGAATATTATATTCTATTATCGGAATAATAGCAATCAGAAATATTGTTTGTTTTTTCTTTTAGCTCCATCAAACGCCATCAGTATTTGTGCAATTTTCACAAACAGATAGGATAAATTAATATCCTATCTGCTACATGACTTCACTATTCACTTTCATTGACTATTAAAGCATCTGTACCAGTTGCAGTAATCCTGCACACAACCCCGCCATCAACTACAAATACTACCTTTCCTTTCGCCTTATCCCCAATTTTGTCATACAATCTGCCAGCGCTCATAGATTCACCCTTTACAGTAAAAGGACTGTTAGCCACATATCCTATCTTTCCTAGTCCTTTAACCTTTACCTGTATTGCTTCCTTGTCGTACTCATTATCCGGCTCTTTCTCAAGTTTGACTTTCATTCCTTTTTCCATAAAATCACTGCCAAAATAATGACTGCAACCTGCTATTGTAAAATAAAGTTCTTCCATATTGGTCTCCTCTCCGCACACCTTATCGGCTTTACCAATCTTCTCCGTACTCATCCATTGCATCATCTACACCATCTGCATAATCGCTGTCTCTGTCATATCTGTCATAGTCATAATCACCATCCATATAGATATCGTCATAGCCATCATCATAAGAGTCATATGTACTCTTCTTTGTCGTTGTACTCTTTTTTGTGCCGCTGCTATATGATGACTTGTTTGTTGAATTTGATTTATTATTGTAACTACTGCTTGAACCAGAGTTACTTGTGCTACTCTTAGAAATACTGCCAGATGATTTATTGCTATATGACGAACTGCTATGTGATGTACTGCTATGTGATGTACTGCTTCCAGTATATGGTTTATGCAGATAACAATAACTGCTTCCACTTGCCTGCTTATTATCACAGCCTGCCTTAATGCACTTAGGCTCACTTGCCTCACCTATTGAACCTATTACAAACAGAACACCTATTATCACAAAAAATATTGCCATTCCCTGTCCAAATGAATTCTTTCTCATACAAATCAGCCTCCTTTGCAAAAATCTCAGTCAAAATCATAATCATCCGGGTCTAACCCTGCTTCTTCCAATACCTCTGCTCTGTCATCAGGATCCATAAGTTCTAATTCATCAACATCAAGTCCTGCTGCCATAGCATCAATCTCAAAATCCTCATTTGTGTCATCCTCAAAGTCTCCGGCATCTCCAAATAATGCTTCATGTTCTTCCCTGCTGGTGCAAAGCATTTCTCCTGCAAACATCATTTCCGCACCATCTATTTTGCCATCGCCATTTAAATCCATCCAATTTTTCATTGCCATACCTCCTGTAATCAAGAATTATCAAGGTTATTTGTTTCTTTCTGATTATATAGTACTACTTAAGCTGTCCTATAATCATCCCTTGTATGTCGAATCTTTGTTCTTTTGCCTGATTATTAATCATAATCTTCAAGTTGCTGTTCTATTTTCTCTTCTCTGTAATCAATAATATCCGTTATCATAAGTACTATCTCTGACACCGCCACTAATATTAATCCAGTCTTTGCAAGTGTCTTTCCAACGGAATCATCTGTTTTCTTTGCCGCCTCAGCACTTTTCCCAAGAAGACCTATCAATCCTATATTTGCCAGTCGCTGTAAATTCCTATTTATAGATTTATTTTCTCTATGAATTTCTCTTAATATTGTCTTATTTGTCATGGTAATTATCCTCCTTATTTTCAACCAACCATATCTTCTAATATATGCATATTCTCTTCCTGCCCATTATCTACAGGCAGTATTTTGGTCACTTCACTATGTTCTGGAACTTCCATTATATCTTCAATTTCCGCCAGATTATCTTCACAGGTATCAGCCAGTGATTCACAATCAATGTAATCTGTCAATGCATACAGGCAGTTAAGTTCTTTCGTTTTTGCCTTCTTCTCAAGTCTCAACTCTTTAAGCCGCTTAAATACCTTATATCCCTGCGCGACATTGCAATTGGCATCTTCTGTTTCCAAAAGAATATTTTCAATCTCAGTATCTATCTCTTTGATGTCTATCTGTAGATTTGTTATATAATGTCCGGCATTTCTATAAAACTCTGCCTGCTGTCTTGCAAATGATAACCAGTCATTCTCTTTCCCATCAAACGGAGTGTAACTTCTTTCTTCTGCCATTGTTTCTTCACCATCCTTTTCATCAAATGTCGGTTCAACACAGTATCTTTGCTTTGCATCTGAACTAACATGAGCTGTTCTATGTAGATCGTCTCTTTGCAACCGCCTATCTTTGAGCACGCAATTTTCAAACAACTCCTCGTATTTTCTAGGTTTATACTTTCTTGTTTCCAATCCTTTGATACTTTTTAATGCCTGCTTTGCTCTAGTGACATTTGCATTCGTCCCAAAACCGTTTTGAAAATATTCAATTCTCTGCAATTCATCCTTGATATCTCTCCTGTTTTCCCTGCACACTCTCAGCAGTTCAACCAGATCAGCGGCTTCATTGTCATCAGTCTCACATAATTCAATATAGTGAAGAATATCGCATATCTTCTGGTCTATATCTGAATGTTTTTTTGACAGTTCATCCCTATAATCCTTCAGTCCTTCCACTAGATATGTAAAATGGGTAAGGTATTCTGCCCAGTCCATTTCCGACAGGTCATACGATGCAACATTTTTCTTAATCGGTTCTGTTACCTCATCATATGTTAGTTCTTTTATTGGTGAAATATATTCATCATCCTTATTTTCCTGTTCTTCTACAGGTAATGCACCGGAATTGTCGTCTATTTCATCACTGCCTGATACTGTCCCGTTCATATCTTCCTCTGTTTCTTCAATCGGAACCATACAATAAAATGATGCTTTCTTGCCTACACATATACGGCTGTTCGCCTGTGCAAATGTAAATACTGTTGCGTCCTGTTCTCCCGCCACAGCTACCAACTGATCTGCTTTATCAGTCCTATAATAGTTACCACTATAATCCATTATGTAATATAAAGAATCCGTTCCCATAGACACCTCCTATTCTAATGTCCCATCATTTCTGCATACTTCGTAATATTCACACATAATGCAGCATCCTCTGCATTCCTTAGCATGTAATACTGTTTTTTTAATCCAATACCATAACCTTGCCACTCTGCCACCTCACCTGCTCCAAAAAAATAAGAACCAGTAAGAGTTTATCTCTTATCTGATTCTTATTATAAAAACTAAGGTGTCCCATAAACACACCTTGCATATCGAATTTTTGTTTGTTAATTGCTTTTTTAAACGCTAGATTTTGCTTGCAACTACGATTGCAAACTAGCAATTGCTTTTGCAAAGGCTTATATTTAAGATACCTTTGTTTGATCAGGAAGGAGCTATTATGGCTAAACAATTATCCTTACCTGAACGTTATGTTATTGAGCGAATGCTTCATCAAGACTATTCATTCGCTTCCATTGGAAGAAACCTTGATCGTTCTGCTTCCACTATTGCTCGTGAAGTTTTGCATTATCGATGCTTCACAAGCAGAATCCATATTATGGGCGAAAATGACTGTATTAATAGGCCTAGTTGCCAACGCAACACTCTTTGTCCCGAAATGGGTGTTCATGGTTGTTTTGCATCCAGATGTAAGCGTTGTCCTGAAGGAATTATTTGTACATCTATCTGCGATAATTATGATTCTTTTCAGTGCGATTTACTCGATAAGCCTCCCTATGTCTGTAGCAACTGTAAGATGCAGAAGGGATGCAAAAAGAACAAGGCTTATTACTCTGCGCATAAGGCAAATGCAGCTCATCACAAATCCATAAAAGATGCTCACAGCGGTGTGCGTAAAACACCTAAAGAGCTCCGTGAAATTGCGGAAATCATTGAGCCCCTTATTGCCAAAGGGCAGTCACTAAATCACATTTGTCAGACACATGCTGATGAACTTGGTGTATCCGAAAGAACCCTGTATAATTACATTGATAAGAATGTATTTAAGATCAGAAATATTGACCTCCCTAAAAAGGCTGTATACAGGGAGCGCAGACCTAAAAGAGTTCTTACCAGGCTTGAATACCAGTACCGTCAAGGACGTACAATTGAAGACTTTAATTCCTTTGTTGAAGCTAATCCGGATGTGCCTATCGTTGAGATGGACACTGTAAAAGGAAGCAGGGAAAAAGGGAAAGTTTTCCTTACCATGATTTTTAGAAAGTCCAGCTTCATGCTTATCTTTCTTATGAATGATGGCACTCAGGACAGTGTAATTCAGGTATTTGACACCCTAAGCAACTCTCTTGGCACTGCACTATTTAAGAGACTCTTCGGTGTAATCCTAACAGATAATGGGGTTGAATTTAAAAATCCCAATGCCTTGGAGCATACACGTCCTGGGTTGATTCGCACTCATGTATTCTTCTGTGACCCTCAGGCATCATGGCAAAAGCCTCATGTTGAAAACAATCACAGATTAATAAGAAGAATCATCCCAAAGGGAACAAGTCTGAACAAGCTCAATGTCGAGGACACACGACTTGTTTGCTGTCATATCAACAGTGTCATACGTGACAACCTTGATGGGTAAGACACCTTTTGATTTAATGGACTCTGCAGATGAAAAAAAGCTATTATCCGCACTTAACCTTTCACCCATTCCACCTGATGAGGTTATTCTGAGTCCAAAACTAATTAAACACTAATCAAGAAATCTGTCGGATCAAACAAAGGCCTCATATCTGTAATCGAAGCGGGGTCTCAGTTACTTTTGCAAACCGACTGGCATGCCGCTTATTAGTCATGTTCAGAAATCATGCAAAACAATAGCTTTTAATTCATTATATACCATTTTAAGCTCGGTTTTGGCCTCATTTTAGGGTTTAAGATTTTTAGTGTCAATATGTACTAGCTGTTACTTTTTCACTTAAAGATGACAATTCTTTATATTTAATCATTTTATTCTTCGAAATCAAAGTCATTGGTATTCTACAATCTATACTTTTATTCTCATCATACCCCACTGGCATTATAATAAAATAGTCATTATTAAATTCAAGTTTTATTTCATCTAATAATTCAGGAATCCTTGTAGAACAGCCTTACAACATTACAATATCAATATTTTTAACACATTCATGTAAGTAAACCAATTATCAAGCTGCACATCCATCGCCAGATTATCCAGCTTATCAATCGAAGCGTCCAGATGTAGCTCCATTAATACAAACATCTTTCTAACTGCTTTCATAGGGACAAGCACCACTTTAGTTATGATATACTTCTGTTCTTTCTGCGAATAATCTATCTCCGGTTTATCTGCAAAAGTGCGAAATGCATTGGCTGCTGTCTGTCCTGCCTCACGAAGTCCTTTTCCAAGCAATGCTGTTTTGGCTATATCCTTATCCGTAGTTCTGATTGCGCCTCTTACATTCTCCCGAATATTAAGAAGTTTTTTCTTAATTCCTAAGAACTCTGATACTCTGTATAATGCAGCTCTGCCTTTTACTTTTGTCTCATCTACAATGCTTTTTGCAGTAGATTTCACCTGCACTTTCACCTGAAACACCTGTGATTTTATCTGTTCACATTTGGTATTAAGTCGCTCCTGTGCCTCTAATAATGCCTTTTTAGCATTATTGACCAGCGTATCTTCCTGCATTTCTTTGATCTTGTTCTGCATACTGGTAAGTTCCTCTGTCATAAAATCAATCTTTTTCTCAAGTCCATCCACATAGCTGCATATCTCAAATACATCGTTAGCCTGCTCTTTCATGGCATTTTTCTTTAATAATTCGAGAAGTTCTCTTATGACTTCCTCATTGGTAAGTGTTTTTCCTGCTTCCATATCCATAATCTTTCTCCATTCTGTAAACGGGGCAACCTTAGCCGCCCCTGTAGCCTGATTGCTAATTATCGAAAATGTGTTGCCTATTTATCCTTGTCCTTATCCGGTTTTCCCCGATGCGTTGTGCTTCAACCACCTCCTTATATGGCATGAAAAAAGCACTCTAACCTGTTATTGGCTAAAGTGCTTGCAATCCTGTTATTAAATTATTTATGAGTCAGACAAACCTGAAGTTATTTTTTGCTCATATAAAATATATCAATGGCTTTACTTGCAAACTCCGCAGTGCCTGTACCACCAACATTGTCAATATTTTCTGTAAGTTCTCCTCCACCAGCATACATTCTTCCAAGACCACATAAAATCTTATCAGAACATGTATAAAAATGATTCGTAATGTAATCCTGAAGTTTCTTTACCTGCAACTGCACCTACTCATCTGCCGGGTTCATTTCCTTCATTTGTCCAAAGTCAACAAATAATTGCATAAACTCATTGGCGGCAGTAGCTTCGTCATCTTTAGTCCAGTTCTTTGTTTTCTCTTCAAACTCCTTGAACTCAGAGGTTTGTCCCCATTGTTCTTTTGCTCGTTTAGAATACTCATCAATCTTTATTGTATCAAATACTTTAAAATCCATATATTTCACTCCTATAGGTGTAAAAATAATGACCGGTACCACAGTATTCCAGACACCAGGGGGTATCTATGGTGTTACGTCTTTTCATAACAATGGCTGCAAAATTTGAGGTTTGGGGTATGATTTTGATTACTTCATAACGATCATAATCTAATCCTGACCACAGATACCTCTTTAAGTTTTCATCAATCAAATGGTTTCCTCCTTCCTTATAGGGTGCATCCGATTTTGGGTGTCGCTCTATGACGGTCAATTACATAACTTTTTTATATACAATAAATTTTTCTCTTATAAGAAAAGTTGTATATAAGAGTGTCATCGACTGACACCACATATGAAATGGATGTTATGCTGCGAAAATGGATTTTAAACGAAGTCCTTTCACATACCTTCCAGATTTATCGCGTTTACGCTCAAAACCGGCATGTTCAATTGCTACATAAAAGTCTGCTGTTCCCCTGATATATTCTCCTGTATTCATACAGTGACCGCGGTAAGAAGAATACAGCTCACCGGATTTTCCTTTATAGCTATCATCAATTTCACAGCATTCACATAAGAAATCATCTAGCCAGTCGTTTTCCTCCCTGTATGCTTTGATTGCATTCTGAACACATTCCGGTGGATTAATCTGGAAATTATTTTGATACACCATTTTGGCACCCTCGATAATCCAGGTGAGAATTGCTCCTCCGGCATTTTCAAAAAGGTAATCAGCATAATTTTTAATATCAGATTTTCCCTCAATCTTTGCGTTGAAAGGAATGACAATCAGCCTTCGCCAAGTGCCTGGATTGGTGGCGCCTACCTTTGGAAGATGATTGGTATAAAGAACAGTAAGATGACTTGGTGTGAAACTAAGCAGATCTTTATATTTCTTTTCACCATAAATCTGGTCGGTAGAGCATAGCTGTTATCGTCTATAAATTGCATTGACACCATACTGTGTATATTGACCTATCTTGTAATTCTCTACAAACTCTCGATCAGCTTCCCATTTTGAAATAGCCACTTCCATCCTAGAATTAGAGCTTCGCTGACTGATAAAGAAATCTATGTAACTGATAATTTCACTCTTTGACATGATTTTATTATCTATAATGACCGCAAGAATTTTCTGTCTACCAGTAGTAGTCAATCCTTCAGTTTGTGACACATTATATCCATACTGCATAAGCAAAGATTCCTGTGCTAATTTCATGCCATTTATGTATCCACTCTTCATATAAATTTTTTCATCTGTAACACGACACAAAACCATGCCTTTTTTCTTCAAATTTTGGTATATAGAATCCATAATGAAATATATCTTGCATTGAGAACAATAACCAGCAGAAATTTTTATTTGTTTCCTCTTTCCATTATCATCAATATTTATCATAGCAACCACATTATCAATTTTATGTTTGTTGTGCATACATTTAAAGACATTGGCTCGTACAACAAAATCTTTTAACCTTATTTCTGGTAATGATGGCTCACTTTTACTTGTAATCTCTTTCTTAGGCTCTTTTGCTACAATTTGATTTTCCTGTTTTCTCAAAATCTTTTCAGAATGTTTCTTCATGCGTTCCAAAAACTCATCGTGAAAAATGCAATCAGGATTTTGTAAAGAGCAACTTGATAAAAGCACCTGCTCACAAGAACATTTTTCTTTTTCATAATGTGAACACTGGCTTTTGAAACATCCAGCTATACACTTTATATTATGTTCGGTTGTATTATATCTCTTTGCAATTACTGAAATTGGTTCTGGCTTGAATTGCAGCTTTTTGTTTCTTTCTTCTTTCAGCATATGTATGAACTGATGGTTATATGGACAATCCGCAAAAAATACTGTACATGGTCTATCTTGAAATCTACATGACATTAAATTATTTTTATTAAAGTGCTTACATCTATTTTGATAATAACCAGCATAATTCTCTATTTCTTGTCTCTTAATACCATACTCTTTTATCAAATCAGCTATATACTGATCTTTTGCATCAATAAGTGCATTATACCGCTTTTGTTCCTCAAGTTTTTTCTTCCTCTTTGCCTCTTTTTTATCTTCCTTATCCTTGCTTTTTGTTTTCAATACACATTTTGAATATTCGGGTCTAGTTACCATTATGATGTGGTCTGCTTTAACATTCTTTGGGTGCGTTTTTTCAATACTCTCTACAACCGATTTTACATCATATTCTGCATATTTTAACGGAACATGATTATATATCAACTTATTAGCTTTCTTATTTTTCCCAGTATTGCCATGATTGTAATGTAATTCAATTTTTCTACCAACATTATCAACAGCCGTATATATGGTATTACTTACCCTTACAGTCTTTTCCCATTTCATATAAGGTATCTGTTTAATAATATTTTCTTCAAAATCCCTACATTGTTTTTCTTCCAGTTCTCGCTTCTGCTTTTCTTGTAGTTCTCGTTTTCTTTTATCTGATGGAAATAAATCGAACTCAATATCATCAACATTATATTTATTTTTCAAATACTGAATCAGTATCTTCTCGTAATTATACTTTCTGAAAAATAGTATCTTTCCACTATTATATTCCTTAGTCAGTTCAATCTTTTTGTTATCCAGAAAGACCTGTGATACCTTACTTAATGGCTGACAGCTTCCATTCTCTATACACAAATCAAGAACACAATACTTATCATCTATATCTGTAAGAAGTTCTTTCATAATCACTTCTTTTACCTGTTCTACTATCTGAGCTGCATTCATAAGCATCCCCTTTATATTACACAAGTTACCTACTCATAAACAAAAAGAATCCAACAACAATAAGTATCAACGCTCCAAGCAATTCATTAAATGCACCAATAATACTACATACAACAACTGCAATCAAAAATATCGCTGTACCATTACCACCGCCACCAGCCGAACCGCCACTGTGCCTACTATTATTATTGTCATCCCAACTATAGCCTTCACCACAACCACATCTTCCTTGCTTGCCATCATGCGGAAATTGATTACCTCCATCATACATAAGCATACCCCCATTACTAAATGCTCAAGTTGCTTCTATTAGAGAAATTATACCATACATCATGCAAAAAAGGTAAAAAAATAGGACATATCAGATAAATCAATATCCAATATACACTAATTTAAACTCTCATATGGACTATAAGGACGCACCTCATATTTAATCAATGCGTCAAATAGCCTGTCTGGTATCTTATCTCTATACCTCAATGCCAATACTCTAATCTCGGATTCCTTGAATAGCTTATATTCTTGAAATGCTTCTTCCTCTGTATTCCAGTAATGCAGCTTAACTTGTTTATCATGCAAAGGGAATGACAACCCGGCAAATATCCGAAACCATCGAAGATATCTACGGTTTTGAAACATCAGAAGGCTTTATTTCAGACGTTACAGTTTATCACAAGTAGCAGGAAAAGCAACTATCCATTTCGCTCTGTAAAATGTTTATGGAAAATTCATTCGACAAATCATGCTTTCCGAACTAAAATAGGAATGCGATATGATAATTTCATAATCCTATGAAAGGAGACAACATGATATGAAGAATAAAAAATATTCCATCGTTTATAGCAGCTTAACAGGTAATACCAAGGTGCTGGCTGATGCAATCCACGAGGCATTACCTCAGGATGAATGTGAGTATTTCGGTGTGTCCGACACAGTGATCCCTTCTTCCGAACTGCTCTATATCGGATTTTGGACAGACAAGGGTAATGCAGATACCAAGACATTACAGCTATTATCGCAGTTAAAGAATAAACAGATTTTTCTGTTTGGAACTGCAGGCTTTGGTGGCAGTGATATCTATTTCCGGAAAATCCTGAGTCAGGTTAAGCAGTTCATTGACGCAAGCAATGTTATCGTCGGAGAGTATATGTGTCAGGGCAGAATGCCGCAGTCTGTCCGGGAACGCTACTTGAAAATGAAGGAAGCTCCTGATCATCCGGCAAATCTTGATGTATTGATCCAGAATTTTGACTGTGCATTGTCTCACCCTGATGCAGATGACCTGGAGAGACTCAGACAAGCCGTTAGGAACTCATCCTTCTGATAAGACCATAAAATAAGGCAGCCCCACATAGCTGAGTCTGCCTTACTATCTTTATTTAACGTTGATGCCACTGGCATATTGCTGTAGAAACTGTTTCTTTCCACATGGTCTTCCAAAATAATATCCCTGCAGATAATCAACCTTCATTTCTTTCATTTTCAGAAACCATTCTTTTTCCTCGATGCCTTCTGCGCATATCCTGACGCTAATACTATGTACCATGGAGATGATATTTTTATATAATTCATAATCCCTGTGACTGTTGATCGCCTTGGCAGTAAAATCCCTATCCATTTTCACGTAACTTGGATTCATAT
>JABLTS010010404.1_pt1 | contig 15301 bp, 10 predicted proteins | sample 7160081 | NCBI WGS metagenome assembly JABLTS01 (sample SAMN14651231, study PRJNA627086) | human gut metagenome | isolation source: feces | host: Homo sapiens | reverse complement strand
CACTGTGTACGACCGCCGCGGGATGGATGCGCTGGCGGTGGATGCCCTGGGCCAGCCGGGCGGCTTTGCGCCGGGCAAGCCTAAGGACGGCTTTTCCGTCATCCCCATGTGGGTCGCGGACATGAACTTTGCCTGCGACTTCATCACCCGGCATTTCCCGGGTGTGCAGGTTGCCAAACCTGAGGGCACCTACATGCTGTTTTTGGACTGCACTGACTGGTGCGCTGCCCATGAAAAAAAGCTGGAGGACGTGCTGCACGCCGGCTGGGATGTGGGCGTGGCCTGGCAGGACGGCCGGATGTTCCACCATCCTTGCGCCATCCGCATGAATCTGGCCCTACCCCGCGCCCTGGTGGAGGAAGCTTTCAACCGCCTGAGCGCCTACGTATTTGTGTGAGACTATGGAAAATCGTGAACGTCTTGGCAGCCGTTTAGGCTTTATCATGCTGTCGGCCGGGTGTGCCATCGGCTGCGGCAATGTGTGGAAGTTCCCCTGGATGTGCGGGAGCAACGGCGGCGGCAGCTTTATGCTGCTGTACATCCTCTGCCTGCTGGTGCTGGGCCTGCCCGTTATGGTGTTGGAGTTCGCCGTGGGCCGCGCCGCCCAGGCCAGCCCCATCTATATGTACCAGCGCCTGGAAAAGCCCGGCCACAAGTGGGGCGTGTTCGGCGTGTTCAGCCTCATCGGCAACATTGCGCTGATGGCCTTTTACACGGTGGTCACAGGGTGGATCTTCTACTATTTTGTAAAATTCCTCACCGGCAGCAACGCCGATTTCGGCTTTGCCCAGATGATCGCCGACCCAAAGGTCAACGTAACCTATCTTTTTATCACAGTGCTGGTGGCATTTTTGATTTTAAGCTGCAACCTGCAGGGCGGGCTGGAGCGGGTGACCAAGGGCATGATGATCGCCCTGCTGGTGCTGATGCTGGTGCTGGCGGTCCACAGCCTGACCTTTTCCGGTGCGGCCGAGGGGCTGCGCTTTTACCTGGTGCCGGACTTTTCTGCTATCGACGGCTCAGTGGTGGTAGCCGCCATGAACCAGGCGTTTTTCTCGCTGTCCGTCGGCATGGGCGGCATGGCCATCTTCGGCAGTTACATTGGCAAAGACCACAGCCTGATGGGCGAATCGCTGCATGTCATCTTCCTGGACACCTTCGTAGCAGTGCTGGCAGGCATCATCATCTTCCCGGCCTGCTTCACCTACGATCTGGAAGTCACTGCCGGGCCAAGCCTGCTGTTTGACACGATGGCCAGTGTTTTTACCCACATACCGGGCGGGCGTTGGTGGGGCGCACTGTTCTTTCTGTTTATGGTATTTGCGGCGCTTTCTACCGTGCTGGGCGTCTGCGAGAATATTTTAGCCATGATCCGGGAGCTGACCGGCTGGTCCCGCCCCAAGGGCTGCGCTGTCTGCGGCGTGGGTATTTTTGCCCTGGCGCTGACGACGGCCCTGGGCTACAGCGTGCTGCACTTCCAGCCTTTCGCCCCCGGCACCGCCTGGCTGGACTTTTGGGATTTTGTTGTATCCAACAATGTGCTGCCGCTGGGCAGCCTGGTACTGGCATTGTTCTGCTGCAACCGTTTTGGTTGGGGATGGGACAATTTTGTTGCCGAAGCCAACACCGGCAAGGGCCTGAAAGTGCGCCCCTGGATGAAGCCCATCTTCCGCTATTTTGTACCTGCGGCGATCCTGTTCATCTATCTGTAAGGGATGTTCACCTTTACCTGGCGGTAAAAACAGGGCAAATTGGCGCCGAATTTGCGAGGTCAAAATTGTGGTTCACCGCACCTGCGCAGAACACAATTCAGCACATTTTGAAATTTAAATCGCATTTTCCTGTTACTGTATAACAAATAAAGCTATAACAAAATTCAAAAACAGCGAACCTGCGCGTTTTATGTCCCTTCTGTTGTTGAGAGAACACATTTAGCACAGTTTTCGCTGTTTTTTGTTTTTTATGGGCATATCACCCACTAGATGTGGTAGTTATGGCACAAAAAAGTAAGGCTGAACAAAAGCATATAAAAAAAGGACGCGCCTTTTTACGGGCGCGTCCTTGCGTGTTTTTTAAGGCAATACCGCACAATTCTAAGTGCCGATACGGCGAGCGAGGTGCGGCAGCTGCTAAGCCAAAAGCGCAGATAATACTTTGTGTATTATCGAGCATTTTGGCAACGCAGATGCCGCGCCGCAGCCGCCGGAGCGGTGCTTAAGCCGTAAGGCGGGAATTATGCGGTGTTGCCATCGACTTTTTCCGCACAAACAACGCCCCCTGCACGGCGTTTGCCGATACAGGGGGCGTAAAATTTCACTTTTTATTCTTGCTGCGGCTGCCCAAGCGGAATCAGCACGCGCAGCTCAAACCAACCCTCGCGGGTCGTAATTGTCGCGGTACCGCCGTATTTTGCGGCGGCGTTTTGTATGCTTTTTACACCGAAGCCATGGTACAAGACATCCTTTTTCGTCGTGACGGGCAGGCCCTTCTCAAATTTCAGCTCACCGTCAAAGCAGTTTTCAATGCGGATGGCCGCAAAGCCTTTTTGCCTCGCCACGCTCAGGTGGATGAGCCTGCGCTCCGGGTCTGTGATTTTGTCGGTGCTCTCGATTGCGTTGTCCAGCGCATTACCGAACAGGTTGCTGATGTCCATCACGTCCATAAAGTCCAGCGCGGTGCCGTCAGCCACGCAGGTCAATTGAATGTTTTTGGTACGGCAGGTCAGACTTTTGCCTGTCAGCACCGTGTCCAGCACCTTATTGCCGGTGTCGTTCTGCGCCTCGTAGGCTTTGATTTCCTGCTCCATATTGTCCAGCACGGCATTGCGTTTCTCGCCGCTCTCGGCGCGAAGCACCGCGATTTGGTGCTTCAAGTCATGATATTTTTGGTTGATGAGGTCAATGCTCTCCTGCCGGATCTTGTAGTTTTCATACTGGATGTGCAGCATGTTCCGCAAGGCATCCGCCTCGCGCTGTGTCAATAAATCGCGCAGCTGCGATTGATATGCAAACAGCAGCGCCACGCCGCCGAAGTAGACAACCGTGCGCATTGTGTAAATTTCCATCGTGCCGCGGGCCGAAAACGGCGTGTTCAGTTGCGTATAGCTGATGCTGGACAAAATGTAGATGGCCGCCGCCATGACCGCCGCGATGCAGGTCGTGCGGGGCCGAATGTCAAACTGAATGCTGCCCGTGCTGCCGCCATCCTCCAGAAGCCACATCAGGCCGAAGATGATGCCGAACCCCGCCGCAATAAAGAGCACCAACGCAGGCAGGCTTTGCAATGCTGTGATGTAACGCGCAAAATATACATACATCTGCCATGTCAGCGCCCCGGCAAAACCCGCCAGAATAAACGCCCGCGTGCAGAAATACCCCACCTGCCAGCGCTCTGCACGGGTGGCCGCCGCCATAAAAAGCAGCATAAGTGCGACAGAAACCGCGTACAGCACATTGAACCGCCAGCCGTCAAAGCCGTCGGTGGCCACAAGGTAGAGTGCCAATGCCGCCAATGCACCACCGTACAGCGCCGCACGCTTGACCCCGCCGTAGCGCGGAGGCAGAAACCGCAGGTACAAAAGGCAGGCCAGCCAGTCTGCCAGCGCCGTGACAAGGCGCGGAATATCCATCTCATAATAAGGAATTTTCAGCGGCATATCGTCACCCTGCCCCGTTGATATAGTCGTTCAGTGCATCCAGAAATGCCTTGCGCCGCGCTCGGGCCAGCGGCACACGGTCTCCGTGGACGATGGCATCCTCGCCGTCCATTCGGTCAACGTGTTCCAGATTCACAAGGCAGCCCTTGTTTACGCGGAAATAACTGTCCTGCGCCAATTTTTCCTCTGTCTCCGTCATGGAGCCCGGGGCAGTCACCTCCCCTTCCGCCGTGTGAAAGACCAAGTCATGCCCGCAGTTCTCGATCCAATAAATGGCCGAGGTGTCCAGCTTATGTGCCGTGCCGTGGGCGTTGATCTGCAAAAAGTGCCGTGCGCGGCGCGCCACGCGCTCCACGGCGCGGCCAAGTCTCTGCGAAAACGCATAGTAGCTGACCGGCTTCAGCACATAGTCCAGCGCATCGACGGCATAGCCCTTGATGGCATACTGCGGCGAATTTGTGATAAAGATAATGATAACCTCGGTATCGACCTTGCGGATCTCCTCGGCAGCCATCATGCCATCCATAAACTTCATCTCGATGTCCATCAGGATGATGTCATAGACAGCCTTATAGCCAAGTGCGATCTCGTCGCCGTCGGAAAATTCTGTCACGGTAAATTTTTCGCCCGACACCGCGCTGTATTTGTCAATATATTCGCGCAGCTGGCGGCGGTAGAGCTCGTCGTCTTCGACAAGGGCCAAACGAATCATACCCGGCACGCCCCCTTTTGTTTTTATGCTAAATGTAACACGTTCATCGGAAAATTGCAAGGGAAGCCGCGGATTTCCATTCTTATCGGTTTTCCGCTGCCTTCGGCTGACACTTCCTACCGCCGGGCGCACCAATAAAAAACCCGCATTGGTTTTGAATGCCAATGCGGGTTTTGGGTTTACGGGGCGGCAGACGGCATTACGCTCTCATCAGCGTTCCCTGCAGGCTCTCCAATGCAGCCATGCGGGCGCTGACAGCAAAGACGCTGGCAACGTGGGTCAGTTCATCGGACCGGATATCCTCCGGGATCGTGCGCGCCAGCACCGTGCAATGGTCGATGGCGTCAAAGCGGACACCTGCTTTGCGGCACAGCTCCACCGTGCGGTGGGCACAGCCGGGCATCGTGGCCAGGGCCGCCACGGCGTCCGGTGCTTGGGCGGGGTGGGCTGCGCCGGTATCGCGCAGCTCCTTGTCCAGCACAGTGCCAAAATGCTTCACCGCACGGCGGTTCGCGCAGCCCGGCAGCGGATCCTCCGTTGTCAGGTCCAACTCCACCGGCTGGCGGATAAAGTCCGTGTACTTCCGTGTCAGGCGGCTGTACTCCCGCTGCAATTCCTTTCTTGTCAGGTCCGTATACTGCATACCTTTCCACTCCTCTTTTACTTGCATCGACTATTATACACGTGGGAGTGGTGTATGTAAAAAGTATTTTCTGTATATCTGGTATATAAAATATACATGACAGACTGTTTAACAATTTTTTTTGGATATGCAGCAAATGACAGCAGCCCTCTCCCCTGCTCTCACAGCTGCGCCAGCGCATCGCGCTCCTGCAGACGGAGGGCGGCGTGGCGGTAGCTGAACACAAAATAGGCGATCTCTGCGGCGGCGGTCAGTGCCCAGGAGCAGGGATACAGCAGGTAGAGCGCCGGAATCGTGTGGAAGTGGGCAAAGATCGTGTAGACCCACGCAACGCGGAATACGCAGGACCCCAAAATTACGATGACCGTCGGCCCTACCGTCTTGCCGAGGCCGCGGGAGGCGGCAATTGTGCAGTCCATGAACGCCGAGGTGCAGTAGGCCCAGCCCATGACCATAATGCGCTTCATGCCCGCGTCGATGACAGCGCTCTCGGTCGTGAACAGCGCCAGGAACTGCCGCCCAAAGACGAGCAGCCCGCCGCCCAGCACCGCGCCCAGGCCAAACGAGTAGGCCAGCGCGATGAAGTAGCTTTTCTTGACGCGGTCCAGCTTGCCCGCACCGTAGTTCTGGCTCATAAAGCTGGCGCAGGCCATGTAAAACGCCGCCATAGCGTCATAAACCATCGCGTCGGCGTTAGCTGCGGCGGAGTTGCCCTTGACCATCAGCGAGTCGAAGGAGTTGACGCCCGCCTGAATAAAGAGGTTGGCAATCGCAAAGATCGCGTTTTGCAGGCCCGCGGGCACGCCCAGCATCAGGATGCGCTTTGTCATGTTGAGGTCCAGCCTTACCTTGCGGAAATCCAGCGCATAGCAGTCGCTGACCTTTGTCAGCGCGTGCAGGATCAGCCCTGCCGAGACGCACTGGGCAATCGTGCTGGCCAGCGCGACACCGGCGACATCGAGCTTGCAGACGATGACGAAAAACAGGTTGAGCAGGATGTTCAGCACGCCCGCAAACGACAGGTAGGCCAGCGGCTTTTTTGTCTCACCGATAGCGCTGAACACTGCGTTGCCGAAGTTATAGAGCGCCAGCGCCGGCATACCGAGAAAGTAGACCCGCAGGTACAAAATCGCACCGGGCAGCAGGTCTTCCTTGGTGTTCAGCAGCTCCAGCAGCACAGGCGAGCCGAACAAGCCGACGAACAGCAGCAGCACACCGGCGGCCAGGCTGACCAGCAGCGCCGAATGGACGGTCTTGCTGACGTCCTTGGGGTGCCCGGCACCGTAAAAGCGGGCGACCAGCACATTGACGCCATTGCTCAAGCCGATCAGAAAGCCGGTGAACAGTGTGACAAACGTCGCCGTCGAGCCCACGGAGCCGAGCGCCGTGGAACCGGCGAACCGGCCCACAACGGCAACGTCGGACATGTTGAACAGAATTTGTAAAAGGTTGGATAAGGCCAGCGGCAGGCTGACCAGCAGAATTTGTTTGGCCAGCGGCCCTTCGGTCATGGTTTTGGATTTTGAGGTGGTGCTCATGATGGATGGTTTTTGCTCCTGTTTTAATTGTGACTGCACAGTAGGGGCCGGGCATGCCCGGCCCTCGCGCGTAAGGCAGATGGGTTCTTGCGGGAAAGCCGCGGTCCGCACATCTGCGGACCCTACAGTTCTGCCTTTCGGTTTGTAAGGGGCGGCGTCCTCGCCGCCCCGCGGGCGGATATGCGATCCGTCCTTGCAATTTTCCATTACATCTTGTGATCCGCAAAAATCGGGTCGTCCTGCCACAAAACGACCCGGCCCGCTGCGCGGGTCTTGTTCATGTCAATGATGCGCTGGTTGCTCGACCCGCGGAAGCGCAGGCTGATGTCGTACTGGTCCTGCACAAAGTCGCCGTCCACAAGCACATCTATATATTGTAAAAACTCGTCGGTGACCTCGCATCGCCCGGGACCGGGCTGCCAGATCTCGTGCTCCAGATTGTTGCCGGTGTAGCACCAGATCGTCTTGTTGGGGTACAGCACCTTTACATTTTTAATAAAGGGCAGCAGCTCCCGCTGGTTCTCCGGCTCAAACGGCTCGCCGCCCAGCAGCGAAAGACCATTGATGTAACCGGGGGCCAGACTCTCCAGTATTTCATTGCGAACTTCCTTGGTAAACGGCGCACCGTAGCCGAAATCCCATGCCACGGCATTGAAGCAGTTCGGGCAGTGGCGGCGGCAGCCGGAAACGAACAGGCTCGTGCGCACACCCTCCCCGTTGGCAATATCACAATATTTAATGGTTGCGTAATTCATGGTGTTCTCCTGCGGGGACATCCCCATATCTTGTGTCGGGCGGGCGTTCCGCCCCCAAACCCTGTCATAGTATACCAGCTTTGGGGGCATACTGCAAGGGGGAGCATGATTTTCGAAGAAGATATTTGCACGCTGCATCGACAAACTGTGTAGAACCACTCAAAATCACCAAAATTTCAGTCTTATTTTTGGCAGGGCTTTTTTGCACGTTGAGGCGACGAAAACAGAACATTTTGTTTCCGCTTGCTCGCTGGACACTATATCTTGTGGTTTTGTGGATTGACTTTTTGCCCCCGGTGCGGTATTATAGTCTTGCTCGCAAAACGGGCAATTTACGAATCGGCATTTCATCTGCATTCTATACAGTTCGTATTGGACGCACTGTATTTATTTTTTTGTAAAGAGGAGTCACCATGAAGATCATCAAGCGCAACGGCAGCGAGGCTGTCTTTGACATTACCAAAATTATTGCGGCCATCACGAAGGCTAACAAGGTCGTACCCGATGCCCAGCGCCTGACGAAGCAGCAGATCATCGAGATCAGCGATCATGTGCAGGAGGTCTGCTATGCCCGCGGCCACGCGATGAACGTCGAGGAGATCCAGGACATCGTCGAGGACGCCATCATGGCCACCGGTGCGTATGAGGTTGCCCGCAGGTACATTACCTATCGCTATGTGCAGAGCCTCAAGCGCACCCACAACACGACGGACGATAAGATCCTCTCCCTCATCGAGTGCAACAACGAGGAAGTCAAGCAGGAGAACTCCAACAAGAACCCTACCGTCAACAGCGTACAGCGTGACTATATGGCCGGCGAGGTCAGCAAGGATCTGACCATGCGCATGCTGCTCCCCCCGGAGATCGTCAAGGCGCATGAGGAGGGCATCATCCACTTCCACGATGCCGACTACTATGCCCAGCACATGCACAACTGCGACCTCGTCAATCTGGACGATATGCTGCAGAACGGCACGGTCATCAGCGGCACTTTGATTGAAAAGCCGCACTCCTTCTCCACGGCCTGCAACATTGCCACACAGATCATCGCGCAGGTCGCATCCAGCCAGTACGGCGGCCAGAGCATCAGCCTGACCCACCTGGCCCCCTTTGTCGATGTCAGCCGCAAGAAGATCCGCCGCGACGTCGAGGCCGAGATGAAGGATCTGGGCATTGACCCCGGCGAGGAGAAGATCTCCGAGATCGTGGAGAAGCGCCTGCGCGAGGAGATCAAGCGCGGTGTGCAGACCATCCAGTATCAGGTCGTCACCCTGATGACCACCAACGGCCAGGCCCCGTTCATCACGGTCTTTATGTACCTGAACGAGGCCGGTGACAACCAGCGCCTGAAGTCCGACCTGGCCATCGTCATTGAGGAGATGCTGCGCCAGCGCTACCAGGGCGTCAAGAACGAGGCCGGTGTCTGGATCACCCCCGCCTTCCCCAAGCTCATCTACGTGCTGGAAAACGACAACATCTATGAGGGTCAGCCCTACTATTACCTGACCAAGCTCGCCGCCAAGTGCACCGCCAAGCGGATGGTTCCCGACTACATCAGCGAGAAGAAGATGCTGGAATACAAGGTCGACAAGAACGGCGAGGGCCACTGCTTCACCTGCATGGGCTGCCGCAGCTTCCTGACCCCCTATATCGACGAGAACGGCAAGCCGAAGTACTATGGCCGCTTTAATCAGGGCGTTGTCACCATCAATCTGGTGGACGTGGCCCTGTCCAGCGGCGGCGATTTTGATAAGTTCTGGCAGATTTTTGACGAGCGCCTCGAGCTGTGCCACAAGGCCCTGATGTGCCGCCACAACCGCCTGAAGGGCACGCTGAGCGACGCCGCGCCCATCCTGTGGCAGTACGGCGCGCTGGCCCGCCTGAAGAAGGGCGAGCCCATCGACAAGCTGCTCTACGGCGGCTATTCCACCATCAGTCTGGGCTACGCGGGCCTGTATGAGTGCTGCAAGTATATGACCGGCAAAAGCCACACCGACCCTGCCGCCAAGCCGTTTGCGCTGAACGTTATGCAGCACATGAACGACGCCTGTACTAAGTGGAAGAACCAGCACAACATTGATTTCAGCCTGTACGGCACGCCGTTGGAGTCCACGACCTACAAGTTTGCCAAGTGCCTGCAGAAGCGTTTTGGGCTTGTGCCGGGCATCACGGATCGCAATTATATCACGAACTCCTACCACGTCCACGTGACCGAGCAGATCGACGCCTTCACGAAGCTGAAGTTCGAGAGCGACTTCCAGAAGCTCTCCCCGGGCGGTGCCATCAGCTATGTGGAGGTGCCCAACATGCAGGACAACCTCGAGGCCGTTATCAAGGTCATGCAGTTCATCTACGAGAACATCATGTACGCCGAGCTGAACACCAAGAGTGACTACTGTCAGGTCTGCGGCTACGACGGCGAGATCCAGATCGTGCCCGAGGACGGCAAGCTGGTCTGGGAATGCCCCAAGTGCCACAACCGCGACCAGAACAAGCTGAACGTCGCCCGCCGCACCTGCGGCTACATCGGCACCCAGTTCTGGAACCAGGGCCGAACCGCCGAGATCAAGGACAGAGTGCTGCATCTGTAATAGAATAAGTTAGCCCTGTAAATCTACAATTATATAATAGAGTTAATCAAATATTTGTTGTGGGGAATATTCCATGAAAGGTGCAGAATGCGGTTTAGCCGAATATATGCAGGGTGCAAACAAACGCTTTATTATCCCTGTATATCAGCGGAATTATGATTGGAAGCTGGAGAACTGCAAGCAATTATATGATGACCTCGTAAAAGTCATTAAAACCAATCGCAAAACGCATTTCTTTGGCAGTATTGTTTCTGTATATGAACCCTCTGGAAAAAATATCGAATTTCTTGTTATTGATGGGCAGCAACGCTTAACAACCGTTTCTTTGTTGCTTCTTGCCATGTATAATCTTATCCAAAAGGGCGTTATTGTGCCTCAAGATGATATGCTGGCAACCAGAATATACGAGGAATTTCTCGTTGACAAGTACCAGAAGCAGGAAACCCGCATCAAATTAAAGCCTGTCAAAAATGATAAAAAGGCGTTTGGTAAACTATTTGATGCTGATGACGAACACATACGCGGCTCCAACATAACCAACAACTATAATTATTTCTACGAACGCATCCAAAAGCAGGAAATCTCTATCGATGAACTTTTTGATGCTATTTGCCGTCTCGAAATCATCAGTATTCGTCTTGAAAATGACGACAATCCTCAGCTTATTTTTGAAAGCCTAAACTCTACCGGTTTGGATTTGAGTGAGGGCGATAAAATCCGCAATTTTATCTTAATGGGATTGCCGTCCCAACAACAGGAACTGTACTACGAAAAATATTGGAATCGCATCGAAGAACACACTGGATATGATGTCAGTGCCTTCATCCGAGACTATCTGAGCGTAAAGCAACAGGAGATTCCTGCCCAAAAGCGCATCTATCGGGATTTCAAAGAGTATGTCAACTCGGCCAATATAGAACTGGAAATTCTTCTTGATGAACTCCTGAAATACGCCAAACGGTATGCCATCCTCTTGCGTGGATGTCCTGATAACAGAACTTTGGATGCCTGCATTTATCGACTAAACAGACTGGAAACGACCGTTACTCGGCCTTTCTTCCTTGAGGTATTGCGCCTCCAGGATGAAAAAGTCCTAAATATTGATGATGTCACAGACATTTTCCTGACTACTGAAAATTATCTTCTTCGCAGAAGTATCTGCGATTTACCGACTAATGTTTTGAATAAGGTTTTCCTTACACTCCACCACGAAATCATGCGCTATGATGGAACGGCAGCCAATTACATTGAAAAATTCAAATATGCCCTTACTTCAAAGAAAGAGCGTGCTCGTTTCCCTGACGATGACGAATTTGCCATGCTGTTCAGTGAGCGGCAGATTTATCAAATGAACAGCAAAAACAAAGTCTACATACTGGAACGCCTTGAAAACGATAATACGCTCGAAGATAAAGATGTTTACCGCCACGTTGATGCGGGCGATTATAGTATCGAGCATATTATGCCGCAACACCTGACACCGACATGGATAAAGGCGCTCGGTGCTGATTACGAGCAAATCCATGAGCAATGGCTGCACCGTATTGCAAACCTTACTCTCACCGCATACAACAGCAAATACAGCAATAGTTCTTTTGAAGAGAAAAAGACTATGGAACATGGCTTTTCTCAAAGCGGCATCCGCTTAAATCAGGATATCGCTAAAAAAGACAAATGGACGCTTGTTGAACTTGAAGAACGTGATAGTGCATTAACGCAACGGGCATTAAAGATTTGGGTAAGACCCACTACTGACTATAAGCCCGCAGAAAAGCAGTTGGATTCCTATACCCTCGATGATGATGCCGAAACATTCAGTGGCCGCCTGATTGCAAAATTCAACTATAAAAACACAGAACAACCTGTTGGTAGTTGGGCCGAGATGTATGAAAAAGTGCTTCGTATTCTCTATGCAGAGGATATGAGCATTATTGAAAATCTTGCAGGTTCTTCCGAAGAAGGTGTACCTTACCACTTCAGCACCAACAAAAACGCATTTATAAAATCTGCTGAAGTTGGCGAGGGCATTTATGTGCTTACAAACAGTAGTACCCAAAACAAGCTATCTGTTTTGAAGCGCGTATTTAAACTGTACAACGAAGACCCAAATGACTTGGTGTTTTATTTGCGTGATAATAATTCACAGGCAGAAGAAGAAGCCGGAACAAGATTTGAAGTACGGCGCAAATATTGGGCTTTTGCACTGGAGAAGATAAAAGAAGCGAACATCGAAAATCATATGTTCCGCAATGTGACACCTGCCAAGGGTAACTGGATTAACGGTGCTTTCGGTATTGGTAGCTTTTATATTTGCTGCGTTGCTAACAGCGATTCTTCCCGTGTGGATTTGTATATGGGCAAGAAAGACAAGCATGCGAACAAAGCTGCCTATGATAAGCTGCTGGCAAACAAGTCTGCTATTGAATCCGTTCTCGGCGCGGCTTTGATATGGAACCGGGGTGATGATGTAAATTCGAGCAAGGTATCCTACCAACTCAATAACGTCAGTATCGAAAATGAAACCGACTGGCTTCAGATGGCAAACTTCCAAGCACAGTGGAGCAAGAAATTCTATGATGTTCTGGTTCCTTATCTGAGATAATTGCCAAAAAGACAAACAGGCATCGACCTCTTTATATGCACAAAAAGCCGCCAAACGATTTCACTCGCTTGGCGGCTTAGTTATATTTCTATACTGTTTTACCCAAACAATTCATTCAGCTTCTCGCTCAGCGTCCCATCTTTTGCATAGGGCAGCGCATCGCACATACGGAAGTTATTTACGGTATAGTTGTAGATTTGAGCAACTATACCGCTGTGCATTTTCTTATATTTAAGATATAGTTGTAAAAAATCGCCCCAAAACCACTCAAAAGCGGCTGTTTCATTTACGATACAATTGTAGATGAACATTAGCCCCCGACACCTGCCGCTGTACGGTATTATGTCGGGGGCTTATTATTTTGTAGGGGAGGTATTTATCCCTTCCTGGGTGCATTGCGCCAGCTGCAGGAAGATTAAGTCCGAGAACCTGCGCCGGGCCTTGCGGTGCCATGCAGTAAGGGCCGCACATGTGCGGCACGGCACTGTAAAATAAGCACCCTCTTGCGGGAAAGCCTGCGGGCCGGGCATGCCCGGTCCCTGCCGCATCGTATAGCAAAACAGGCAGGCCGCCAATTCTGACGGTCTGCCTGTTGCTGTAGCAGTTGTGAATTTTACTTCGCGTACTCGGTTGCTCGGCTCTCGCGGATGACGCTGACCTTGATCTGACCGGGGTAATCCAGCTCGTTCTCGATCTTCTTGGCGACATTGCGTGCCAGCAGAATGACCTCGTCGTCGCTGACCTTGTCGGGCTGGACAAGGATGCGGACCTCGCGGCCTGCCTGCACGGCGTAGGAGCTCTCGACGCCCTCAAAGCCGTTGCAGAGAGCCTCCAGTGTTTCCAGACGCTTGATGTAGCTCTCCATGTTCTCGCGGCGGGCACCGGGACGGGCAGCGGAAATCGCGTCGGCGGCCATGATGATGAACGCCAGCGTCGTCTTGGGCTCCACGTCGCCGTGGTGGGCCTCGATGGCGTGGATGACCTGCGGGTTCTCGCGGTATTTCTTGCAGATGTCAACGCCGATCTGGACGTGGCTGCCCTCGATCTCGTGGTCAAGGGCTTTGCCGATGTCATGCAGCAGACCGGCGCGGCGGGCCAGCTGAACATTGACACCCAGCTCACCAGCCATCAGACCGGCCAGCCAGGCCACCTCGAGAGAGTGGCTCAGGACGTTCTGGCCGAAGCTCGTGCGGTACTTCAGGCGGCCAATGAGCTTGACAAGATCAGGATGCAGGCTGTGAATGCCAAGCTCCATGACGGCCTTGTCGCCTTCGCGCTTCATCTGGATTTCCAGCTCGCGGCGGCACTTGTCCACGGTCTCCTCGATGCGGGCCGGATGGATACGACCATCGGCAATCAGGCGCTCCAGCGCCATGCGGGCGACCTCGCGGCGGGTCTGGTCAAAGCTGGACAGCGTGATGGCCTCCGGCGTGTCGTCGATGATAAGGTCACAGCCCGTGGCAGTTTCGAGTGCACGGATGTTGCGGCCCTCGCGGCCAATGATGCGGCCCTTCATCTCGTCGCTGGGCAGCGGCACAACGCTGACGGTGGCCTCGCTGGTGGCGTCTGCCGCGCAGCGGGCGATGGCCTGGCCGATCAGCTCACGGGCGAGGTTGTCGCACTCGTCCTTCATGTTCGCCTGGTAGGCGCTGATCTTCATCGCTTTCTCGTGAGTCAGCTCGTCATCGACCTGCTTGAGCAACACGGCGCGGGCATCCTCCTTGGACATGGCGGCGATGGTTTCCAGCTTTTCGGTCTGGCGCAGCTTGAGCTGCTCCAGCTCGTCCAGGCGGGCCTCCACGGTCTCACTGCGGCGCTTGAGGTTCTCCTCCTTGCGCTCCATCTGGGCAGTGCGCTTGTCGAGGGCCTCCTCCTTCTGGTCGATGCGGCGCTCCTGGCGGGTGATCTCGGCGCGGCGGTCCTTGATTTCCTTGTCCGCGTCGCTCTTGAGCTTGAAGGCTTCGTCCTTCGCTTCGATGATGGTTTCCTTGCGCTTCTGCTCGGCAGCCTTGATGGCATCATTCACGATGCGCTTGGCTTCCTCCTCAGCGCTGCCGATCTTCGCCTCGGCGGTGCGCTTGCGGTTTTCACCGCCGAGGTAAAAACCAAGCGCCCCGGCAACAGCGGCAGCAACAAGGACCAGCACCACGGTCAAAATTGGTGACATAGTCGGTTTCACTCCTTATCAAAATAGGAGGATGCGCGCAGCGGGACGCTTTTCACTATGATATTGTTGCATGAAGAAACGCGGCAGGTCAGCCAAAAAGACACACGATGCCCCTGCGCGCAGAATATACACAAACCGTCATCAGGACGTTAAATATCGTAAAAAAGCGGCGTTCCCGGTGGGCGACACCCTTTAAGGAGCCACGCACAGGCCGCGCCTGCCGTTTGGCTCTTTATTTCCTGTATATAATTTTACTTTGATTTCGTGCAAATGTCAAGGCAATACCGCATAATTCTAAGTGCCGATACGGCGAGCGAGGTGCGGCATCCCGCCCTACAGATTGATTTATAATGCACAATGGGCATTGAATACACATCCCACCCATAGGGGCGCACATTGTGCGCCCGCTGCCTGAAAAATTGCTGAAAAAATTGCTGAAATAAAAAACATCAAACACCCCTCCCCAAAAACAAAAACTACCCAAACAAAAAAAGAGATCCGCCAAAGCGAACCTCTTTTGTAGGAAGGTAAACCGTAAGATACGGGAAATTGTTGTGCGGAAAATTAGCGCTGGATACGGCCGGCAGTTTCAAGCCTGGAATGTAGTAATCTCCGACAAGGATATAATCAATTCCGTT
>JABLTS010015641.1_pt1 | contig 15343 bp, 9 predicted proteins | sample 7160081 | NCBI WGS metagenome assembly JABLTS01 (sample SAMN14651231, study PRJNA627086) | human gut metagenome | isolation source: feces | host: Homo sapiens | reverse complement strand
CCGTGCCGGAAGCATGCAGGAAGGACAGTATGCCAGCGTAGGTGTTGCCAACCGCAACTATACCCTGCGCGGACTCTACTCCTACTCCAGCGGATTCAACGAGAAGGGATGGGCCATTACAGCCGGTCTCACCTACCGCTGGGCTAACCAGGGATACGTAGAGGGAACCATCTACAACGCCCTCTCCTATTTCTTCGGCGTGCAGAAGAAGTGGATGAACGGTCACTCGCTGAGCTTCTCCACATGGGGTAACCCGACAGAAAGAAGCACCCAGGGAGCATCTACCGACGAGGCTTACTGGCTGGCAAACGACTACCAGTATAACCCATACTGGGGATACCAGAACGGACACAAGAGAAACTCACGCGTAGTGAACGACTTTGCTCCTTCGGCTATCGCTACATGGGACTGGGAAATCAACGACCAGATGAAGCTCACCACATCGGTGTTCGGAAAATACTCTATGTACAAGAGCACCAAGCTCAACTACAACAACGCAGAGAATCCACAGCCAGACTACTGGAAGAACATGCCATCTGCCAACTACTATGTATGGGGCGACTACAAGAACGGCAACAACATGTATACCTGGGAAAACTGGAACAACGCCGTAAACTACTGGCAGGCAAGCAAGCAGAACCGACAGATCAACTGGGACCGCCTGTACTATGCTAACCAGCAGGCTGCCAAGAACGGACAGGATCTGCTCTACTATGTTCAGGCTAAGCACAACGACAACCTGACCCTGACCCTCTCGTCCGTGCTGAACACCAAACTGACCAAGAAATCGAACCTGGCTACAGGCATCATGATCGGAAAGAGTACCAACCAGCACTATCAGACACTGGAAGACATGCTGGGCGGTGCCATCTTCCACAACATCAACACCTATGCCCTGGGCGATTATCCTAAGACAGACCCACGTGTGCAGTACGACCTGAACACAGCCGGTCCCAACAACACAGGCAAGCTGGTTTACGAGGGCGACAAGTTCGGTTACGACTATCGCATCGACGTAAACAAGGCAAACGCATGGAGCACCTATACAGCCGAATTCTACAACATGAAGGCGATGCTGAGCGGACGTATCGGATATACCGGCATGAACCGCCGCGGCTACATGCGCAACGGTATGGCACCGAACAACAGCCAGGGCAAGAGCGGAACAGCCAACTTCCTGGACGGTGGCGTAAAGGGAAGCCTGAACGTGGATATGGGCAGAGGCCATGCCTTCAGCATCGGAGCCGGATACGAGCTGCGTGCGCCGATGGCAAGCACAGCCTTCATCTCGCCTGAAATCAGCAACGACTTCGTGACTAACCTCAAGAACGAGCGCATCTTCAGCTCCGAATTCAGCTACCTGTATCGCAACGCATGGCTGAGTGCCAACGTGAGCGGTTACTACAGCCGACTGGAGAACGTTACGGAATGGCAGAACTTCTACAACGATGATGAGAATTCATTCACCTACGTGAGCATGACCGGACTGAAGAAGGAATACTATGGTGTAGAGGTGGGCGCTAAGTTCAAGCTCACATCATGGCTCGACCTGAAGACTCTGGGCGCTATGAGCGAGGCGAAGAACATCAACAATGTAAATGCCGTATACATGCTCTCAAAGAGTGCTGAGGTTTACCAGGACAAGGCTTACGTGATGAATATGCGCGAGAGTGGCACACCGCTCACAGTGGGAAGCATCGGTCTCGATGCCCACGTAAACGGATGGTTCGTCAACCTCAATGCCAACTACTACGACCGCATCTACCTCTCTTATTCTCCAAGCTACAGATATGAGAAGGTGCTGACCAACCGCCAGGCTGCCTACAAGGCATTCCCTGAAATCTTTGCTCCTACTACACTCGACGGTATGAGCTGGACTGAGGATGCTGTAGCCCAGGAGAAAGGTCACGGAGGATGGATGGTTGACCTGAGCATAGGCAAGAGCGTGAGACTGAAGAAGGGTTCTCTCAACTTCAACCTCATGATTACCAACCTGCTGAACAACCAGACCATCGTAACAGGCGGATATGAGCAGAACTCACGTTCAAGCTATACACTGGATGCTAACGGCAACGTGAAGAATCCACGCCTCTACCAGTTCTCTAAGAATCCTAAGAAGTATTACACCTGGGGTACCAACGGCATGTTCCAGGTATCTTACAGATTCTAAAGAGCAGTTTCTCTTTAACATAAAGAACAGGGAGCAATCCCGTTTCTCTATAACAATAAAAAGAAAGAACAATGAAAAAGATAAAATTCATAGCATTGGCATTCCTGGCACTGACTCTGGGGTCGTGTATGGGCGACGGTTATGCTGACCCAGACCTGACCGAGAAGGTGCCTGCATCTCCATGGGGCAACAACAGCCTGAGGGAGAAGAATGTGATCAGCATAGCAGATTTGAAGACCCAGTTTGCTACGATTATCAACAGCGACAATGGCTACAAGCAGATTGAGAAAGATATGATGATCAAGGCGGTAGTGACGGGCAATGATGTCAGTGGCAATATCTACAACCAGGTGAGCGTACAGGATGCATCCGGCGCTATCATCATTGCCATCAACGGAAGTGGCCTGTCGGGTTATCTTCCTGTTGGTCAGGAGATTCTCGTAAACCTGAAGGGTCTCTATATCGGAAGTTACAAGAAGTTGCCTCAGATTGGCGGTGTGAATACCAAGCTCTCAGACGGAAGTCTGGGTATGGGCAAGATAGAGCGTGCCGTATGGAACCAGCACTTCAAGATTCTGAACCCTGGCGAGGCTGATGCAACCACGGTAGTGCCAGAGGAGTTTGACCTGACAAAGCTTACTGATGCAGCCTATATGGATGCTAACGTGGGCAAGCTGATGACCCTGAAGAAGGTGAAGTTTGCCTCTGCCAACGGTACTAACGTATGGGCGCCAGATGATACCAATACGAGTCTGGAACTGATTGATGCCGAAACGGGCAAGAAGATCAGCAGCAGCAATCTGGTAGTGCGCAACTCGGGTTATTCTAAGTTTGCCAACGAGGTGGTTCCACAGGGTGTATTCGATATCACCGGTATCTTCACCCGTTACAATAACACCTGGCAGATTGTGCTTCGCAGCACGGATGATCTGAAGGCATCAGAAACAGGCGGTACATTGGAGAAGCCTTACACTGTGGCTCAGGCACTGGAGAAGATCAATGCCGGTACAGCTGGCGATGCTAAGGTTTATGCTACCGGTATCATCGTAAAGGTGAAAGATGTAGATACAGGCACGTATGGTAACGGTACATTCGTTATCTCAGACGACGGTAAGGATACAGAAGGCAAGACTCTCGAGGTATTCCGTTGCTTCAATATCGATGGTGCAAAGTGGACAGAGGAAACCAAGGGTATCCTTGTACCAGGCAAGAAGGTGGTTGTATCAGGCACCCTGCTTGATTATAACGGCACCAAAGAGATTAAGGGTGGCAATCTCATCTCTATCAAGTAATTACTGATTATCAAAATAGTAACAATATTTAAAAAGACAATAATATGAAAAAGTATATATTTTCAGTTTTGATGGCGGCTATGGCTGCCTTCACATTCAGCAGCTGCGAGGACGTACCAGAGCCTTACACACAGCCTACCAAGCCTGATGCCGGTGGCACCACAGAGGGCGAGCCAAAAGGTACAGGTACTGCTGCCGACCCATTCAACAGCATTGCAGCTATCAACTATTGCAAGACCCTGGAGGCAGGCGTGGAGTCTGACAAAGAGGTCTATATCAAGGGTAAGGTAGTGAGCATCAAGGAGCAGTTCTCCACCAACTTCGGCAACGGTTCGTTCTACATCGCCGACGATGAGACCAGCGAGAAGTTCTACATCTTCCGCTCACTCTATCTGGGCAACAAGAAATGGACAGCCAGCGACCCTGAGCTCAAGGAAGGCGACGAGGTGGTAGTTTGTGCCAAGGTGATGAATTACATGGGCAACACACCAGAGACCGTGGCCAACAAAACCTATCTGGTTTCCCTGAACGGCAAGACTGCCGATGGCTCAGGCAGTGGCGATATCATCGGCACAGCTAAGGGCGATGGTTCTGAGGCAAATCCATTCAACAGTGTAGCTGCCCAGAAATACACCGCAGCCCTGGAGTCTGGCGTTGTAACAGACAAGGAGTTCTACATCAAGGGTAAGGTACAGAGCATCAAGGAGCAGTTCTCAGCAGGCTACGGCAACGGTTCATTCTATATTGCCGATGATGCCAACAGTACCCAGTTCTTAATCTTCCGCATCTACTACTTCGGTGGCGAGAAGTGGAAGGAAGGCGATATGACGCTGAAGGAAGGCGACGAGATTGTGGTTTGCGCTAAGCTCATCAACTACATGGGCAACACCCCAGAGACCAACCAGGGCGGTAAACTCATTTCTGTAAACGGTAAGACCAGCGCTGGCGGTGGTGAGGTTAAGCCAGACCCAGACCCTAAGCCAGATCCAACACCAGGCGAAGTAACAACAAGCGAGAATGGCGGTTTCGAGACTTGGGCAGATGGTAAACCAACCAACTGGAAAACAGTTTCTACTGCAGGCAATGCTACCCTTTCTCAGAGCGAAGACGCTCATAGCGGCAAGTACTCAGTAAAAGTAGGCGGATCTGCTAATGCGAACAAGCGCTTAGGCTATAAAGAAATAACTCTCAAGGCTGGCGAATACAAAGTTAAGTTCTATGCTAAAGCCGTATCAGAGAAAGGCGCTTCTGTCTGTCCAGGTATAGTTCCTGTTACAGATGGAAAAGCAGGCAAATATATATATGGTGAGTACGTTAACGACCTCAAGAATACAGAGTGGAAACTAGTAGAACAAACACTCACTATTTCTGCTGACGGCACATACTGCTTCGTCATAATGAATGCAAAGAAGCCAGGCGGTGATGTTCTCATCGATGACTTCACTGTTACATTTGGCAGCACAGCGATTATCAAGTAATTCCCCTAGTAGATATTATGTATTAGAAAAAAATACCGATCCCCATCGTCCTCTACACAAACAGAGGCGATGGGGATTTCTTTTCATCCATTAAAAACATAGGTGCCAGGAGGAAACGCGAACCTACGTATTATGCTCATTTCTAAAATATTTCTTAAAAAGAAGAAGAAATATTTGGTGGTTTCAGGAAAAAAGCGTAACTTTGCAGCCTGAAATTGATAACAGGCTATAATGGGCATGCCCCGATAAGGGACACGAAATGATGCAACAAGCATCCCCATGACGTCTAATTTTAATAACCCAATAAAATTAAAAAAGAAAAATGAAAAAAGGTATTCATCCAGAGAATTATCGTCCTGTAGTATTCAAGGATATGTCTAACGGCGATATGTTCCTCTCTCAGTCTACATGCAAGACTAACGACACTGTTGAGTTCGAAGGCGAGACTTATCCAGTTGTTAAGATTGAAATCTCTAGCACATCTCACCCATTCTACACAGGTAAGAGCAAGCTCGTTGATACAGCGGGTCGCGTAGACCGCTTCATGAACCGTTACGGCAAATTGAAGAAGTAATAATATACCTTTTTTATAAGGATATATTTATTATCGCAAAGATACTGAGTGCATTCCAGCGTAGTTGCATATACGTAGGAATGCACTTTTTTTCTCTATTCTATCCTCATGCAATCGATTTCTACATACATTTTTATATAGAAAGCACTTAATCTTTAACTTCAAAACATTATCGAGAATTATGAAGCATACTAAGTTTTTTATCTTCGCGCTCGTTGCTGCGATGACGTTCTCAGCCTGCGGCACTGACGATACCCTGCAGTTCTATTTTCCAGATAACGGCGGTACTACTGGTGGCGAATCAACCGACAAGAACAATACAAACAAGAATGTGGCTACTGCCAACATGCCACAAGTGGTAAGAAACGCTATCGGTGGTCTGGAGTTCCCAAAACTCAAGAACAATGGTACCAGCTATGCCATCGTTCACATAGATAAAACCACAGGTATGTTGAACTATTCTACAGAATGGGACGACAACATGAAGAGCCAGAGATGGAGTTGCTATACTTTCCATACAGGAAACAATAAAAACATTGTTAGTAGACCTAAAGATGATTATCCATCTGATACAGATTTAAAGTCTCTATATGGAGTGGTAGACTTCACTTATGATCCATATACTGGCAATGGAAGATATGATCATGGACACATCTGCCCATCAGGCGACAGAAGACTAAACAGTACCCAGGAAAGACAGACAGACTTTCTGACCAACATGCAACCACAATATGGTAGTTTCAACCAAAAGGGTACATGGTTTAAAATGGAGGACGCCTTGAGGAAAAAAGCCAGTTCTATAAAAAATGACAAGGATACTCTATTTGTTGTAAAAGGCGGTACTATAGACAGTCCTGAAAACATTATTGAATATATCAACGGAAGACAAACGGTCTATACTGCAACAACAGGTTACATCCCAGTACCAAAGTATTTCTTTGTAGCAATATTGGAAAAAGCGTTTGATACGGAAAGTAACAAGCACAAATACAGTGCTTTCGGCTACTGGTTCCCTCACGAGAACAAGGCATTTGAAAAGGGCGATAAGCTCGGCAAATATATCGTAAACATCAAGACGCTGGAAGACAGAACCGGCATCGACTTCTTCTGTAATCTCCCTGATGAAATCGAGAAGGAAGTGGAAAACGTAGATGCAGAAGTCATCAAGAAACTCTGGGGCTTTAAATAAAAGGCTATATACAAACAAAGAAGAGGGTGTGTCATAAGTCTGGATAATAGTTGGCGCATAACAGTTGACCAACGCATGCACATCAGCTGTTGTGCATGCGCATATCAGCTGTTATGCAAGCGCACAACAGCTGTTGTGCGGCCGAAGATACTGACTGTCTCAACAACATATCCTATCTCTTCCAACAACATATCCTATCTCTTCCAGCAACATATCCTATCTCTTTCAACAAATAGAAGAGGGTGAATCATAAACTTATGACACACCCTCTTTCTTTTGTTTATATCATCATCTTCTTGGCAACTTCTTGATAGCATGTGGCATGAATGCCCTGCCGGTAGCCTTACCGAAGCTAGGAGCTACGGAATCGGTAGCAGCAGAACGGGTCTTCTTACGGGCTCCACTCGGATCGTAGCGCACTAAATCGATTTGCATCACATCACCCTTAGCTGCTCCTGTTCCTATCATATAACCATAGAACACATCACGGCCCTTTTCTTCACCTAGAAAGAAACCACTCTGAGAAGAGCCCAAATCCATCACATAAGTAAAACCAGATTTATTATAACGGATATAAATATCACCATTATTATCGATATACCAGGTAAACTTCAGGGTCTGGGTTTCACCCGTTTCTTCAATATAATCCTGTTCTATACCATCACCGCAGAGAGTATTAACCTTGTTACCCGTCTGATAGAACGTCATCTCGGCATTGAAACTGTAATTGTCACGTGACTGCCCATCCTCTGCAAGCTCAGAGAGCAGCACAGAGCCTCTCCAGTCGCCAATAAGGGTCTGAGCCTCAGACAGCAGGTAATTGTTCTGAGAGCTGTTAGAACCATTATTCCAGTAGTCCTGGTTCCATCCCCAGCCACCATGATTATAGTCATCATACCAATAATAATCATCATACCAGTAATCGTCATCATCACATGAGGTGAATGAGATACTCATCAAAGCTATGAAAGCCATTGTGAGAAGAGTAGTAAACTTTTTCATATCAATTTATCAGTTAAGTTATTTATATTCTTATATCTTCTATACTTTTGAGCTCTCGAAGAACAGTATTCTTTCTTGAACCCGATGCAAAGGTAGTGGATTTTTCGTCTGCATCAAAGGGGAAAAGGATACAAACTGAGGGGGAAATCCCTATTCTTTCAAAAGCAACTGCTTTTTTGATGATATTTCTCTTTGCCTAGAGTGGTATTTCTTTCGGTTTTGATGGTCTTTCTTTCTCTGTATCAAAGATTTAACACCTTCTTAACACATCGTATCGATATTTTTCGTATCTTTGCATCATAAATAAGTAATTATTCAAAGAACATACTTTTAGAACAAAGCAAATTCTAAGAATGCGCTCACAAAATGAGTTTCAACAGTTTATTAATTATACGTTAAACCTTTTAAATTATTAAGTTATGAACAAATTTTTACGCTATTCATTATCATTGGTTCTGGCATTCGTAGCTAGCGTTACGTTTGCACAGGAAGTAACTTTTGACTTTGCAGGAAACAATTGGAAACTGCCAGCCTCTAAAGAACAAGGCATTACCAATGCAACAGATTTCACCAATGGCACGTATACTATTACGGTCAGTGCACCGGAAAAAGCATACTATCTTGCATCAAACAATGCCATCATCTATGGAAAAAAGGACGCATATATCAACCTTCCTAAGTTTGACTTTGATGTAGAAAGAATTGATATTATCAGCCCTGCTGGAGGATCTGGTAAAACTACCAGAAACATTTTTGTTGGTAATAAAGCTGTCAGTACACAAACAACAGGTGCTAAAGGCACACACCAGTACGAAATTGCTGCAGACAACCAGGCTGCCAATACGGTATATACCATCAAAGTTACAAATGCCTACAATGACCAAATCCAAAAAATTCTGATTTGGAAAAAGGGTTCTGCCAAACCTATAGAAACAAAGAAGGTAGATAACATTGCTGCATTTAAAGCTATTGGTGCCGGCAATAAAGCTATTTTGACTTTAAAGAATGCACAGGTACAATATGTAGGCACTGGCGACATCTATATCGTTGATGAGACTGGTGGTATAGACATCTACCAGAGTTCTCTGTCTTATAAAGCAGGTCAAATTCTCAATGGAACAATTGAGGCTTCTTATGATGAATTTAAAAAACTCCCAGAGTTAGTTAACATTGCTGCTTCAGACATCAAAGTTACAGATGGTATTGTCAAACCTATCGAAATGACGGTAGAAGAGGCTGCAAAACAGGAAAATGCATGCAAACTTGTTACTATCAAAGATGTTACTCTCGTAAAGGCAGTAGAAGGCGAATACACAAACTATTACACAGATGCCGAAAAGACAATGCAGATTTTCGACAAGTTCAAACTTGATTACAAACCTAATACGGAGACTGCAATGGACTATACAGGTATCATCATTCCATTCAATACCAAGATAGAACTCGCTCCTACTGTAGCTCCTACAGCATCAACTACCGGCATCACTAACATTACAGCAGATGAAGCTGCAAAGAACGCTCCTGTTTACAACCTCGCAGGCCAGAAGGTAACCAAGGCTTACAAGGGTGTAGTCATCAAGAACGGAAAGAAGATGATTCAGAAGTAATCAAATTCAAAACAATATATCCCTACTGCTCCTCCGATATTCATTTATCGGGGGAGTTTTTTGTTAGGCATAACATAAGAAGGAACCACCAGCAAATCAACCAAATATTACCCCTATAACATGAAAAGTGGAAGATTTTAAGGCGCAAACATAAAAAAATACACCTGATAAATACGTATTCTCAATAATTTTCACTACCTTTGTTGCGATTAATAAACGTATACGAATAAAAATGATGAAAAGAAAATTATATATCACCCTATTAGGACTGCTCTCTACCATTATGACAGCAGCTGTACCCTACTGCGATGTGAGAAAATTCTCTATCACAGACGGACTCGCAGCCAATACCATCTCAGACCTGAAACAAGGTAAAGACAACCTCATGTGGTTCAGTACATGGAACGGACTGTCGTTCTATGACGGCTACAAGTTTCATACTTTCAGAGACAACCCCGATGATATTGACGTGCTGTCAACCAACCGTATACTGAAAATAGAACCATCCTATAACAACAACGTGTGGTGTATCACATACGACAACCAGCTCTACGTATACGATACCCACTTCTGCCGGTTCTTTGCTGTAGGACAGAAATTCAACGAACTGTTTAACATCGACCTGCGCGTGAGCCAGGTATACCCAATGAAAAACGGAGCTACATGGTTTACTTCAGAAAATGGAAAATACATCATCCGATCAGCAGGAAGAACCTTTGATGAGCGGAACATAGAACTCATCAAAGTAGGAGAAAAGGGACTCAGAAGCGGAAATGTATGGTACATCCATCGAGATATACACGGAAGAGAATGGGTGCTTACCGACAAAGGCGCATACATATATCATTCGAAAATTCCAAGCAAACTGCCTTTCAAATGGCTCAGAGGAGTGGGAGAAGATGAGTTCCTGGCAACTGAAGACGGCAAACTGGCAAAATATGACCTGCAGAACCGACTCACCATGATACCGATGCCGGAAGGCGTAACCCGTATCAACCAACTGAAAAATACAGGTTACCAACTCCTGCTGGCCACCAATCTGGGTGTGGTCATCTACAACCCGCGCACCTTCAAGTTTGATATCATCAACGTACAGAGCCCGAGTCAGCCTCTGGCAGAGGTAAAGAAGATTTATACCGATGATTTCGGTATGGTATGGGCATTCACTGACGGCATGGGAGTAACCCTCGTCAATCCGAAGACCGGACAGAAACAGTGGCTCTTTGCCGACCAGGACGACCCGATGGACCGCACAACCTGCGAAAGCAATTTCATCACACAAGATGAACACAAGACCCTCTGGGTAGTGCCAAGGGGAGGAACCTTCAGTTATTTTGACCGCAAGGCAGGAAAGCTGGTGCCTTATCTGCTGAGAAGCAATTCATCGGGCAACTACCGCATACCGAAGATTACGAAATATGTACTCTCAGACCAGGGAATCCTCTGGCTGACAGGCTCTCACGATCTGACACAGGTAGTCTTCAAATATCACCCTTACATTATCAACAAGCTGGATGAGGGCGAAGACGAAGTGTTCTCGGTGAATGCATCGCCAGACGGACATATCTGGGCTGGTTATTACAATGGTATAATCCAGGTGCTCAACGCATCCTACCAAAGCATCGGATACCTGTCGCCAAGCGGACAGATTGTGCCACAGCAAGTAAACTTCGCAGAGAAGAGCATCATGTCTATCCACTTCGATATCAAGGGAAGAGCATGGATAGGAACCAACGGAAATGGTGTCTATCTGATAGATAAAATGCAGGTAAGACACTTTGTTTATGATGCCAACAACCCGTCATCGCTGCCGTTCGACAAGATACAAGACATTGTAGCCGACCGCACCGGACGCATCTGGATAGGTACCTACGGAGGTGGGCTGGCACTTGTTAACGAGGCGGCAGACGGCAGTATCAGCTTCATCAGCAAGCGGAACGGCCTGCCTTGGGAGAAACAGCACTACGACCGCATACGCCGCATCTGCTGCACCACTACGGGAACCATTCTCGTAGGAACCACAGACGGTCTCATCACCTTCAGTGATGCCTTTACAAACGCAAGAAAGATCAATTACCACAAGACCTACTACATACCGAACGATACAACAAGTCTGGCTGCAAACGATATGAACAATATCATGGAGCACACCAGCGGCAAGATGTATATCTCGCAACAGGGCGGTGTGATGGAAGAGATTGTGAGCAAATCGCTCCTGCAAGACAACCTGAAGATGAAATACTTCCATGCCATCGATGTTAATGAAGGCATCGTACAGGGCATGGTAGAAGACAACCAGGGAAGAATCTGGGTAATCAGAGAATCGAGTATCGACTGCGTAAACCCGAAAACGGGACAGTGCAATGTGTTCGGACCTAACGACTTCGACTTCAACATGTCGTTCTCGCAAAGCCGTCCTTACCACGATCCGGCAAGCAACAACATCTCGGTAGGTACCCCGATGGGACTGATTACCTTCAATCCGGCTACGCTGAAGAAGAGCAACTACCAGCCTAAAGTCATCTTCTGTTCCCTCCATTATAGCGGAGAGAAGGAGTCGGAACCTATCCTGCACAAGGAAAAAGTGGTGATTCCTGCCAACAAGCGAAACCTGACCATCAACTTCGCATCGCTCGACTATCAGCGCAAGTATCAGACCAAATACCTCTATCGCATAGATGGTTATACAGCTCCAGGCGTGTGGATATCAAACGGAAGCAACCATACCATCGGCTTCAACCGTATCAGTCATGGCGATTACGTACTCAAGGTGAGAGCCACCAACTCTCACGGTGTATGGAGCAAGTATGTGGCAGAACTGCCTATCGAAGTGCGCCCTACCTTCTGGGAAAGCATCTGGGGCAAATTTCTGATGCTGCTCCTGCTCTTCGGTATCGTAGGCGCAATCTTCTATACCTACAACCAGCGCCAGCGCGAGAACGTAACCCACGAGATGAGCGTGATGAAGAACGAGTTCTACAACGATGCTGCCAACCGTCTGAGAACTCCTCTAACGCTCATCGGAGCCCCGGTAAAAACCGTTTTGGATACCGAACCGGGTATCACCCGAAAGGGCAAGGAACTGCTGAGAATGGTAATAGACAATGCCAACGAAATGCTGGTAATGCTGGACAAGGTTCAGAGATATGACAACAAGGCAGACTTCCGTACGAACAGCGGTCTGACCGAGGAAGATTACGACCTGGCAGAAAGAGAAAAAGCGAATGGCCAGATTGACGACCACAATGCATCTGACTATCTGGAAGAAACCAACAAACAGAAAGAAGAAAAGGATGCAGAGGCAGAACGCCTGGAAGAAATGGGCAAGGAACAGGAAACTGCACAGGAAGAAGCGGAACAAAAAGACCAGACGATACTGGTAGTAGAAGACAATGCCGACCTGCGCAAGTTCCTCTACAGTATCCTCTCGCCTACCTATAACGTGCTGCTCTCAGAGAACGGAAAGGCTGGCTTGGTGATGGCGCGCAAGGAGACGCCCGACTTTATCCTTACAGACGTTACCATGCCTGTGATGGATGGTTTGTCGATGATTCACGAGATCAAGCAGGATACCACCCTCAACAACATCCCAGTGATGATTCTCTCAGCCAAGGCAAGCGTAGAAGACCAGCAGCGAGGTTTTGATGAAGGTGTTGATGCCTATATCACCAAGCCATTCTCTACCCCTTATCTGCTCGGCCGAATAGAGGCTATCCTCACCCAGCGCCGCAACATTCAGATGGATGTCATCAGAAAACTGAAGGAAACTGGCGATAAAGATGCCATAGCAGCCCTGCGAATACTGCCTGCAGCAGCTCCTCTGCCTGCTCTTAACCAGGCTGAAACTAGTGCCGAGAACGAAGCGGACGATCCAAACAGCGAGCTGGCATTGATAGCGGCACAGATGCAGGACAGAACCATGATGCGTGCCTTCAGGTTTATTGTTGAAAATGCAGGCAACCCGGAACTCAAGATTGATGACATCTCGAACGAAATCGGTATGAGCCGAAGCGTACTATATAATAAGGTGAAAGCAATAACCGGAATGACACCGGTAGACTTCGTTCGCCATATACGTATCAAGAAGGCATGCGAGATGTTACGCAAGACAGACAATACACTGAGCAGCATCGCCTTCGCAGTAGGTTTCACCGACCCTAAGTATTTCTCGAAGGTATTCAAGAAAGAAACGGGTATCGTGCCTACTGAATACCGAAACAGAACGCAGGGATAGCCCGCATAATTACAGATGAAAGCAGTCATCATTACTGATGGCTGCTTTTATCTGTATTGACAAAAAGTAATACATATTACAGGACATATCTTCAGTTGTTGTCGGGCACAGCCTTCTTCGTTATCGTACACAGCAAAACGTTCAAGCAAGGAAAAAAGCAGAATAGTCATAAAATTGAGCCGTTTTGCTTAGTTTTTTGACCGAATATTGCAAAAAAGTATAAAAATGGGGGGGTATTTGATTAATTTTCCCTTTTTACTGAAAAAAAACTGAGAAAAAGTTTGGTGTTACAAGAAAATGTAGTATCTTTGCAACAAGTTCTTAGAAAAGTTAAATGATAGATTAATCGTAAACCTCTTTTTCTTTGTTTTTTTGAGGAAAAAGAGGTAAAGAAAAAGGAATGCAGGGTTTGTGAAAATCCTGCATTTTTTATTTTTACAACTTTCATGCAGGCCGTTATGTAGTCTTATAATCTACACACCTTTCTATTCACAAACCCAATTATCTACGGAATCTATATACTCTTAACTGCGATACTATCTACATTATATATATTACGCTCATTCCTTCATCTATGATTTTGTTCGATTTTTAGAATTTTTAAAAAAACTCTTGAAGTATTCTAAGAGAAAAGTAGTATCTTTGCACTCTAGATCATATAAGTTGAGATCGGAAATATAGATAACACATACATAAAGATAAAAAAAATGAGAACTGTTTACGAATTTTCTGTTAAAGACAGAAAGGGAAAGGATGTTTCCCTCAAGGAGTATGCCAACGAAGTGCTGCTCATCGTTAACACCGCCACAAAGTGTGGTTTCACCCCTCAGTATGAGGAACTGGAGAAACTTTATGAGACCTATCATTCTCAAGGTTTCGAAATACTTGATTTTCCTTGCAACCAGTTTGGTCAGCAAGCCCCTGGTACAGATGAAAGCATTCATCAGTTCTGCAAGCTTACATACGGCACAGAGTTCCAGCGCTACAAGAAGATCAAGGTAAATGGAGACGATGCTGCCCCTCTCTTCAAATTTCTGAAAGAATGTAAGGGCTTTGCTGGTTGGGACGAGAGCCACCCTCTCTACCCTGTTCTCGACAAAATGTTGAGCGAGGCTGATCCTAACTACAAGGAGAGTGCCGATATCAAGTGGAACTTCACCAAGTTCCTCGTTAACAAGAAGGGGCAGGTTGTAGCCCGCTTCGAGCCTACCACAAGCTTCGATGTCATCGCTAAGGCTATCGAAGAGTGGTTGAACTTCTAATGAAAGATAGAAGTCTCGAACTGAGAATAGAATTTCTAAATAAAGAGAATAGAATCTCTAAATAAAAAGCCAGGTTGCTTTTCGCAGCCTGGCTTCTTTTATATGTGATATTGTTATTTCAATATATCTCAAAGAATAACTATATACTGTTAACTATAATTTAGTCAACCTTTGGCACATCCTTGAGGAACTGCTGGATTTCTTCATCACTTACTGAATAATTGTGCAAATCGCCATTAATATAGCTATCGTAAGACGGCATATCGATAAGACCATGGCCTGAGAGGCAGAACAGGATAACCTTCTCCTTGCCCTCTTCCTTAGCCTTCAGAGCCTCACGTATAGTGGCTGCAATCGCATGACAGCTCTCTGGAGCAGGAATGATACCCTCGGTCTGAGCGAAGAGCATACCAGACTTGAATGACTCCAGCTGAGGGATATCTACACCATGCAGATAACCATCCTTCAGAAGCTGGGAGATAATCATACCAGCACCATGATAACGGAGACCACCGGCAGCAAGCAGGAAGCCTGG